>Ga0316613_10000223_pt1 | contig 60528 bp, 60 predicted proteins | sample OWC_soil_day10_C_2_FD_207647 | JGI IMG/M metagenome (GOLD analysis project Ga0316613, IMG submission 207647) | Wetland soil microbial communities from Old Woman Creek delta, Ohio, United States - OWC_soil_day10_CT_b | ecosystem: Environmental > Terrestrial > Soil > Wetlands | place: USA: Ohio...
TTTTATAAAGATGGTAAAGGATGCCGGCGTATTGCCAAAGGCTGTAGGTGTAGAAGTTATTTCTGATTTCTATATTGCAAAGGGAGCAAAAGCTGCTGCTGAGGAGACATATACCGGCGCAGTCAATATCTTAAAAGAGGTATGGCCCGAACTACTTGACAACTAAAGGGGAGAGATACAGTGAAATTTGAAAATATGTTCACACCGGTTACCATCGGTCCTGTTACGGTTAAAAACCGTTTTGTGGTCCCGCCCATGGGAAATAATTTCGCAAATGGGGACGGAACCCTCAGTGACCGCTCCAGAAATTATTATGAAGCCCGTGCAAAAGGAGGGTTTGGCCTTGTTACCGTAGAGGCAACCGTTATTGACAGGACGGCCAAAGGGGGACCAAGAAAGCCCTGTCTCTATGACGACAGTGTGATACCCAGTTTTAAACTGGTGGCAGATGCCGTTCACGCCTGGGGGGCAAAAATATCCGTTCAGCTTCAGCATGCAGGTCCGGAAGGAAATGCAAAACTGGCAGGATATCCCATAAAAGCGCCAACCTCCATTGCCAGCCATACAGGAAAGGATGTTCCGAAGGAAATAACAGCTAAGGAACTCTATGCTCTTATTGAGGAGTACGGAGATGCTGCGCTGCGGGCTAAAAAGGCGGGCTTTGACTGTGTGGAAGTACATATGGCACACGGCTATCTGGTCAGCAGCTTTATATCCCAGAGAACCAATAAACGGGTGGATGAATTCGGAGGCAATTTTGAGAACCGCATGCGTCTGTCCCGGCTGATTCTGGAAAATATCAGGAAAAAGACAGGGGACAGCCTGGGCGTTATCTGCAGAATTAACTGCAGTGATGATACACTTGGCGGAATATCATTACAGGATGCGGCAACAGTAGCCGCGTATTTAGAAAACTGTGGAGCCGATGCAATTCATGTATCCAGGGCAGTCCATATTCGTGATGAGTTTATGTGGGCACCAACCTGCATCCATGGAGGATTTAATGCGGATTATGTTACTGAAATTAAAAAGGCAGTTCAGATTCCGGTTATTATGGTAGGACGTTTTACAGAGCCTTATTATGCGGAACTTATGGTGAAAGAGGGAAGAACCGATCTTGTGGCATTCGGGCGCCAGAGCATTGCTGATCCGGAACTGCCGGTAAAAGCATTTAAGGGAGAAATGGAAAGTCTGACACCGTGTATTGCCTGTCTTCAGGGCTGTGTAGCCAATATGTTTCAGGGAAAACCCATCGAATGTCTGGTAAATCCAAGAACAGGCAGGGAAGGAGAACTGGAAGCTGCAGCAGTTAAGAAAAAGGTTCTGGTGATTGGCGGAGGTGTTGGGGGGCTCTATGCTGCTTACATTGCTGCACTAAGAGGTCATGAGGTGACGCTTTGCGAGAAGAAAGAGGTGTTAGGAGGCAATATGCGCCTTGCAGCCTATCCACCGGGAAAAGGTGACCTCGTTGGTATGGTGCGAAATTACATCGTACTCTGTCAAAAGGCAAATGTAAGGCTTTTAACCGGCATGGAGGTGACAAAGGAGTATATAGAGGAAAACACTCCCGACGCTGTCATTGTGGCAACTGGTGCCAGCCCTCTTATTCTTCCGATACCGGGAATCAGGGATTCCTCCATTCTCTCAGGAGATGACGTGCTTTCAGGGGAAGCACAGTGCGGCCAGAAGGTACTGGTTGTAGGCGGCGGTATGGTTGGATCGGAGCTGGCGGCGTTCCTTGGAGAAGCAGAGCATGAGGTCACCGTGATTGAACTAAGGGATAAGATAGGAGCAGATGTAATCAGTGAACACCGGAAATATCTTATGAAGGATTTCAGTGATTACAAAATTACTACTATAACCGGTGCAAAAGTCAGTGAATTTCATAAAGACGGAGTGTCCTATACACTGGAAGATGGCACCCGGAATTGCATAAACGGATTTGACTCAGTTGTTCTTGCCATGGGATACCGGAATTACAATCCATTTGGAGAAGATGTTGACAAGCTGGCAAAAGAAGTGTATGTTATCGGTGATGCAGTGAAAGCAAGAAGAGCGCTGGATGCCACAAGAGAAGCATACGAGGCAGCAAAAAATATCTGATAATAAGGAGAGCAAATATGGAAAAGAGAATTTCTGGAAGAACAGGTTTAATGGGATTAATTGGCTCACCGGTAGGACATTCCGGTTCCCCCGCTATGTACAATTACAGCTTTGAAAAGCTGGGACTGGACTATGCATATCTTGCTTTTGATATCAAGGTAGAAGAGGTAGAACAGGCTGTTGAGGCCGTAAAAACCTTAAAAATGAGAGGCTGCAACGTAACCATGCCCTGCAAAACGGAAGCATTAAAATACATGGATGAGTTGTCTGATGCAGCCCGTATTATTGGCGCTGTCAACACCATTGTAAATGAAGACGGAAAGTTGATCGGGCACATAACAGACGGACAGGGATTTGTAGATAATTTAAGAGATCACGGCGTTGAAATTAAAGATAAGAAAATTACTATATGCGGCGGCGGTGGTGCAGCGACGGCCATACAGGTGCAGTGTGCCTTAGAAGGAGCAAGGGAAATCTCCATTTTTAATATTAAGGATGCATTTTTTGAGAGAACTCTGGAAACAGCAGAAAAAATCAGACAGGAAAGACCTGGCTGTACAGTCAACGTATTTGACATTGCTGATATGGAAACCATGAGAGAAGAAATGAAAACCAGTGATATTTTTGCCAATGCCACAATTGTAGGAATGAAACCTATGGACAATGAGAGCGTGGTAAAGGATGTAACCATGTTTCACCCGAATCTGGTAGTGACAGATGCGGTTTATAATCCAAAAGAAACGAAAATGCTTAGAGAAGCCAAAGAAGCAGGCTGTACCTGCATTGACGGACAGGGAATGCTTGTCTGGCAGGGGGCAGCAGCCTTTAAGCTTTATACAGGACAGGAAATGCCTGTGGAAGGTGTAAAGGATCTGCTCTTTCGCTAACAGAAAGAGAGATATCAATGAATAACAAAAGATACTATCCGACTGCACTTGCCTTATACTTCTCTTTTTTTATCCATGGAATCGGAGCTTCCATACTGAGTCAGTATAAGACGAATTTTGCCAAAGCCTGGGGTGCCAAACAGCTGGCCGACGGAAGCTATGATGTAAGCACGGTTGTGACCGTTATTGCAGCTCTTGGGCTTGGAAGGCTGCTGGCACATTTTGTAGCAGGACCTTTTTCAGACCGATATGGAAGAAAGTTAAGCGGACTGATCGGGGTGGGATTATATGTCATATTCTTTGCAGGCATTATTCTGTCACCTAATATGGCAGCAGCCTACTGCTTCGCTGTTCTGGGAGGAGCTGCAAATTCCTTTTTAGATACCTGCGTCAGCCCGACCTGTATGGAGATCTTTGTAAATAACGGTTCTATAGCCAATATGTTTACAAAATTTTCTATGTGTGTCAGCCAGTTTCTCCTTCCTTTTTTCATTCTTTTTGTAGGAAATGCAGGACTGCCATACACGACTCTGTTTATCATCTGCGGCGCGGCGATTCTGGCAGACGGATTCTTAATCCTGTTACTCCCGTTCCCGGAAAGGGAGAAGAGAGCGGTAAATGGTGCAAAAACCAAGAAGGAGCGGATGAAATTTACGCCTGTTTCCATCGCTGCAATCTTAATCGGCTTTACCAGCTCCTCCACGTTTATGCTGTGGTTAAACTGCAATAAAGAGCTGGGGCAGCTGTATGGAATGACCAATCCATCTCTGATTCAGTCCTATTATGCAGCCGGCACAGCTGTTGCAATTATCGTAACGGCCTTCCTGATTAAAAAGGGTTTGGGCGAGAAAACGGTTCTGGTTTTATATCCGGCTGTTTCTACCGTCATGCTGCTTTTGTGCTATTGGATCAGAACACCGCAGATTTGTATCATCGGGGGCTTTGTAATTGGATATGCAGGAGCAGGCGGTGTTCTTCAGCTGGCTGTGGCAACTACCATTCAGTTTTTCCCTGAGAACAAGGCAACTGCAACCTCCTTTGTGATGATTGCCTCTTCCGTGGCTAATTACACCATCTTGTCTCTGGCAGGATATCTGACTAGAATCGGAGGAAGCGAAGGACCCAGAATGATTCTTCTTCTGAATGCAGGTGTTACATTCCTGGGCGTTATGCTTGCGGTTTTTGTAAAGGTAATGGAGAAAAAACAAAAAGCAAGATAGTAATAATAAAGACTCTGTCAGGAACAGCAGTATAGCAGTTCCTGACAGAACCTGAAAAATGAAAAGTATGTGGTCAATCTCAGACACATTCTTTTTTTAACCTTAAATGTTAAAAAAATAACAAAATACAGGAGGTAATATGAATTCGGAGAAGAAAGAACTGGCATTTATTCCAATGGGGATTTTTAAACTAAGAATTCCTTTTATCCATTATAAACTGGAAAAGGTAGAATTTATTCAGGGCTTGATCGTAGGTGCAACCGCTCTCAGTGCGATACCATATATGACAGAATATTTAGGGCTTCCATATGAACTGGCATGGAGCTGCATTATTTTGGAGGCATTTTTATACATACTCCATGCAAACCTGGGAGATCCTGTGATTCCTGGCTGGATTACAGCTACTTTGCCTCTGACACTGGCTTATTTAACTTCATACGAAATGGGGGCCGAGAGGATTCAGGCGATGATTGCCCTGCAGCTGCTGGTTGGTCTGGTTTTTATATTTATGGGAGTGACAAAACTGGCTGAAAGCTTTATTAAAAACATTCCTCCGTCTATCAAAGGGGGAATCTTAATGGCAACTCCCATCACAGTTTTACAGGGCCAGCTTTCTCCTAATGGTCAGCTTAGAAATTTTCCGGTAGCAGTAGGGGCAGGTGCTTTGCTTCTTGCAATCATCAGCTTCTCCGCCTCTTATCAGGAGAAACGGAAAAAATACAAAGTTTTTGATATCATTGCCCAGTACGGAAATTTATTTCCCTATCTGATTGCCATGGTAATCGGAATCGCAGCAGGTGAGCTTGCCATGCCTCAGGTGGAAATCGGTACATTTATCAAAATCCCCATGTTTAAGGAAATGCTTCAACAGGTGGGAGTATTTGGAGTGGGTTTTCCGGGAATACGGATGTTTATAAATGCTCTTCCTCTTGCACTGATCTGCTATGTAATCGCATTTGGAGATTTTGTAACGTCTGAGAGTCTGATTGAAGAGGCAAAGGCAGAACGGGACGATGAAATCATTGATTTTAATTCCAGCAGATCCAATCTGGTCAGCGGAATCAGAAATATAATTCTTGCCATCTTTGCCCCGTTTCCCCCACTGGCAGGACCATTGTGGGTGGGAATGACCGTTTCAGTAAGCATCCGTTACAAGGAGGGAAAAGAGGCAATGAAATCTCTTCTTGGTGCAATGGGCTCCTTCCGCCTTGGAACTTTAATCAGTGTTATCTGCATTCCTGTGGTCACACTATTAAAACCGGTATTTCCAGTTGGTGCGGGAATCACCCTGATATTCCAGGCATTTGTCTGCGGAAGAATTGGAATGGAATACTGTGAGACGGATCTTGATAAAAGCATAGCAGCCATCATGGCAGTGGTCCTCGCTATGCAGGGCTCTGCCTGGGCGCTTTTGGTGGGATTTGGGCTTAACATTGTCCTAAGCAACTGGAGCGTTCCGGGAGTGAAAAAAAGAACAGTAATTGAATAGATAAAAAGCAGAGATGCCGGATGGTTTTACCCAACCGGCATCTCTGCTTTTTACAGGAACTCTTTGCGCTCCAGTGTATTTAATAAATTGCGTCCTTCCTGAATTCCGTCTATGATTCTTCGCGCCCGGACGCTGTCTCCGATATTGATAATCTCTGCATCTGTATCATCAAAGGCCTGATGCAGATCATTGATGACCGGCGTGTTGGCTCTCATGCCAAGGCAGACAAAGCCATAGTCAAAGGGAAGCTCTGTTTCCGTCCCGTTCTGGCTGATGAGGAAAGAAGACTCCCTGACTTCCGTCAGTTTGGCTCCGGTTAACTGGACTACTTCATATTTTTTCATCATTGCATTGATTCCGCTTTTTGAAACGGGATCTAAGTCTTTTCCAATATCTGGCATCATTTCCACGATGAATACCTTTGCACCTCTGGGAGCCATATATTCCACCACATCAAGACCAACAGCTCCTCCGCCTACCACCACTACCTGTTTCCCGGTCAGATCACTGGGATAATCAGGAATGTGTCCGATCATACCGGTTATGGATGAAATGCGGCTGTCATCTTTGTCTATGTAATCAAACAGTCCCTTAATGGGTGGAAGAAGAGGATTGGAGCCAGTGGCGTTTACGATAATATCAGGATTCAGACGCTTCACCCGATCCACAACGGCATCCTCTCCGGTAAAAAGAAACAGGTTATGAAGATTTTTCGCACGGTTAATTAAGTAAGTTGGAAAATCATTCAGTCTCACCTTATCGGGAATTCTGGAGATTTCGGCTGCCAGTCCGCCCAGATAATCCTTTTTTTCAATAAGAAAAACATTACAGCCTACCTCTGCAGCAGTGCAGGCAGCCTCAAGACCTGCCGTCCCTCCTCCGATTACAACCACATTGCAGGGTTTCTTTACCTTGTTTTTCCCATAGGACTCCCCTTCGTTCACACAGGGATTCACGGTACAGCGGATGGGGCGGTTGATGCCGATGCGGTTTCCTGCACAGCCGATGTTACAGGAGATACATTTATTAATAAACTCTTCTCTGCCGGTATAGGCTTTGTTTGCCCAGGAGGGATCTGCAATCAGACCTCTTCCAATTCCAATTAAATCGGCATCTCCTTTTAGAAGAATTTCTTCCGCTATCTGGGGATTGCGTATGTTTCCCATTGCGATACATGGTTTATGATACCGGTCTTTTACTGCTCTTGCCATATAGGAGCGCCATCCATCCTTTAGGTAATTGGCATCAATCTGAAACTGAATGGAACCGTTTAAACCGCAGGATACATCATATACATCTACAAATTCATCAAAGTACTGTAAATATTCCAGTGTGTCTTCCAACGTGTTTCCACCCTCTAAAAGTTCATCAGCACTGATTCTTGCAAAGATGGGAAACATAGATCCCACTTGTCTGCGCACTTCCTCAAATACCATACGTGGAAGGCGTGCCCGGTTTTCTACAGAGCCGCCGAATTCATCCGTCCGGTCATTGGTGAGAGGGGAGAGAAACTGACTGAGTAAATAGGAGTGGCCTGCATGGATTTCAACCGCATCAAATCCGGCAATCTGAGCACGTCTGGCTGCCTGTCCGAATTTAATCACGATATCATCAATCTCTTCCCTGTTTAGTGGTCTGGGGATTTCGCCGCCTGTTTTAGAGGGAATATCAGATGCAGACACTGGCTGCATATTGGTTCTGGCAGACTGTGCGGAAGCTCCGGCATGATTGATCTGTATAGCAGCGCAGGCTCCCTGCTTATGAAGTTCTTCACAAAGCTTGTAGTAACGGGGAATATAATTGTCATGATCAATCCTGATCTGGGTGGTGCCATTGGAGCCTAAAGGGTAATCTACATTGGCATTTTCCACGATGATAAGCCCTGTTCCCCCCATTGCCCTCTGCCTGTAATAATTGATATGCAGAAAACTCATTTCTCCATTCTGTTCTCCATAGTTTGTGCCCATAGGCATCATGGCAATTCGATTTTTGATTGTCATATTTTTAACATTTAAAGGACTAAAAAGCTGCGGATATTTTGATTTCATATAATTTCTCCCTTTTCATAAAAATAAAAGTGATCTTAGATTCTCCTTCTATTATAAACGGTAGGGAATGAAAAAACTAATTGATGAATTTATAAGTATATATAAATAATATTTATGAATTATTGGTAATATTATCTCGGTTTTCCTTTACAAAACGGATAAAATGAGAAACAACAGGTGTCTGATACTGATTTTTTAAATAGGCCATATAAAAGCGGCGTTCCCAGCTGGGGTTTTTAATGGATATTTTTTTAACAGATAACTGGTTTAATTCAAACATATCCGGAACAATGGCAATTCCAAATCCTGCGGCTACAAATCCTGCAATTACCTGATCTTCCTCAATCTCCAATGCTATATTCGGAGTTGCGTTTATCTTTTGAAACAGGTTATCCACGATGGAACGCAGTCCGCTCCTTGAGTGGAAAAAAATCTGGGGATAGGGCAGTGTTTCCGAAAGATCTGCTTCGTTCCGGTCTGATAAAGGGTGGTCAGGGGGAACGATGAGTACCAGATCCTGGGCGGCCACTGGAATGAATTCAATATCCGGTTCCTCTTTTGCATAGGAACAAAAAACCACGTCACAGGTTTTATCTTTCAGCATGGGGATTAAATCCGCAGTGATGCCGTCATGAAAATGAAAGGCTGCATTTTTCCCTTTCTCCGTCTTTAAATAACTGGAAAGGGTATGGGGAATGTAATTGATTCCAAGAGTTCTTAAAAATCCGATTTCAATCAGACCCTCTCCACGCCCGATCAGCTGCATCTTTAATACACCGGAATCAAGAATGGATAAGGAGTGTTCCACATCAGTTAAAAAATCCCTACCGCATTTTGTAAGGACAATATTCCTTCCGTCTTTTTCAAAGAGAGATACGCCCAGTTCGGTTTCCAAAGATGAAATGGCATAACTTAAATTCGGCTGGGTGGTGTTTAACTGTGAAGCCGCCTTTGTATAATGCTCCAGGTGTGCTAGTGTGACAAAATAGCGTAAATGATAAAGGTTCATGGTATCCGTAATTCCTTTTCTGACCTTTGCCGGCCGGTGTCTCAAAATAGTAATAGATAATGAAATTATAACATAAAATCGACAGAATCGGGCATTTCTTCCTGAATCAGGATTTAAAATATAAAAATATACAAAAAGTATTTACACATTTGAATAAATATGGTAATATTTACTTAAATAATAATAATTGTATTGATTTAAAAACAAATTAATAACTAGGTGTTACTGTATCAGCAGATACAGGCATGACTGGTGATATTTACATGTTTGCTTAAGAACGTGTAAGTATGATCAGTTTTTTTATTTTTATGGGATTTTAAAACCAGGGAACCATTGGGGAGAAGGCCAATCCCGTGATGAGTATAAACACATTTTAAAAGGAGGAAATACATGAAAAAGATCAAGTGTACCAGAAGATGTCTGCTTTTATCTATGGTACTGATGCTGAGTAGTACTGCATTTACAACTGTTGCAAGTGCAGATACAGTAAACGCATCCGATGCAGAGCCTGATAAGGCAGTTACGGTGGAGAATGTCACTCTCCATACATATGTGGGGGATGATGGTCAGGAGGTACAGTCCATCACCTATCGGCTCAAGGATATTTCGATGTTAGGCAGTATTGCACCCGATGATTTTAGCATAATGATTGGAAGTGACAGCTATCTGGTCAATGACATAAAAATAATGGGCAACAATGTAAAACTCTACGTGGATCCGTTCCGGTACCTTGGAAAAACGGTATACAATGAAAAAATGCAGTCAACCCATTATGACTTTTCCGTTAACAGTACCATTGATGCGCTGGACTTAAAAAAGGGAGATCCCTGTCAGATCGAAACAAGAACAGCAGATGATTTTGTGAGAGGAACGTTTAAAGGCAGCAACGGAATGGAACTTCCATATTGGCTTTATATGCCTGCCGGTTCAGCTAAAGTACCGCTTATGCTGTGGGAACATGGGGGTGGGGAAGTCCTTTCCTCGTCCTTTGAAGGAGCTAATATTTTAAATAACAGGGGAGCCGTTTCATGGATAGAAGATGGATATCAGACGGCAGTTCTTTCCTTTCAGTTTCCGGAAAACTACAGCTTTGGAATCTCAGAAGATCCGGACCAGCTTAAGAAAATGCAGGATTATAATGATGTGATTCATGAGTTTATTCAGGATCTGATCAATAAGGGAAAGATTGACTCAAAACGGGTTTATATCAGCGGGGCTTCGTCGGGAGGTGGTGCAGTTTTGCGTTTTGTCATGCAGTATCCTGACTTTTTTTCGGCAGCCCTTCCCATTTGTGCAAAAGATACCTTAGTACCTATATCCAAGCCCTATGGACTTGCATATAAGTTTGAGGGCAGTCTGGCGCTTACAGAGCAGGATTATCAGAAATGTTATCAGGATATCTCTGATTTAATGAGTCATTCTGATATAACCAATGTTCCCATGTGGTTTGTACAGGCGGAAAATGATCCGGTATGTACTAGCTATACTTCTAAAATTTTGTATCAGGTATTAAAGGATAATGGAGCTCAAAATAATAGAATAACCATGTACAGTGACGAAGAAATGAAACAGGCGGGGCAGATGATATACCATAGTTCCTGGGTTCCTGCATTGAAAAGCAGAGAAATCATGGACTGGGTTTACAGTCAGAAAAAGTAGTAGGGATGAAACCTTACTAAATATAAAAAAGGAGAAGGAAACATATGGCAAGTAAGTATGATGGATTAGCAAGAATCATTATTCAGAATATTGGGGGAAAGTCCAATGTTATCAGTCTGACCCATTGCATTACCAGACTGCGTTTTAAATTAAAGGATGAGTCAAAGGCAAACACGGACATCTTAAAAAACACCGATGGTATTGTGACAGTCATGCAAAGCGGGGGACAGTATCAGGTGGTCATCGGCAACCATGTACCAGATGTTTATGAGGTAGTCTGCAAAATTGGCGGGTTTGGGGAGGACACCCAGGAATCAGACGGAGAAAAACCGGAAAAGCACCAGAAGCTGTTTGCTGCCCTGATTGATACCATATCAGGGGTATTTCAGCCGATTCTGGGCGTGTTCTGCGCAACCGGACTTATTAAGGGTATTCTGGCAATACTAACCTTTACCGGAGTGCTTACAGCAGAAAGCGGAACGTATCAGCTCCTTTATGCAGTAGCAGACGGCTTCTTTTACTACCTTCCGGTAATTCTTGGATATACGGCTTCAAAAAAATTCGGTTTAAATCCATTTACAGGTATTGCACTTGGCTGTGCGCTGGTTTATCCTAAGGTAGTGGCACTTACTTCCAAGGATGTAATGGAAGTATTGTTTGCCGGATCTATGTTTGAATCCAATATTTATGCTACATTTATGAAGATTCCTGTGATTATGCCCAAAAGCGGTTATCCGTCTTCCGTAGTACCGATCATTCTTGCTGTATATGTAGCTTCTAAGATTGAAAAGTTCTGGAAACGGGTGATTCCGGATGTGATTAAGAACTTCCTGGTTCCTACATTGACTTTGATGGTTGCAGCACCTTTAACCTTTGTTGTGGTTGGTCCTCTTGCAAATTCCATTGCAGCAGTCATTGGTTACCTGACCCAGGCTGCTTACAATGCAAGTCCTGTTTTAGAAGGTGCCATTGTAGGTGCGTTCTGGCAGGTACTGGTAATTTTCGGACTTCACTGGGGACTGGTTCCTGTCTATATTATGAATCTTAATACTCAGGGATTTGACAGCTTCATGCAGCCCTATTTTGCAGCTTCCTTTGCACAGACAGCAGTAGTAATGGCAGTTATGTTTAAAACAAAGGATAAGAATTTAAAGAGTCTTTGTATTCCGGCAACTATTTCCGGTATTTTCGGAGTGACGGAGCCTGCTATTTATGGAATCTCTCTGCCAAAGAAAAAGCCATTTATTATTTCCTGTGTGGCAGCTTCCATTGGCGGTGCAATCATCGGAGCGGGAAATGTTAAGAAGTATATGTCCGGCGCTTTGGGAATTTTTGGTTTTCCTGCTTATATCAATCCTGCAAACAATGATACATCCAGTATACCCTGGGTAGCAGCTGGTGTAATCGTTGCAATGGTGATTGCATTTGCAGCTTGTTTCATTCTCTACCGGGATGAAGAAACCAGGAAGGTTTCTAAGTGATTCCAGTCATATAACAGAAAGAAAGGAAAGATAAAAACGATGAGAAAAGATTTTTTGTGGGGAGGCGCAACCGCAGCCAACCAGTGTGAGGGGGGTTATCTGGAAGGTGGAAAAGGTATGGGTACAGTAGACGTTGTGCCATGGGGGGAAAACCGTTTTCCCATTATGTTAGGTGAGATGAATTATAAAGATCTGCCTGACGACTCCTATTATCCATCGAGAGAAGCCATTGACATGTATCATCACTATAAGGAAGACATTGCGCTCTTTGCAGAGATGGGCTTTAAATGTTATCGTTTTTCTCTTTCCTGGTCCAGAATTTTTCCCACTGGGGAAGAGGAAATACCAAATGAGGAAGGTCTTAAATTCTATGAGGAAGTAATTGATGAGCTGTTAAAATATAACATCGAGCCGGTTATCACCATCTGTCATTTTGATGTGCCCTTAGCTTTGGCAGATAAATATGGCTCCTGGAAAAACCGTAAACTGATCGACTGTTTTGTTCATTACTGTGATGCGATTTTCCGCAGATTCAAAGGAAAAGTCAAATACTGGATCACCTTCAATGAGATTAATATGCTTTTGCACCTGCCATTCATGGGGGCGGGAATACTCTTTGAGGAAGGGGAGAATGTAAACCAGGTCAAATATCAGGCAGCTCATAACGAATTGGTGGCATCGGCTATGGCTACCAGACTTGCTCATGAGATAGATCCGGAGTGTAAGGTTGGCTGTATGCTGGCAGCAGGAAATTTTTATCCCTACAGCTGCAATCCGGATGATATCTGGAAAGCCATGGAAAAGGACCGGGATAACTATTTCTTTATCGACGTTCAGGCCAGAGGCCAGTATCCTGCCTATGCGATGAAGTTTTTTGAAAGAGAAGGAATTACCCTGAATGCAGAGGAGGAAGATTACCGGATACTAAGAGAAAATACTGTTGATTATATCTCGTTTAGCTACTATTCTTCCCGTTGTGCTTCAGCAGATCCGGATATCCTAAAGAAGTCAACAGCAGGAAATGTAATGAAGAGCATCAAAAACCCCTATCTGAAGGCGTCTGACTGGGGGTGGCAGATCGATCCCCTGGGACTTCGTATTACCTTAAACACGCTGTATGACCGTTATCAGAAACCACTTTTTATCGTGGAGAACGGACTTGGAGCAGCTGATTTGATGGAAGCAGACGGCACTGTATCGGATGATTACCGCATTGATTATTTGCGGGAGCATATAAAAGCCATGATGGATGCAGTGGATCTGGATGGAGTGGACTTACTGGGATATACTCCATGGGGGTGCATTGACCTGGTAAGTGCGTCTACGGGAGAGATGAAAAAGCGGTATGGATTTATCTATGTAGAGAAAGACAATGAGGGGAACGGAACCTTAAAACGCAGCAGAAAAAAATCATTTTACTGGTATCAGAAAGTAATTGAAACAAACGGAGCTTCATTAGAATAAAAAACATGCCTGGGTACAGTTTCTGCCCAGGCATGTTTTTTATTCAGTTAATCACGGATATCTGGTTTCTTCCTGCATTCTTTGCCTGATAAAGGGCGACGTCGGAACGTTCCATCAGACTTTCCAGGGTATCGGTATCAAGATGGAAAAAAGTTACTCCTACACTGATGCTAAGGGGAATCCGTTCCTGATTTTCCGTATAAAATTCCAACGCTTCAATTCGTTTGCATAATAGTTCAGCAGCCAGCACAATATCCCTTTCACTAAAGCCAAGAACCAGTGCGGCAAATTCCTCTCCCCCAATCCGTCCCAGTAAATCCTGTCCTTTCATAAGCTTCTGACATTCTTCTGTAACCATGATGATTGCCCGGTCCCCAATGTTATGTCCAAAAGAGTCGTTAATAGTTTTAAAACGGTCGATGTCGATCATGAGAAATGCAGCCTTCTGACCGTGTTCTTTGATATCTAAAAGCCTTTTTTGGGCGGTTTCCAGAAAGCTTCTTCGGTTCATAATACCCGTTAACATGTCGGTTCTTGCCTGGATTTTAAGTTCCTGTTCTGTTCTTTTGCGATCGGAGATGTCTTCTAAAGTGGAAAGAAACTGAACGATCTCCCCATCTTCATTTAAAATAGGAGTAAGAATTATGTTTTCCCAAATGAAATCCCCATTCTTTTTTTTATTTACAATTTCACTGCTCCATTGATTTCCTGAGAGTATTGTATTCCATAAATTATGATAAAACTCCTGGTCGTGATAACCGGATTTTAATATTCTTGGGTTTTTCCCTAAAACCTCTTCCAATTCATATCCCATAAGCCGTAAAAAGGTTGGATTTGCATATTCAATTTTACCTGATGTGTTGGTAAGAATAAAAGACATGGGACTCTGTTCCATAATTGCCTGAAATGTGTCCTCACTTTTTTTCAGCTTCTGTCTTAATTCTTTATTTGAGGTGATATCACGAATCACACTGATGATGTATGTACTATTTTGAAATCGGGTAATCTGTGATGAAATCAGGGCATTTAATTCTTTCCTTTCTTTGGTAAGAATTGTGATTTCCAGGTTCTTGCAGCTGCCTTTCTTATTAATGATTTCAAAGAAACGGTCTCTGTCGCCAAGGTTTTTCCAGAATTTTAAATCAAGGGTTGTTTTTTCCAAAGACTCCTCTTTCGTATATCCAGTTAATAATGTGTAGGTTTCATTAACATCTATTATTTTTCCGGTGGGAAGCTCAGAAATAAATACGGTATCAGGGATTGTTTCAAATATGAGACGAAAACGTTCCTCCGCATACGTCTTGTCCGCATGTTCTCTCTGGACGGTCATGACAATGAAGCAATAAGTCCATAAAAGGATACCGGCAATGGAGAGAAAGTAGCTCATAAAGGAAAACAAGGAAGAAAAATTATAGTTTTGTGTCTCTTTAAAAAAGGTGAGTAAAGCGCGGATGATAAAAAAGGTTCCATAAGGAATAGATGCTGCTGCGATGAGCCGGGTGGCCGGACGGACAGAATCAATGGCATGACTGCTTAAAATTTTTCCATTTTGAAAGGAAACAATGGCGAAAATGAGGCAAACTATAATAACCCGGTAGCTTTTGTTGATATAGATGAAGGAAAACCAGAAATAACCAGCAAAAAACAGAATCGAAAGTAACAGCAGTTTCTTTTTCGCCACAGGTAAATCCAGAAACTTTGAAAAGCCAATGTTCAATACCAGTATGGAAAAATAAAAAGAAATATTGGAAAAAAACACCAATAAATTTCCATAGTGGAAAATATACTGGCATGCATAAAGCATTCCGCAGACGGCTGAAAAAATACAGCTGAAAAGTAAGTAATTCATGCCGGGATAAATTTTAATAATGCGGAAAACAAACAGCATAATGAGAACCTGTATGATGCTGATATAAAAATAAACAATAGCAATTGTGGGGATATCCAGAACCATAGCTGCTGCCTCCATACTAGTTTAATAAAACCAATTTTAATATGTTTTATTATAAAAAGCAACAGGATGTATGGTACTAAAAAAGTTCTTAAATTCTAAAATTTCAAGATCACGCATATGAATGAAGCAGGGGGGGTGGAGTAATGAAAAATACTTTAGTTCTATATGAAAGCAAATATGGATTTACAAAAATGGCCGCCTGGCAGGCGGCTCTCGTACTGGGACCCGGGAAATGTATGCGGTTTTCTGAATTTAACAATAATAAACAGGAATGGGATCTTATTGTTTTACTGATTCCGGTTTATTATGAAAAACTGGATGAGGAAGCTGTTGAAAACATAAAAAATAATCTTGACCGGTTAAAAAGAGGAAAAATAGTACTTTTTTGTACTTGTCTGATGAAAGAGTACGCAAAAAAATATCTGCAGCCGGTGAGCGAACTTCTTGGAAGCAGCGTTGTATTTCAGGAAGGAATCCCAGGGAATCTGATTTTAAAACAGCTGGATCAGGAAGATCGGGTCCGAACGGCATTATTTTTTAAAGCAGCGGGACTTAAGGAACAGGATTATCTTTGTTTTGATCAAAACTGGTATGTTGACACACTGCTTGGCATAAAGGAGTGGAAGGACAATCCCACAGAGGCAATGGATGAAAAAAAAATCCTTGAATTCTGTGAAGAATTTTTGTTAAACCATAATACCTGCTCGTTATCAACCGGATATGGGAAAAGGGTTCGCGCCACACCTGTCGAGTATCGGTATAAAAATGGATTTTTATATATTATAAGTGAGGGCGGAGAGAAGTTCGCCAATATTCTGCTGAGTCCCAATGTATCTGTGGCAGTTTTTAATGAGTTTCAGGGAATGAACCAGTTAAGAGGAATGCAAATCAAAGGTACGGCGCAACTAATAGAAACGGGAAGCGAAGAGTACTGTGATTTTCTCACTATGAGAAAATTAAAGTATGAAAATGTGATGAAGCTTCCTTCCTCTCTTTATTTAATAAAAATTGCCATATGCAGAATTGAATTTTTGTGGTCTGGCTTTCGGGAAATGAGTGTTGACGTAAAACAGATTGTAACCTTTTCTCATCCATCTAAATAAAAAAGTACAATAGGTATATACTAAGTACAAACGATAAAGGAAGAAGGAGGCAAGAAAAGATGAAACAGTTAATTGACTGTGCAGACCAGTATATCAGGCAGTGCAGAATCAAGGATTTTGCATTATTAAAAATTTGTCTTTGTGCGGTGGGCATAATAATTGGACTTTCCATTCCGGAAAAAAAGAGGAGGTGGCCTCTTGCAGCGGCGGGTTTTGTATTCGTCTTCAGTTATGTCATGCTTATGGCAGAATTCATAAAGATCTATATGGATGAAAGGTGAAAGGACTCAGACAGAAATGCCGGTTATATTAGTTCTTAGAAAAACTGATATAACCGGCATCTCCTGCATAAATTCAGTAATAAATTTCCCGATGACCATCTATGCTTTCTGACAGTGAACGTTTTAAATAGTCCTCGGCTCCTCTAAAGTTTCTTTCTTCTATCATGGTACACAGCTCATTTGTGTTTTCATAAAGAGCTGGAATTCCATATAAGGCACAGAAACGAAGCCAGAGAGTGCAGGTCAGCGATTTAAAAGAGCGGAAGATTAATGGAAGAAGAGAATTTCCGGAAAACAGTGCCAGATGATGATGAAAGTCAAATGCGGATTCTGCCGCTTCCTGTGCGCCGGAGGCTCTGCCAATGGCTTCCGTCAGACTCCGCAGCTCTAAAAGCTCTGAATCTGTGATGTCTTTCGAGCCAAGATCGATGGCAAGGGTATCAAGGGCAATTCTAAGCTCTAAAATAGACCGGATTTCTTCTTTTCGAAGCACCCCTCCGTTGTAATTAACAATGGAAAGAAAGGTATCCATAGTTCCGTTTTTTCTGTAATCCGCTATAAAAATCCCCTGTCTCTGTCGGATGTCAAGAAATCCTTTTTCTGCCAGAGCGATTACGCCCTCGTTGACTACGGATCTGCTGATCTGCATGCTGGCCGCCAGTTCCCGTTCCGGGGGCAGCCTGGTTCCAATCGGAAGCCGTCCGGATAGTATTTGAGATTCCAGCTCCTTTACGAACAGTTCTTTTAATGTAGGCGCATTCAGCTTTTTAAACTCCATATCATGTTCCCCCTGTTTGTATGTGATTGCTCCTGGTTCAGCCAGTAACCACAATTCTAATTATATGGTAAAATTGTATAAAAAGCAATAAAAATTACTGTGAAAACCTCTAGTTTTCAGTTAAATATTAGGAAGATTTTGACAAATGTGAAAACAGAGTGTTAAAATAAAAACGAAGAAATAAAATTAATTGGGGGTAGAAAAATGTTTGTATTTCAATCGGCGAAGGGTGGAATCCCTGTCACTTATCTTCTCATGTGGTTTTTGGTATTTGCTTCGCTATTCCTATTAAATGAGGTGTCACGGCGCTATAAAATGATTGGCTTGCTTTTCTTTTTCGTCATGCCCGCCGTATTATCCGTCCTCTGGTTTACAGTGTTGAAAAAGAGTACATATACGGACTGGTTTCATCTTGCAAAGGTCTATTCTGCCACGGCAGGCTGCATTGGTTTCTGGTTAATCAGGCATTATGAAAAAACAAGAAAAGACAAAACTGTATTCCGCCTGTGTGACAGCCGGATTGCTCTGTGTTTTCCTCCGTTAATTCTGGCGGTAAACATTATGGAGGCAGTGACAAGAGATATAGAAGTTGGAATGACGTACCGTACCATAGCCCAGGATGCGACAGCGGATGTCTCCGTGCTTTTAATGGGAGGCCCCTGGAATTTTATGAATGCAGCGGCAGGGATCTTAAATATCATTACCATAACCGGCTGGTTTGGTATCTGTCTCAGGAAAGTGACTGAGAAAGACAAGAGTAAGGATATGCTTTGGCCTGACATGCTCTGGTTCTGGATCGCAGCCTACGATATATGGAACTTTGCTTATACCTATAACTGTCTGCCTCACCATGCCTGGTACTGCGGTCTGGCACTTTTACTGGCACCCACACTTTGTGCATTTACGGTAGGAAAGGGAGCATGGTTGCAGCATCGAGCCCAGACGCTTGCACTCTGGTGTATGTTTGCTCAGACATTTCCTGGATTTCAGGATGTGGGACAATTCCGCGTGGACTCGTCTTATAAGCCAGGTATTTATTTCGCAGTCAGCCTGATTGCGTTGTTAAGCAATGCAGCAGTGGCAGTCTATATGGGCATTAATATCTGGAAAAAGCACCGAAGCCCCTATGGACCTGAACTTTATACAGATTTGAAATCCTATCAGGAAGTGAAAGCGTTAGCAGAAACAAAAGCAACCGTATAACAAACACAACGGGAGGATTGGTATGCATGAACTGGGAGTCATGACGGAAGTGGTCCGGATTGTGGAAAATGTAGTCAGGGAGCAGAATCTGACACAGGTTGAAAGCCTTGTGCTGCAAATTGGCGAGATGGCTTCTGTGATTCCCTATTATGTAGAACAGTGTTATCCTGCCGCTGTGAATGGAACTCTGCTGGAAAACGCCCGTCTTGATATTGAAATTATTCCTGCCAGTGGCCGCTGCAGAGAGTGCCATAAAGTGTTCCATGTTACAGAAGATTATTTTAAGTGTCCGTTCTGTCAGAGTTTTTCCTTTGAACTGTTAGAAGGTAGGGAATTTCTGATAAAGGAGATTGTGGCATTTTAACTCCAAATGGTTCACATCAGTAAGATTGTATTGGAATTTATACTTCGTTAAAATATTGACATTTCTTTGTGACAGGCGTATATTTGACGTAGCGTAAACGATAAATTTTTACTGATTGATGAGAGGAGACTACTATGCTGAAATTAATGAGATCACCTTTAAAATACGTGCAGGGACAGGGGGCTTTGTCAGCGGTCTATGAAGAAACAAAGAACCTTGGAACATCATTTCTGTTTGTCTGCAGCAACAGCGGATATAAAAACTGTCATGAAAAGATTGAAAAAAGCTTTGAGGGAAAAGAAGCTGAGTTGAAATTTGAGATATTTGGCGGAATCAGTTCCATAGGCGAAGTAGAGCGGATGAAAACAATAGTCAGAAAAAATCAGATTGACTGTGTGGTAGCAGTTGGAGGCGGTTCTGCTATTGATACCGCAAAAGCAACGGCTTATTATGAGAAGCTGCCGGTGGTGATCATTCCAACCGTAGTGGCAACAGATGCGCCCTGTACCGGTTTGTCCGTAATCTATAACAATGACGGAAGCTTTTCCCATTACATATTTTATCCCAAGAATCCTGATGCAGTAATTGTGGATTCTGATATTATTGCTCATGCACCTGTTAAATTCCTGGTTGCAGGAATGGGGGATGCACTGGGAACTTATTTTGAAGCGAGAGCCTGTGAGAAGGCAAAAGCCCCCAGCCTGGAAAATGGGGGAATTACAAAATCCGCCATGGCTCTTTGCAAACTTTGTTATGAGACTCTTTTAGAAGATGGATATAAGGCACTGAAGGCGTGTGAAAATCAGATTGTAACACCTGCCCTGGAAGCAATTATTGAGGCAAATACTTATTTAAGCGGTGTAGGCGCAGATAATGGCGGTCTGGCAGTATCTCATTCCGTATACAATGGATTTACAGCGCTGGAGGAATGTGAAGCCACGATGCACGGCAGTGTGGTTGCTTTTGGAACTCTGGCACAGCTGGTATTAGAAGATGCCCCCGCAGCAGAGTTTAATCAGGTGCTGGAATTCTGTGTCAGTGTAGGTCTTCCGGTGACCTTAAAAGAGATTGGTGTAACGGATAAAGAGAGAGTTCACATCGCTGCTAAAAATGCATGTGCAGAAGGAGAAAGCATTCATAATATGATTGGAGATGTAACTCCTGGGCAGCTTTATGATGCTCTCATTGCTGCCGATGTGCTTGGTCAGGAATATCTGGCAAAAAGAAAGTAAAAAATAAAATAGAATAAATAAGAAGATCCTGCAGTCAGCCCCACAAGAAAGGGGCAGGCTATTGGATCTTCTTTTTGTATGATTCTTTATAAAAAAATGGATATTTTCGATGTAAATTACCAACAATAAAAGTGCATTCAGGGTCAAAGAATGAAAGCTGTCCCCGGGACAGAACAGAAAGGAGTTATAATATGATAGCAGAAGTAGATAGAGAGGGCTGCATCGAATGCGGGCTCTGCGCTTCCGTATGTCCGGAGGTATTTCGTATGGGTGATGATGGTCCGGCAGAGGTATACGTTGACACCGTTCCCGATTCATCAGAATCATCGGCGGTGGAGGCACAGGAAGGCTGTCCGGTTTCTGTAATTAAAGTAGAATAATCACTGAAGACACCTCTTTCTGAAACGATGCAAAGAATCAGACAGAGGTGTTTTTATTACTTCATCATAAAATGGAGAAGGAGAACTACAATGAGTGAATACATCAACAACCGCCAGATGAGACAGAAGACAATAAAAGACATTATCCGGCAGCTTCATGAGGGAAAGACTGTAGATCAGGTAAAATCCCAATTTGAACATGTATTTCATGGAGTATCTGCTACAGAGATTTCAGAAGCGGAGGGCGCTTTAATTGCGGAGGGGCTTCCCGTGGAAGAAGTGCAAAAATTATGCGATGTCCATGCGGCTGTATTTAAGGGGTCGATAGAAGAAATTCATCAACCGGAAGAGCCGGCACTGATTCCCGGTCACCCCATCCAGGTACTGGTCCGGGAAAATAAGAAAATCTCTCACATACTGGGAAAGGAAGTCCAGCCATACCTGTCCCTGACAGCACTGGAGGGAGCAGGCGCAATAAACCAGTTAAAGGCAGGTGTGGAACAGCTAAAGGATCTGGATGTCCACTATAAAAAAAAGGAAAATCTTTATTTTCCCTATATGGAGAAATATGGAATTACGGCGCCTCCCAAAGTCATGTGGGGAGTGGATGACGAAATCAGAGCCCAGGTGAAAGAAGTTTCAGCCCTTCTTAACAATGGTTTCATAAAAAAAGAAACTCTTATAGAGAAAGCCCAGGATATGGCTGATAAGATTGAAGAGATGATATTTAAAGAAGAAAATATCATGGTCCCCATGTTAATGGAGAATCTTACACAGGAAGAGTGGAAAATCATTGCAGATGGAAGCGGAGAAATCGGCTATATGATTGAACATGTGCCAAAGTGGGAGCCAGGGGAAGTTAAAAGTGAAGAGAAAGTTTCTGCCTCCGCGGAAGAAGGAATAGTAAAGCTGCCTTCCGGGGAGATGAACACCCAGGAACTGACTGCCTTACTAAACACGCTGCCTTTGGATATCACGTTCGTTGATAAAGAGGACAAAGTGAAGTATTTTTCAGAAGGAAAGGACAGGGCATTTCCAAGAACCAGAACGATTATCGGAAGAAATGTATCCAACTGCCATCCGCCTGCTAGTGTTCACATCGTTGAAAAAATCGTAGAAGACTTTAAAAATGGAGTGAAAGATCAGGAGGATTTCTGGATTAGAATGGGAGAAAAGTATATCCTCATCCGCTATTATGCCGTTCGCAGTGAAGATGGTGAATATCTGGGAGTATTGGAAGTCACTCAGGATATTGATAAAATTCAAAAAATTTCCGGTGAGAAGAGATTGATGTCTGAATAATTGTAAAAAATAAAAGAGTGCAAGCCATATTTCGTTTGAAAACTACGGGATGCTTGCGCTTTTTTATTAATCAAATATAAGAAAATGCCACAGTATATTTGGTACTGCGGTTACAAAAATATGTATTTTTCGACAATATATATTATACAACTAATATATATTGTTTGTCAAATAGGATGTAATTATATAAATTAAATATTTAAAAATATAATGTAAAATAATTGACAAAATAATTATTTCTTAAATTTGCTTGTAAGCATAAGAACGCCGTCATTAATTTCGTCATAAAAATTGTAGAAAACTGGCTTCCATCACTCTAAATAAGCTTCTGGCAAATATGGGGAACGGATGATTATATGGTAAGATCGCCGTCTATATTTCCGTCATTATTCTATTTTTGATATGTATAACCTGTATTATCAATAAAAAACCGCAGTACCAAATATACTGCGATCAGTAAGCTGGTACTGGCTGCAAAAGATAAAACAGGGAGGAAATCCAATGAAGAATTTTAAGAATTACAGCATTTCCAGAAAATTGGGGACTGGTTTTTTATGTCTGACACTGATCATGCTTCTTGTAGGAGGAGCCGGAATTGCTGGACTTGTCAGAATCAGTGCAATGGATACATATTTGTATGAAAAGCAGACGGCGCCAATTGAAAACCTGATTGCAGCCATTGAAGGGCTGTACCAATTTCGTATTGACTCCAGGACAATGGTTGTTGTTGCTGGTGATAATGCTGAACTGGATAAATTGGAGCAGCAATTTCAAGAGGATAAGGAAAAATTTCTAGATAATATAAAAGAGTACCGGGGGACGATTACCAATCCGGCATCTTTTGCACTTCTTGATGAATCAGTAGACCTCTTTAATAATTCTTTTGAGCCGGCTGTCCAAAATTGCCTGAAAGAAGCAAGAAACGGAAAAAGCAAGGAAGCATATGCCGAGCTATTAAAAGAAACCGACAATATCCAGAAAATGTTTGATAATTTCGATATACTCATTGATAACCGCATGGGTGAGGCGCAGAAAACAAACAACGACAATCGTGTTACTGCTGTCGTTCTAATTATAATTTTGATCCTTGTGATAATTTTTGGTGCAGGTTCCGGAATGTTTTTAGGAAACAGAATCTCCGGAATGATCAGCCGTCCCATCACCCAGGTTGTGGAAGCCGCTAGTCGTATTGCATTAGGTCATATCGATGTTGATCTGGGAAATATTGATTCAAAAGATGAAACCGGGCAGCTTGCAGATGCTTTTATGCAGATGACAGGCAGCATTAAAAATCAGGTAAATGCAGCAGAAGACATCAGCAATGGTAACTTCACCATAGAAGTTCCGCTTCGTTCTGATAAAGACGTTCTGGGTCTTGCACTACAGAAAATAAGAAAAGATTTAAGCCGGACGCTGCTCTCTATCAGTGTGGCTGCTGATCAGGTAAATGAAGGTTCCGCCCAGGTGGCATCGGCAGCTCAGGCGCTTGCATCAGGAACGACTGAACAGGCCGCTACTGTGGAAGAATTGAGCGCATCGGTGAACAGCATAGCGAAGGAAGCAGAGCTAAATGCAGAAAATGTAAAGAAAGCTACGATTTATATAGCAGATACCGGAGAAGGTCTTAAAGAGGGCAATTCATATATGCAGAAGTTAAACGCTGCGATGAAGGATATCGGAACTTCTTCGGAAAAGATATCCAGTATCACAAAAGTTATTGAAGATATTGCATTCCAGACCAATATACTTGCGTTAAATGCGGCAGTGGAATCAGCCCGCGCAGGAGAGGCAGGAAAGGGCTTTGCCGTTGTGGCTGATGAAGTGAGAAACCTTGCAGGCAAATCAGCAGAAGCTGCAAAGCAGACTGCAGATCTAATTCAAAATTCTGTGAGAATTGTATCTGAGGGAGAAAAGCTGGCAGAAGAAACAGCCAGACTGCTCCTTGGAGTGGGAGAAAAATCAGAGCTTGTAGGACGTTCCGTTGGAGAAATTGAGCAGGCTTCAGCCAAACAGGCACTGATGATTGATGAAATTAACCAGGGACTGTCCCAGGTATCTGCTGTCATTCAAACCAATGCAGCAACTGCGGAGGAAAGCTCTTCTTCCAGCGAAGAACTGGCGGCACAGGCTCACTTACTTTCCCAGGAAGTTGAAAAATTCCGATTACAGTAACAGAAGAAATTTTTTAAGGAAACGGCAGTTTAACAGCTGCCGTTTTCCGTTATGTTTTAGAACGTAACAACTTTGGGTTCAGAAGTGAATGAAGATATGGTAGCAGTTGCATTCTTCAAATATAAGACTGCGAAGATTCCATCGTCTACGGAATACATGCGGCTGAGTGCTGCCTCATTGTCCTCCATCATGGCGACTCTTGCTTCTCTGCGGTCATCCCATACAGCTTCGGCTTCCAGTCTGATCCATGTTCCCTTATTCATAGCGGAAATTTCAATTTTAGGATTTTTCTGCATCTGATCAAAAACTTTTTTCTGATTGTTGGTTGTGATGTAAAGTTTGCCTTCGAATTCGCAAACAGCACCAAAGGGACGAACCCGGGGCTGATCTCCCTCTGTGGTTGCCAGGTAAAATGTTCCGCATTCTTTTAAGTAATTGAGGATTTCGTTCATCGCTCTTGCTCCTTTCGTGTGACCATGATATAATTTGTATACGAGATTATTATATCGAGTATGATATTTTTGTAAACTACGATATTTTATGATACCTAGTATCAAGGAGGATACCTATATGGATAAAAAAGATTTATTTGGACTGTGTCCTTACGTTACCTCTCAGAAAATTCTTTCCGGCAAATGGTCCATATTTCTTCTCTATTTATTAAAGGATGGACCGGTGCGTTTTAATGAACTGAAGCGAATGATGCCGGAGGAAATTACCCATACAACTCTTTCCAGACAGTTAAAATCCCTGGAAGAGGAGGGACTGATTGTCAGAAAAGAGTATTCCCAGATTCCACCAAAGGTAGAATATTTTTTAAGTGAAATCGGCAATAAATTTGACAAGGTTCTCCTGGCTCTGGGAGAGTGGGGAGATGAATATATTGAATTTCTAAAAGAAAAGGCGTAAGAATTGCTTTACAATCACCCATAGCTGTATGTATAATGTAAAAAATTATACTAACGGATATTTTAGGGAGAAGCAAAATGAGAGAACTGAAAGAAATTAGAAACGATTTAAATCAATGTGACCTTCAGATTCTGGAACTTTTAATGAATCGGCTTTCCAACATCGAGGAGATCATAGAGTACAAGAAAGCATACGGACTTCCCATTTTTCAGCCGGAGCAGGAAGAGGTCCAGCACCAGGCTCTTATCAGGGCTATTGGTGAACATGGTTATAAAGAGGAGCTCCTTGGAATTTTCCGTCAGATCGTGGAAGAAAGTAAAAGTGTGCAGAGCAAGAGCCTGTTTCACTATAACATCGCCCTCATTGGTTTTATGGGAGCAGGCAAAAGTACGGTGTCTAAATATTTAAAAGACATGCTGGCGATGAATGAAGTGGATGTAGACACAAAAATCGTGGAAGATCAGAAGATGCTTATTAAGGATATTTTTGCAAAATACGGAGAAGAGTATTTTCGTAACTGTGAGAGCAACGCCATCATTAGTTTAAAGGACTGTCAGCAGACCATAATTTCCTGCGGCGGCGGTGCGGTAATCAGGGAAGAAAATGTGAAAAACCTGAAGAAAAACAGCAGAATTGTGCTTTTAACGGCCAGACCCGAGACCATCCTGGAACGAGTGAAGGATAGTGATGAGCGCCCCATTTTAAATGGAAATATGAATGTTGAGTATATCAAGGGGCTGATGGAGAGACGAGCCAGCCTTTACCAGAGTGCGGCTGATATTATCATAGAAACAGATGGAAAAGATATTGTAGATATCTGTGAGGAACTCATCCAGTCATTGATGAAATTGGAGGCGAAGTAGGGGATGTCTGTCTGGATATCAGACTGGAATCTGCAAAATAATATATCACAGCATTTTTACACGTGTATCTCTCTTAAACTTAAGAGATATGCGTGTTTTTTTTGTGTCCAAAAACCATCTACACAACTTCTACATATGCTCCTGTTATTCTTCTATTCAGAAATGAAAAAGGAGGATGCCTAATGGGTAATGCAATCAGAACGAAAAAATTGCGTATCGGCGGGATGACCTGTATCAGCTGCCAGAATAAAATTGAAAAAAAATTAAGTAACACAGCTGGAATCGAAAAAGCGGAGGTGAGCTATAACGCAGGAACTGCCCAAGTCACGTTTGACACGGATATTATTTCCTATCAGAGTATAACGGGAATCATTGAAAATTTAGGGTATAGCGTGATAACAGAGCAGGGCCGGGAAAGAAAAGAGACAAGCAGGACGGTGGGGATTTTAATGATTATCGCTTCCCTTTATCTGTTTTTAGAGCAATCAGGTCTGTTGAATCTTCTGGTCCCCAGCCAGCTGGCTGATAAGACAATGGGATATGGGATGCTGTTTTTAATCGGTCTTATAACCTCCGTTCATTGTGTGGCAATGTGCGGCGGCATTAATCTTTCCCAATGTATTCCCAAAAGCGGACAGGAAGAATTAAATCAGGGGCGGCTTGCAGCTTTTCGACCCGCATTTCTTTATAACTTCGGACGTGTTATTTCTTATACAGCCGTGGGTTTCCTGGCAGGTGGCCTGGGAGCAGCCGTGACCTTTTCCAATACCTTTCAAGGGGTTTTGAAGCTGGCAGCAGGAATCTTTATGGTAATTATGGGCATCAACATGCTGGGAATCTTCCCCTGGCTTCGCAGACTAAACCCCAGAATCCCTAAGTTTATTGCAGTAAAAATCCAGAAACAAAAAACGAAAAGCAGCAGTCCGTTTCTTGTAGGCCTGTTAAACGGACTGATGCCTTGCGGACCGCTTCAGGCCATGCAGATCTATGCACTGTCAACCGGAAATCCATTTTCAGGTGCACTTTCCATGTTTTTATTCAGCCTTGGAACCGTTCCTCTGATGTTTTTTCTGGGAGCTTTATCAACGGTTCTTACAAAGAAATTTTCAAGCAGAGTCATGACTGCCGGTGCGGTTTTAGTGGTGGTACTGGGGCTGTCCATGTTTACACAGGGAGTCAGTCTGGCAGGCATCAGTCCATCTGCGGTCTTACCTGGGCTGGAAGGTATCAGTGGAAATCAGCAGGAAAGTTCTGGCCAGATAAAAATAGAAGACGGTGTTCAGGTGATTAACAGTACCTTAAGTGCGGGGCGGTATCCCAATATTAAGGTTCAGGCAGGAATTCCGGTAAAATGGATCATAGATGCACCTGCTGGAAGTATAAACGGCTGTAACAACCGGATGATTATACGGGAATACGGAATAGAGTATTCATTTCATACAGGAGAAAACGTGGTGGAATTTACGCCGGACAAAACCGGAAAAATACCATATAGCTGCTGGATGGGCATGATACGCGGTTCTATTAATGTTACAAAAGAGGGAGACACAGATGGCGGACAGCAATCAGACAGTCAGGGGATATTAAAAGAATATGCACCCCAAGAACCGGTTCCGGCAGGTTATTCCATACCAGTTGATGATGTGGTTGTTGCTCAGGAATCCACGGATGACGACGGAAAGCCGGTGCAAAAAATCACACTCGAACTCACCAGTCAGGGATTTAAGCCAGCGGCGGCGGTGGTAAAAGCCGGAGTGGATACGGAGTGGACATTTATTGATAACCGACAGGATATGGACTATGGGACTAATCTTCTGATTCCTGATTTTGCTACGGAACTGTATCTTGAAAAGGGAGAAAACACCCTTTATTTTGTACCGGATAAAAGCTTTGACTTCTCTACAGGGGACAATTCTTTTTATGGATATATAAAGGTGGTGGATGATTTGGAAAACGTGGATCTAAACGCAGTAAAGGATGAAGTGAGTAAATTTCAGACTATGATATGGCCTGAGGACACGTTTCAGGGTTCCGGCGGATCTTGCTGCGGATAATAAATAGGTTCTGACAGGAATAGGAAAGGAGATAGGTTTATGGGATTATTATATAGTCACTGGCACTGCATACTGCCGGCAGCAGCTCTGATCGCAGGTTTATTTTTTATGAGAAGAAATGAAAATAAAGGAGAATAAGGATGAAGGCAAAAGGAATATCAAAACTTAAAACAGCAGCGGTGGCGGCATTGTCATTGCTGGTACTTACTGCATGCAGCTCCAATGCTGCGACGAAAACACAGGAAACGGCAGCTTTAAAGTCTGCAAATGACAGTAAAAGTGCACAGGCAGACACAGATCTTGTGATTCCAGTTTCAGATATCTCAGAAAAGGTGAGCTTTTATCCGGTAGAAGCAGATGGAACAAAGATGGAAGTTCTGGCAGTGAAAGCGCCTGATGGTACCATACGAACTGCATTCAATACCTGTCAGGTATGTTACGATTCCGGGCGGGGATACTATAAGCAGGATGGAAATGAGCTGGTGTGCCAGAATTGTGGTAACAGGTTCCCTATGAGCCGGGTGGAAGTGGAAGCCGGAGGCTGTAATCCATGGCCTATATTCGATCAGAATAAGACCGTGACGGATGAATCGATCACGATCTCTTCTGACTTTTTAAAGGAATCCAAACAGATATTCGCTAACTGGAAAAAAACATATTAAATTAATCAGGACATTTCATGGAGCAGTTTACGACAACACCATTCTGGGTTAAGTAATCTGCTCCCCATTTATACATGGCTTCAAGGATAGGGCGTATACTGATTCCCAGATCGGAAAGAGTGTATTCCACCTTTGGAGGGACAACCGGATAAACGGTCCTTATAATCAAATTATTCTCTTCCAGCTCTCTTAACTGCTGGGTCAGCATCTTGGGTGTGGCCTGGGGAATCAGTTTTCTCAGTTCTCCAAATCGTAAGGTGTGGTCGATCAGATGCCAGAGAATCAGGGCTTTGTATTTTCCTCCGATCATATCCAGGGTTGCATCCACCGGACAGTTGTAGCCGGCACAATCAATTGGGGGCATAGTGAATCCTCCTTTAGTATCTTTTTGGGTACTATATCACTAAAAAGTGCATACTTGCAATAATTGCGATATCTGCCATAATAATATCATGAGTACTCAAAAACTTCAAGAGGCATCAGCCAATTAAAAGAGGTGAAATATATGGAAAATAAAACGTTAGATATAAGAGGCATGACCTGCGCGGCCTGTGCCCAGAGAATTGAAAAAACAGTAAAGAAACTTCCAGGAATCAGTCAGGCATCTGTGAACCTTGCCAGTGAAAAGCTTTTTGTGGAATATGACAGCAGCCTGGATTTATCTGATATTAAAGCCGCCGTTTCCAGGATTGGTTATGAAGCAGCAGAAAAAACGGAATATTCGGACGTAACCATTCCCATTGGCGGAATGACCTGTGCGGCCTGTGCCAGACGGGTGGAAAAAGCCATCGGAAAGCTGGAGGGTGTGGAAAGCTCCTCAGTCAATTTTGCAACAGAAAAGGCAACCGTCGCCTATGATCCCCGGAAAGTAAGGTTATCAGCTATTAAGGCAGCCATTGAAAAGGCTGGCTATCAGGCACTGGAAGTGAATAAAGCAGATGCTGCAGACGAAGACAGATTGAGAAAGCAAAAGGAGATCAAAACACTGTGGACGAAGTTTATTACTTCAGCAGTATTCTCCCTTCCTTTATTATATATTGCAATGGCACCCATGATCAGTTTTATCCGCCTACCGTTTCTATCAGCCATTGAGCCCATGAACTATCCCCTTGCCTATGCTCTGACGGAACTGGTTTTAACAGCCCCTGTCATTGGGGTTGGATATAAATTTTACACCATTGGTTTTAAAGCACTTTTTCAGAGAAGTCCTAATATGGATTCACTCATTGCAATCGGAACAACAGCAGCTGTTTTATACAGCATTTATAATACATTCCAGATCGCTGCCGGACATTTTATGGCAGTAGATGCCCTTTATTTTGAATCAGCCGGTGTAATTATTACCCTGATTTTACTGGGCAAATCCTTAGAGGCGGTATCCAAAGGAAGAACCAGTGAAGCCATTAAAAAGCTTATGGGTCTGGCACCGAAAACAGCCGTAATTCTGGAAAACGGGCAGGAGAAGGAAATCCCAATTGACGAAGTGGAAATCGGCGATGTGATTCTGGTAAAGCCAGGTGATAAAATTCCAGTAGACGGAACTGTTACAGGCGGACACACTTCCATTGATGAATCCATGCTCACCGGAGAAAGCATGCCGGTAGACAAAAAAGAAGGAGATCCGGTTTATGCAGCCTCCTTAAACACCACAGGTGTGATCCAGTTTAAAGCTGAAAAAATCGGAAGTGATACAGCGCTTGCCCAGATCATTAAACTGGTAGAAGATGCCCAGGGGTCAAAAGCACCCATTGCCCAGATGGCAGACATCGTTTCCGGATACTTTGTACCAGTCGTCTGTGTCATTGCCCTGCTTGCAGGAATTGGCTGGTACTTCGGTACAGCAGGAGATTTAAAATTTGCACTTACCATCTTTATTTCCGTACTGGTAATCGCATGTCCCTGTGCACTGGGTCTTGCTACCCCCACTGCCATCATGGTAGGTACGGGAAAAGGAGCGGAGAACGGAATCTTAATTAAGGGCGGAGAAGCTTTGGAGACCGCTCACAAAATAAATACCATTGTATTTGATAAGACAGGAACCATTACAGAAGGAAAACCAAAAGTGACAGATGTACTTCCGGCAGGCAGTATTTTAAAAGACCGTCTCTTACAGCTTACCGCATCGGCGGAGAGAGGTTCTGAGCATCCTCTTGGTCAGGCAATTGTCCTTGGAGCAAAGGAATCAGGACTTACCCTTTTGGAAGCGGAGCAGTTTGATTCATTGACCGGACGGGGAATCAAGGCCCGTCTGGAGGGAGAAGATATCCTTGCAGGAAACAGAAAACTGATGGATGAACAAAACATCTCCCTTGCAGGTATGGAAGAGATTTCAGACAGGCTGGCTGAAGAAGGCAAAACCCCTATGTATGTAGCAATCAATGGCGAACTGGCAGGAATTGTAGCAGTTGCCGATGTTGTGAAGGAATCCAGCCGTGCAGCCATTGAGCGGCTTCATAAGATGGGAATTGAAGTTGCCATGATTACCGGAGATAATAAAAAGACAGCTGCAGCCATTGCCAAACAGGTAGGAATTGACCGGGTTCTTGCTGAGGTTCTTCCCCAGGATAAGTCCAATGAAGTGAAAAAGCTTCAGTCAGAGAACCGGAAAGTAGCCATGGTGGGAGACGGAATCAACGATGCACCTGCGCTGGCTCAGGCAGATATCGGAATCGCCATCGGTTCTGGTACGGATGTGGCTATGGAATCAGCAGATATCGTATTAATGCGGTCTGACCTGATGGATGTGCCGGCTGCCATAGATTTAAGTAAGCATACCATACGTAATATTAAACAAAACCTTTTCTGGGCATTCGGTTACAATGTAATCGGAATTCCCATTGCAGCAGGTATGTTACATTTACTATTTAACGGCCCTCTTTTAAACCCTATGTTTGCAGCAGCTGCCATGAGTCTCAGCTCTGTATCGGTGCTGACCAATGCGCTGCGGTTAAAGAGGTTTAAGCCAGACACAGGAAAGAGGTGACAGATACATGTTAGAGAACAAGAAAGTGATAACCGCAATTGCCGCCGGTGTACTGGTGGTTGCAGCAATTATATTTCTGGCGGTTGAAAGTGCCGGAGGGACCCTTGATGTAGTTGGCAAAAGGTCGGTACAGTCCTTTGATGTGATATTAAATGCCATTCCTGATCAAGTGAGTAAGGAAGATGGGGGCAAAGCCTTTGCCCTGACTGCTCCGGACGGCAGCGTCCGCTTTATCTGGACCGGAGAAACGGCTGAAAGTTCCCGTTTTGATGTAAAACTTCAGGCAGATGCAGATCCGTTTATCCAGGCAGGACTGGATACCGGAAAGCTTCCAAAGGATTACGATATAAGCGATAATGTTATAACGGTAGGCGTGAAGCTGAATTCCGGAAGTTTCACTGGCGCAGAAGAATCCGCCCTTTCCGCCTATGAGGGGCTGGTGAAAAATGATCGCAGCCTGATTAATTACCATACGGATATGGATCATTTTGGAGTTAAGCTGGGCGGCGGAAATATGTTTGAATGGGCAAAAGACTTAGAGATCAATGTAACAACAAAGCAGGCACAGGATAAGGACATTGTATTTGTTCTTTCGCCGGAACCACTGATAGCGGCTGGTGTTGACCCTCAGAAGGTAGAAGGCTGGCTCTATGCACCGGTTCCAGTCATGGAAAACGGTAAAAAAGTGCAGGTTAATAAGTTTTTAAAGCCTTTTAATATTAAATAATTATAATCATGGAGGAAATTGATATGGCAAAGACAGTAATAAGTGTAGATGGAATGGCATGTGAGCATTGTGTGAAAGCAATTACCGGGGCAGTAGGTGCATTATCCGGCGTATCGGGAGTAGCGATTGATTTAGCTGCAAAAACCGTGACTGTGGATCACAATCCCGATGAAGCCTCCGTAGAAAAAATCAAAGCTGAGATTGAAGACCAGGGATATGATGTAGTAGAATAAAGAAAGACGGGAACCGGAATATGACCGGTTCCCTCTTTTCATACTTAAAGTATTTAAAATTGAGGTGACAGGAAATGAACAATAACTGCAGGCACGTGCTGGTAGTGGATGATGAACCTAAAATTCTTGAAGTAGTATGCATGCTCATGGAAAGCAAAGGATTTAAGACATTCCCCGCCGAAACCGGGAAGAAGGCACTGGAAATATTTGATACGGAGAATCTCTCCCTTGTCATACTGGATTTAATGCTGCCTGATATCTCAGGAGAAGAGATCTGCTCCGCCATCCGTAAAAAATCACGGATTCCAGTCATTATGCTGACTGCCAGAGTGGAGGAAGAGGATGTGGTAAGCGGATTGGAGCTGGGAGCCGACGACTATATCATGAAACCATTTGGTTTAAAGGAACTGTATGCCAGAGTGGAAGCGGTATTAAGACGCGCAGAAGGCGATCTGGTACCTCTTGTTAAGCGAAACTCCTGGAGAGACGGAGATCTGATAGTTGATTTTGAAAAAAATGAGGTAAGAAAAAAAGGATCAGGTCTGTCACTTACACCAAGCGAACTGAAGATATTATCTGCCCTGATTAAATATCCCGGCAAGGTATTTACCAGGGAGGAACTGATTGATACTGCACTGGGAAGAGACTTTGCCGGTTATGACAGAGCCATTGACAGCCACATTAAAAATATCAGAAAGAAAATAGAGGATGATCCTAAAAATCCTGACTATGTCTTAACAATTCCCGGTCTGGGCTATAAGTTCGGAGGCTGATGCATATGAAAACCTTAAGAAAACAGCTTTCCCTGACCATACTTTTAACCCTCCTCATTACCATTGCACTGATCGGACTTGCCTCCAACCTGCTCATTAACCGGGAATTTGAAAAGTACATTGCCAAAACCGGCCAGGAGCGGCGGGATAATATTGCGGATGAACTGGAAAGCCAGTATGATGAGTTTAAAAGAAGCTGGAAGCTGGATTACGTTCATGCAATCGGTATGAATTCCTTATATGACGGATATATCATAAAGCTTTACGATGCAGATGGGAACATGGTGTGGGATGCGGAGAATCATGACATGAGGCTTTGCGGCCAGATCATGAACGATATTTCCGCACGCATGAAAGAACTGGGGGCGAAAGGCGGTTTTGTGGATCACACCTATGAGCTGACACAAAATGGAAAAAAGACAGGTTCCGTTTCCATTAAATATTACGGACCGTTTTTCATGAATGAGACCGATTTTAATTTTATCCGTGTGATGAACATCGTTTTGCTTGTCATTGGAGTTTTATCCAGTATTTGTTCTGTTGTGGTTGGCTGTGTATTAGGAAGCAGGATATCCCGCCCAGTCACCAAAACTGCCTATATTGCCAAGCAGATCTCCACGGGAAATTACGAACTTAAATTTGAACCAGGTACCAGGATAAAAGAGCTTGACGATCTGGGCATTGCCATAAACCATTTATCCGGAGCATTAAGTGAGCAGGAGCGGCTGCGCAAACGGCTGACTGCCGATGTAGCCCATGAACTGCGGACTCCACTGACTGCTCTTGGTTCTCATCTGGAAGCGATGACAGAGGGGCTGTGGGATGCCACACCGGAACGCTTAAAAAGCTGTCATGATGAGGTAAAACGGCTTGGAACTCTGGTAGCTGATTTAGAACAGCTGGCAAGGATCGAAGGGGATGGCTTTTGCCTGAAGAAGGGTTCTATGGATTTGTATACGGCAATCTGTCAGGCAGCAGAGAATATGACAGGAGAAATCAACAAGAAAAAGCTGGCTCTCAGTATAAAAGGAGAACCGGTTTTTGTGGATGGAGATAAAAACCGAATGGGACAGGTATTTTCCAACTTACTTTCCAACGCCGTCAAATACACGCCTGATGGCGGCAGTATCCGAATCAGCGTATCTGAAACAAAGGAGAACGGAGTCGTAACCATAGAGGATACGGGAATCGGAATCAGGAAAGAAGAACTTCCTCTTATCTTTGAACGCTTTTACCGGACGGATCAATCCAGAAATCGGAAAACCGGAGGTGCCGGGATCGGTCTGACCATTGTAAAATCCATTGTGGAAGCCCATGGCGGTACCATAGCGGCAGAAAGTAAAGAGGAATCGGGAAGCTGTTTTACAGTCTCGATTCCTAAGTCAGGATCATAGTTTATAAATATCCTTCCGGTCCCTGCTCTTTTAAAGTAAACCGGTTCTTATTAAAATTAAGTATTTCTTCTGCCTGGAGTTTACTCAGTTCATTGGACAGGGCACTCCGGTCTACGGAAAGATAATCGGCCAGCTGCTGTCTGTTAAATGGTATATCAAATGTGGAAGAATTGCTCTTTAAGGACTCTGCGGAGAGGTAGGAGAGCAATTTTTCCCTGATTGTCTTTTTGGACATGTGCTGCATCTTTTTCGTCAGAACCAGATTTCTGCCGGCAATCGCCGATAGAAAGTTTTGGATCAGCCGGGTGTGGAACCCGCAGGCAGAGGTGCATACAGTTAAAATCTTATTAAAATCCAGGAACATAATCTCGCAGTCAGAATCTGCAACTACGCTCATTTCTATGGGAACGGATGAGATGCAGGCATAGGTTTCTGCAAACAGCGTTCCAGGCATCACTTCTGAGATGATACTTCTCTTTCCCCAGAAATCTTCCTGTATAATAAGGGCGGTTCCGGAAAGAACCATTCCCACGGAATGAATGTAATCACCGCTTCTTATAATGAATTCATCTTTTTTATAACACTTCATTCGTGCTGATAAACATTTTAACATGCTTCTGATTTCATCAGGCGAGACACCTGAAAACAAGCTTGATTTTTTTAAAACAGGCAGAAATTCATCCATATAATTGCCCCTCCTAGGTATGTTAATGGTTCTTTCCATATATCCATTTTTCCATTTTTAAACTTTATTTTTAAAATGTTGTTAAAACAACAGAAATGATGATAATATTATATTATAATCGCTATAGAAAGACAAGAACAAAATAAGGAGGGAGACAAATGTCAGAGAAACTCTTAAAAAATATAGCACAGGAAGAAATTCTAAAGTTAGCAGATTTAGTTGAGATTCAAAGGAGCCAGATCGTAAGTAAGACTCTGGTACAGAATCAGTCAGTCAGCGTCACCTTGTTTGCCTTTGATAAAGGAGAAGAGATCAGTACACATGAATCTAATGGAGATGCCATGGTTACCGTCTTAGAAGGAACAGGAAAATTTACGGTAGACGGAACCGAGTTTATTTTAAACGAAGGGGAAACCCTGGTCATGCCGGCGAAAAAGCCTCATGCTGTATATGGGCAGGAAAGTTTTAAGATGTCTTTGGTAGTAATATTTTAAAGAAAGGCAGTACAAAGAAATGGAAAATCAAATGTCCGGTTTCTTAAATGAGCTGACTGGATCGCTCATCGGTCTGGCAAAAGCGTGTAAGATGAATATACGCCAGACAGCCGTAACCAGACTTCTGATGGAAGGTTTAATCACAACTATTGCCGATGCAGGCTTTGATGATCAGGCCCTGTCAGACATGCTTTTAAGGGTCAGAAGGGAAAAAGACAGGATCGCACCGGGCTGTGCCGTTTGCAAAAGTGTCTGCGGTAATACTTCTGATTATGACATAAAAAACATCTGGGCAGCTGATGAAGACATTCGTTTTTTAAAGTCCCTGATTTTATCCTCTATCAAAGGAATTGCAGTTTATGCTCTTCCTGCCTTGGTAAAGGGAGATCAAAATGAAAAAATAAATGAATTCTTTTACAAAGCTTTGTCTATTATAAGCTATGACTTAACAATGGAAGATCTTCTTCCGGTCGCAGAGGAAGCGGCAGAGATGAATCTTATCTGTAAAGAATCAGACTTAAGCCACGAAAGTCCCTTTATTATAATACCGGATTATGAATCCATGAAGAAGCTTATTACACCTAATATACTGGCAATCCTGGGAGAAGATCATAAAATTCCCCTGATTCCCATGCCAGAGGAAGATTTAAGAAAAGTAACCGAGAAATTAACAACATTCAATTAACAGGAGGAAGAAATAATGATAACGAAAGAAATGTATATTGGAGAAATTTTAAGAAGCAAACCAGAAGCAGCAGAAATTTTAATGGGCTGCGGAATGCACTGCCTTGGCTGCCCGTCTTCTCAGATGGAATCCTTAGAGGATGCCTGCATGGTTCACGGACTTGATGCAGATGAGGTGCTGGAACAATTAAACAAATAGAGAAAAGAGGAATGAAATGAGTGCATTTTTAGGACCGATTCACACCTGGTTATATAATAAAATCCTGCTTCAGAATGCAATGACCGATGCAATAGCCGCTTACGCAGAAGAAAAGGGCTGGGCAAAGGGATTAAGTGAGAAGCTGGCTTCCAGATATGGGACTCTGGAAACAGGTAATTTAGAGGACAACATCAATACAGATAACATTCACGGATGGCTTCAGGAGCGGGTAAGCCTGGTAGAAAACCGCCTTGCTTATGCTGTCACAACTCTGTTAGAAGAAGATTCCACACGTCTTGATGAAATAAAACAGGCAGTAAAGGAATTCGGAAAGAGTCACAGCGCAAGTGGGAATTTATCTGTAAAACAGGCCTATGATCATCTGGAAAATACGTTATTAAACGGTATGCCCTGTGACAGAGTGAATCAGCTTGTAAAGGAAGAACCGGATCTTCTGGCTTATCGTCAGGCAGTGGAAATACACCAGCCATACTGGGATATGATCCACGGAGATGTAAGCAACTACTATGAACTGAGAGAAGCCCTGATTCAGGGAATGTTTGAAGGTTCAAGTGTACAATTTCATCATACTGGAAATCAGGAGTATGAATTAAGGAGCCGCTAATGAATGGTATTGATATTTTAATGAAGGAACATGAAAATATTCTGGCTTTCAACGGTTTTTTAAGAAAGATATGTGCTGGTATTGTTGAGGGCGGAGAAGTAGACGGAGCTCTACTTAGAGAATGCATTGACTTTGGCAGAAATTATGCAGACAAGCATCATCATGGAAAGGAAGAAAAAATCCTGTTCCGCATTATGATGGAGAATATGGGCCCTGTTGCCGATAAGCTGATCCGTAACGGAATGCTGGTTGAACACGATCTGGGAAGACTTCATCTTACCCAGCTGGAAGCAGCAATCGAAGAATATGAAAAGAATCCTGTCACAGACCATAAGCTGGATATCATTTCCAATGCTGTAGGATACGGGGCATTATTACAGCGTCATATAGAAAAAGAAGATCAGGCTGCCTATGCCTTTGCAGCCCGCGCTCTTCCCGCAGATAAAATGAATGATGTGGATACAGAGACGGAGAATTTTGAAATTCAGGCGAGAAAAGACGGAGTGCAAGCGCACTACGAAAACTGGCTTCGCAGCAAGCTGGCGTAATAATACAGTCCATCGAGCAGCGTATGGAGAAAGAAGAAAAAGATCTGTACCGGCTGGTATAAAAACCGGAGTGGGGTAAAATAACTGGGATCAGTTATTTTATTCCATTCTTTTTTTGTGTTTTAAAAATTCATGCTGCAATGCATTATTTTTGATATAATGGAATGAAACAGGAGGTAACGAAATGAAACGGAGACAGGAAAGCATCATCTACCAGCTGGCAGTCAGTGAAGGTCCTTTAACCACGGATGAACTGGCCAAAAGACTGTCTGTCAGCGCCCGCACTGTAAAGTATGAGATGATAGAAGTAAAATCCATTTTGCCCAAATATGGAGCGGAACTTTTAGCCAAGCGCAATGGAGGATACTCCATTCTGGTGAAAGACCGGGAATTGTTTGACCGGTATTTTGAACCTCTCTCGCTTCAGTCCAGTCTGACCAATAACTTCGGATCCGATGACAATGCAAGATTTCTTTATATTGCAAGAAAGCTGGTTTCTTCCTCCCGCTTTGCAAAGCTTGAGGACATTGCAGATGAGCTTTATTTATCAAGAAGTGCCATAAGAGAAGCGGTCAACAATGTAATGAATTTTTTGAAAAGCTATCACCTTGAGACGGAAAGCAAGCCTGGTCTTGGGATACGTACCTTTGGAACGGAATATCACATGCGGATGGCAATGACAGAGTTGTTTGCTGTCCATTTTCATAAGGTACTGTTAGACAATGCAGGAATGGAGTATGCCAAGTGGACGGAATGCGGATATGAAGAACGGCAGGAGATCCGGCACGTTTTTCTTAAAGTATTAAGAGAATCCCGGATCAAAGTAACAGACACCAACACCCAGCGCCTTGCTATTTATTTTATTATCGTCAGAAACCGCTGCAATGCGGGTTATCGTTTAAAGCTGCCTGATGGCTGGAAAGAGGAAGTGAAAGGAACAGAAGAGTTTGCAGTAGCCAGTGAGATTTACAACAAATTAAAAAGCAGCTTTCCAGGTTTTGATTTACCGGAAGAAGAGACTGTATTTCTGGCAGTATATCTGATGTCCTGCAGGGATATGTGGAATGTTGAGCAGCCCCGGGAGGAATACGCTCTCTTTTATGAAGATGCCCTGAATATGATGACAGAACTTGATGATTATATGAAGCATACCTGCGGAATTGATCTTCTTCGTTTTCCCTGTGCAGAAAAAGAGCTCTTAAGCCTTTTGATTTCCCTTTTCATCAACATTCACTTTGGTCTGGAGGGGCAGTACCGTTTCTGGTATGATTACGAAAATCAGGCCTTTAACAGCCCTGTATCAGCCGCACTGGCCTGTATCGCTGCAGGTTTTTTGCAGGATCATCTGAATATTACCATTTCAGTGTCCTTTTATTCCCAGATGGCTTCCCTGATATTTAAAAGGGCGTCTCTCACCGAGTATGACTTAAGACCTCAGAGACTTCTTTTAGTCAATTCCAATGGACTGGGCCTGAATGAAATTATACAAAAAAGAATCGTAAAAAGATATGAACATCTGGTGGAGTCCTTTACAATCGCAGAACTCTATGAGATTCGTGGAATGAATCAGAAGGAGTATGATGCTGTATTGACGGATACCAGCGAGATAGCCTATCACTATGATCTTCCCTGCTGTGTCATCCATACCTTAAGCAGCGAAAAGGAAATGGATCTGCTCTTTAACCGGCAGTTAATCAGGGCATACCAGACAGACGCATTGATTCCGCCTTCCAATCAAATTGAAATCAACAAAAATTACCGTTATACCGATGAATTGCAATTCCTTCAGTTTCTTGCATTCCGTCATGGAAAAACTGCTTCAGAAAGGGAACGGATTCAGGAATATTTAGAGAAAGCGAGCCTTTATGATACCGGATATTTATCAGCAAAATCTGTGATGCTTTATCTTCCCGCCTCCCTTTGTGAAAAAGAGTGTATGGAGCTGTACTGTCTGACTGAATCCGGTACCTGGAGAGGAAAAGAAGTAGAGTATCTGTTGTTCCTTTCTGCAGACTGGAAGGGTGACTGGAAGAGAGTAAAGGCGTATGAGAACAGTTTTAGAAAGCTGTTTTCTGAGAATTCTAATATGAAAGCCTTTTCTGAACGGGGAAGGCCTGTATTGTTTGAGATGATTGAAAAATGTATCAAATATGAATGACAAATCCATGCTAAAAATTGCACTAATTCTAATCCGGAATTAGTGCTTTTCACTTATTAGGGACAAATATGAGCATAGAAAAAAGGAAGTTTAGGTATTATAATAAAGCTATCAAAGGAGGAGAGAGAAGATGAAACTATTCGTATCGTCACATGGTCATCTGGCTAGCGGTTTAAAAAGCTCCATGGAGATATTGTATGGCAGATGTGATAACATTACTGTTTTTGATGCATATGTGGATGAACGTTCCGTTAAGGAACAGCTGGAGCAGTTTTTTGAAACGGTTAATGAGGGAGAACAGGTTTTACTCATCTCTGATCTTTATGGAAGCAGTGTGAACCAGGCCATGAGCCTATTCCTTGACCGGCCGGATACCACGTTAATTGCAGGTGCAAATCTGGCGCTGATGATCGGGCTGGCTGGCAGAGAGTGTATTTCAAGAGAGGAACTTAATGAATTGATAGCACAGAGCAGAGAAATGCTTTGTATTGTAGATCTGGAAAAAAAAACGATTTCCCAGGAGGAAGACTTTTTTTAAAAGGAGCGTGAAATTATGATCGTAATGATAAGACTGGATGAGAGACTGATTCATGGACAAGTAGCAATTAAATGGTCCCAGCATACGGGAGTGGACAGGATTGTAGTGGCTGATGATGAGGCAGCAGCCAGTCCCCTGATTCAAAAATCCTTAATGATGGCGGCTCCGCCCACAGCAAAAACCGCAATTAAAGATGTGGATGCAGCCATAGAACTGTTAAAGAACCCCAAGGCGGCAGAACATAAGATTCTTGTAATTGTCAGCAATCCTTCTGCACTCCTGAAAGTAGTGACACAGGTTCCTGATATTCCTCTTGTAAATGTAGGAAATTACGGAAGAGTTGCACCAAAAGCGGACGGAGAACCAAGGAAAACCTACCGGAAGAATTTATATGCATATGACAATGAAATTATGGATTTAAAGAAGGTGGTGGAAACAGGCATCAAATGTAATTACCAGACTGTTCCGGATGACAATCCGGAGGAACTATTAAAAGTGCTTAGCTAAGGAGGGAAGGATTATGTCCGTTATGACAGTTGCAATCATTGGTACTCTTACGTATTGGTTTTTCTATGTTATGGATCCTTATATTTTATCATGGCAGTGTCTGAACCGTCCCATAGTGGTGGCTCCGATCCTGGGACTTTTACTGGGTGATTTTCATACCGGCATTATCATGGGGGCTTCCTTAGAGTCTATATTTATGGGAATCTCAGCTATCGGAGGTTCTGTTCCTGCAGATGCGCTTTCAGCCAGTATCGTTGCGGTGTGCTATACCGTATTAACCGGATCTGATGTGGAAACAGGACTTGCCATTGCCCTTCCCATCGGAACTGTTATGGCTTCCTTATCCAGTATTTTCTTATCGGTCAGCTCCGCTTTGGCACCTTATTGGGAAAGACTTGCAGTATCCGGAAAACCAGGAAAATTTCTTGCTCACAACCTTGTATTTTCCGGACTTATTTATCCGCTTCCCAATGTCATCATTATTTTCCTTGGCATTGCTTATGGAGTAACCGGTTTAAACCAGGCTTTAAATGCACTTCCTGCATTCTTTATGACAGGCCTTACAGCTGCCTCCAGTATGATGGTTGCAGTGGGATTTGCAATCCTGATCTCCATGATCTGGTCAAAAGAGGTAGCCAGCTTCTTCTTTGTAGGATATATTATGGCGAAGATTTTAAAAATGGATTCCTTATCAATTGCCATTATCGGCGCTGCCATCGCAATCACCATGTTCTTCTATGAAAAGCAGCTGATCGATATGAAAAATATGAGGGTGGCTGCCGAGCAGAAGCCATCTGAGGAAGAGGAGGATTTCTTCTAATGGAAAAGAGATTATTGGACAATACAGAAAAGAAAGTATTAAAATCCATGTTTATCCGTTCTCACTTAACCTTCCTGTCTTTCAATATGACAAAGATGGAGGCCAATGGCTTTACCACTACTATGCAGCCAGCCATTGAAGAGGTTTATAAGGATGATCCGGATGGAAAAAAAGAGGCATATGCACGCCATCAGAACTTTTTTAACACCCACGCAGTTCCTTTCTCCTTTATCGCAGGATTATCCTATGCCATGGAGAAAGAGCACAAAGAAAAGAATTCCGTTGACGGAAAAACCATTGAAAGCATCAAGGCAGCTTTGATGGGACCAACTGCCGGTATGTTTGATTCCCTGTTCTTTAACTGTCTTAGAATCATAGCAGCCGGAGTAGCCATTGGACTTTGTTCACAGGGGAATTTCCTGGGAGTTCCGATTTTCATTCTCCTTTATGGAGTGACCCAGTCTGTATTAAAATATTTCTGTGTGAAATTCGGATACATCTATGGAACCTCGTTTATTGACCAGGTTTTCAGCTCCGGATTAATGCCGGCTCTTAGAAAGTCAGCTTCTATTTTAGGAGTCATGATGGTGGGAGCCATGACAGCGGGAATTGTCAATGTTCCACTTAACTGGACGATTCACATGGGCCAGACTTCCGTAGTGGTGGCAGATGTGTTAAACTCCATCTTTCCAGGTATTTTAAGCATCATTCTGGTACTGTTTTTGATGAGTCTCATTAAAAAAGGAAGACGGCCGGTGCAGCTGATCGTTGGAATCTTCGCTATTGCCTTTATCGGAGCCTTTATTGGGATTTTCTAATCCAGAAAGGACATCGAATGATAATTAAATCAAAACGAATTTATATGGAGGATGGCTTAAAGGATGGTTTCCTTGTAATTGAGGAAGGAAAAATAAAAGAATTTATGAAAAGCACTGACGCAGAGGGCGTGATTGATTATGGAAACATGAGAATTATACCGGGGATTTTTGATACCCACAATCACGGCACCTGTGGCTACGGGCTGATGGATAAAGGAACAAGGGAAACAATAGCCGGATATTTAAAAGGCTGTGCATCCCAGGGGATTACCGGTGTATTCCCCACCGCCGGTCTTTCCATGATCTCTGCTGTCGCCGATGCGGCAGCAGAGAATTTAAAAGGAGCTCAGATACTGGGGATACACAGTGAAGGACCATGGTTAAACCGCACGGGAGAAAAGGGAATTAAGACAGGCTGGCCAGAGGTGTCAATTGATACTGCAAAGCAGATGGTTTCTGATGGAGAGGGACTGTTAAAGCTGGTGGCCCTGGCTCCCGAGATTCCGGGAATAGATCCGGTGATTGAATATTTTTTATCAGAAGGAATTACCCTGGCTCTTGCACACAGTGACGCTAATTATGAAGATGCAAAAAGGGCATATGAAAAGGGATTTTCCGTATCGACTCATACAGGCAATGTTATGACCGGTATGCATCACAGAGATGTGGGAGGGCTGGGAGCAGCGCTTTTAAATGATCAGGTGTCAAGTGAGGTAATATGTGACGGAATGCACATTTGTCCGGAGATGCTTCAGATTTATTTCAGGATTAAGAAACCGGAACATTTCATGATGATATCGGACTGTACGCCGTTTTCCGGTGCTCCGGAAGGCAGCTACCTGGGCTTTGAACAGGGAATGACAATTAATGTGTCTAAAGACGGGTTTGTGTTAACAGATACCGGACGTCTGATGGGTTCCAGCCAGCCTGTTCTCTACGGGGTAAGTGTTCTGACAGAAAAACTGGAAATGCCCATGGAAACCGTTTGGCCCATGTTTTCCTTAAATCCCTGCAGAAAGTATGGCTTTGACAAAGAGAAAGGTTCCATAAGAGCAGGGAAAGATGCAGATTTTACAGTCATAACCGATGATTACCGGGCTGCTGCAACATTTGTCATGGGCAGAAAGGTATACGATATGGATGAAGGGCCTGTTTTTAATCCGGATTTTTTAAAGGAATGGGGACGGGAGGAGATACCGCATGAGTAAAAAACTGATTGTATCAGCCGATGATTTCGGCTTCAGCAAAGGTTATAACTACGGGGCAGTGAACGCTTACCGGGAAGGGATCGTAACGGTACTCTCTCTTATGAGCAATATGGAAGCAGCCCCTCACGGAGTGGAGCTGGCAAAGAAAGAGGTACCGGAGGCAAATATGGGTGTCCATACCAATTTTGTGCAGGGAAAGCCGGTGTGCAATCCGCATTTGATTCCATCACTTGTGGATAAAGACGGAGAGTTTTACCGCTCTTACAAATGGAAAGGGGAGGATGAATCAGACCAGAAATGTCTGGGGGATATTGTGGTTACGGCAGAGGATTGTTATAAGGAGACGGCTGCCCAGATAAGACGGTTTGAAGAACTGACCGGACATCTGCCCAATCATTTTGAAGGTCATTCCGTTATTAATAAAAACGTCTGCAAAGGATTTCATCAGGCGGCAGCAGAGTTCCAGATCCATTGCATGACAGAACCGGAGGTGGAGACAGACCGGTGGTATCCGGTTCATGAGATTATGACGGGCAATCCTATGGCTATGGAAATTCTAAACAGAGGCTGTACACCCCAGGATTTTTTTGAAGACCGGTTTGGGATTCTGACCAGCCCCTTTGAATTTAACATCATTCATCTCCACCCGGGATATGTGGATGCCTACATTCTCGATCATTCATCCCTGACAACAGCAAGATGCAGGGATTTGGAGACAGCCTGTGATCCTGCTGTAAAACAGTGGCTGAGGGATCATGATGTGGAGCTGGTGGATTTTACGGCTGTATATAAGTAAAGAAGAACGAATAAAGATCATCTGCAGACAGAGGTTTCCTATATTAATGGGGAAGCCTCTGTTTGCAGGTGGTCTTGGGCGCTTCGGCACCCGTCTTTTACTGTTTTACCTTTAAACCTTAGAATTTAACTAATTGCCGTACATTGAAAACTTAATATTGATAGTTAGATGAATTTCTTGTAATGTTATAAATGGAAATAGGAATTTGAATGGAGATAAGGCTATGTATGAAAGAATGCTTGACAAATCGAATTGCCCCGATATATCTCAATTGGTCGAATGGTGTGGCACGAGTGGAATGCTGTTTTCTGATCTGGTTCGGTTTATGACCGAGGAAATATGCGCACAAAGCGAGATACGCTTTCCTTACGGAAACAGCTACGGATGGTGCGTTACTTTCCGCAGGAAGAAAAAGTTGCTTTGCGATGTATTCGCTGAATGTGGTGCTCTTAATATCATGCTCAGATTATCCGATGATTCATTTCGAAAAGCGTATCCTTTCCTTTTGGAATATACGCAGGAACAAATAGATGCGAGATATCCCTGCGGTGACGGCGGTTGGATACATTATCGAGTAACAAGCAAAGAGCATCTTGATGATATCAAGAAACTGTTGGCATTAAAATGAAAGACTTAAGTTTAATAACGGTAATCACAAACTACTAACCATCAAAATTAGTTAGTAGTTTTTTATTGCACTAAACTGAAATTTTATATCTTCGTCTCGAAATCCTTAAATTTAACGAGAAACCGCCCATGGCACTGCTTTCGGCGGTTTCCGTCTGTGCTGCCCAATGACTGAAAGCCAGCCATTTTGCAGACGCCTTATTCATTCATATTCTGGTTTAATAATACCATATGAAGGTGATCTTCCCATTTCCCGTTAATTTTTAAGTACTGTGGGGAAAGACCTTCTTCCTGAAAACCAAGCTTTTGTGTTACCTTCAGGGATCTGATATTCCGCGGCATAATGCTGGCTTCAATCCGGTGAAGACCGTAGTCCTGAAACATAATTTCAATTCCTTTTTTAACAGCTTCTGTCATATAACCCATATTTATTTCATCTTTATCCAGGTTATATCCAAGAAAGCAGGAGAGGAATACTCCTTTTACAATATTGCTGAATGTCAGGGCGCCGATCACCTTGTCTTCTTCCCCTTTTTTGGAGATCCACAGTTTTAATGCATTACTGTCTGCAATTTGGTTTTCCAGCTGTTTCTCCTGATATTCCGTGGTGTAATACTCCTCGGGTCTTACAGGTTCCCATTCCGATAAAAATTCCCGGTTTTTTATATAATAGTCCGTAATCATGGGTGCAAATGACAGTTCTGGTGTTCTTAGTAAAAGCCGTTGGGTTTCATAAAATGTTGACATGTTTTCCTCCTGTTGTATTAAAAATTCGGAGTAAAAGTATAGCATGATTGGGAGGACATGTCAAGAAAATTAAAAAGATGACCGGGATGTTTTGAAATATTAAATAGAAGAAAATGATACAATTATTCGTTATGCAATAGCTCATTAAAAATTTTAAAGAGAAGATATGGTATCTTTTGACTGATAATTTCGTACCGATCATATTAATATGATTTTATTATATGAAAGAATTTAAAGTATAATCTTTACAAGAATTCCCCTTCCATATTGTGAAAAAATGAAATTTAGAGTACAATATAAAAGTATGGAGGAGAGTAGCAAATATGAACGAGAACATGGAATTTCACACACATAAGGCAGAGGATGGAACGGAATACACCCATTCCCATTTACCCGGACACCCCCATAAGCACACGAATACAAAGGTGGTTATGAACCGGCTGTCCCGTGCGATCGGACATTTGGAATCTGTGAAACGTATGGTCAGTGAGGAACGGGACTGCAGTGAGGTACTGATTCAGTTATCAGCTGTTATATCAGCGTTAAATCAGACTGGAAAAGTGATTATCAAGGATCATATTGAACATTGTATTGTGGATGCGGTGGAATCAGGAGACAAGCAGGCAATTGAGGATTTGAACAAGGCGATTGACCGTTTCATTAAATAAAATAAATTCCTTTCTGCAGGAAACCTTATCCAGTAAAAATGAATTGCCCAAACACACTTTTCGAAGTATAATTACTTGAAGTGTGTTTTTTTATACCAACAGGCAGAAAATGTAGAAAGAGGTAGATTCATTTGTTAAATCAGTTTTCCAGAACCCAGCTGTTACTGGGGGAAGACGCTATGAAGCGTCTGTCAGAGGCGAAAGTTGCAGTATTTGGAATTGGCGGAGTGGGCGGATATGTTGTGGAAGCTCTGGTAAGAAGCGGAGTCCGTTCCTTTGTTCTTGTTGATGATGATAAGGTATGTCTGACCAATATTAACAGGCAGATTATAGCCACCAGAAAAACGGTTGGCAAATATAAGGTTGAAGTAATGAAGGAGCGGATCTTAGAGATCAATCCTGATGCTGAGGTGGAGATGCATAAATGCTTCTTCTTACCGGAGAATGCAGGAGATTTTTCCTTTCAGGACTATGATTATGTAGTGGATGCGGTGGATACGGTAACAGCAAAGCTTCAGCTTGTGATGCAGGCAAAAGAGGCGGGCGTTCCGGTTATCAGCTGCATGGGAGCAGGAAATAAATTAGACCCCACCAGGTTTGAGGTCGCTGACATTTATAAAACATCGGTTTGTCCCCTTGCAAAGGTTATGAGAAGAGAGTTAAAGAAGCGGGGAGTGAAAAAGCTTAAGGTGGTTTATTCAAAGGAAATACCAACCAGGCCCATTGAGGATATGTCCATCAGCTGCCGGACAAACTGTATCTGCCCTCCCGGAGCTGCCCATAAGTGCACGGAGAGAAGGGATATTCCCGGAAGTCTGGCATTTGTGCCGTCTGTTGCAGGTCTGATCATCGCTGGAGAGGTCATTAAAGACCTTGCAGGCGGACAGCAGAGAGCGTAAAAGGAATAGGAGATAAGGATATGGATTCAGAATACATGGATACTTGTGAATGCAGTCTGTCATTACAACAGCTGGAACAGATGGATCAGTCAGAATATGTTCTGGTGGATATCAGAGAGGAAAGAGCCTATCAGCACGGGTTTATCCCCGGTGCCATTCACATGGATATGGAAGCAGTCTCAGCGGATAATTGCGCCCTTCCCAAAGAGAAAAAAATTGTTTTGTATTGCTTAAAGGGTGTGATCAGCGAGGAAGCGGCAGAGTCTTTAAGTGAAAAAGGATATACGGCCTACAGCCTGGCAGGAGGTTACGGAGCATGGCTTATACAGACCATGAAGAAAGAAGAGCAGGGCCAGGGCAGGCTGGAAGAGATTGAAAAGAGTATCAGAAAGAAATTTCACAAGGAACTATTCAGTAAATTTGCCAAGGCAATCAATGAATATGAACTTGTTAAGGAAAATGACAAAATAGCCGTGTGCATCTCAGGCGGTAAGGACTCCATGCTGATGGCGAAGCTGTTTCAGGAGATCCGGCGCCACAACAAATTCCCTTTTGAACTGGTATTTCTTGTTATGGACCCGGGGTATCACGAGACAAACCGTCAGGTAATTGAAAACAATGCCAGACTTTTAAATATTCCAATTACTGTATTTGAAACACAGATTTTTGATGCAGTCTATGAAGTGGAGAAATCCCCCTGCTATTTATGTGCAAGAATGAGAAGGGGACATTTATACAGCAAGGCGAAGGAACTGGGCTGCAATAAGATTGCACTTGGTCATCACTATGATGATGTGATTGAGACCATTCTCATGGGAATGATGTACGGAGGCCAGATCCAGACCATGATGCCAAAGCTGCACAGCACCAATTTTGAAGGTATGGAGCTAATTCGCCCGCTTTATCTCATCAGAGAAGATGACATCAAACGGTGGCGGGATTACAATGACCTTCATTTTATCCAGTGCGCATGCCGGTTTACTGATACCTGCACCACTTGCAGGACAGATGGAAATACCGGTTCCAAGCGGGTGGAGATTAAGAATCTGATCAGTCAGCTGAAGGAGACTAACCCATATATTGAAGGCAATTTATTTAAAAGTGTGGAGAATGTAAATTTAAGCACTGTCATTGCTTATAAAAAGGATGGGGCTGTTCATCATTTCCTGGATGATTATGATGAGAATAAGGCTGGTAAAAAAGAAAATCAGGAATAATATTAGAATTAGGCTTGAAAAACATATTAACCTTGTGGTAAATTATGAATAGGAGGTTATGCATATGAAAATTTCAACGAAAGGCCGTTACGCTATCAGACTCATGATTGATCTGGCAGAGCACAATAACGGAGAATTTATCACGCTGATGGACATTGCCCAAAGACAGGAGATATCAGAGAAGTATTTGGAATCCATAGTCTCTATTTTAAGTAAGAATAATCTCCTTATTTCTTTACGAGGAAAAGGCGGCGGCTATAAGCTTGCCAAGGACCCGGAGCTTTATACCGTGGGAAGCATTTTACGGCTGACAGAAGGATCTCTTGCGCCTGTATCCTGTCTGGAAGGGGAGACCAATAACTGCAACAGAGCGGGTCAGTGCCAGACTCTGGAGATGTGGGAAGGACTTAATAAGCTGATTAATGATTACTTTGACGGGATAACCATTGCAGATTTGATTCATAAGAACGATTATATGAATAATTATGTGATATAGCAGAATACGGATTTTTATTGAGTCAAAAACAAGTGTATCGTTCTTTGGGGGCGATACACTTGTTTTTTGCCTTTGTATTCAAATGAGCAGACTAAAAACAAGGCATACGTATGTCCTGTTCCTATGCTATAATGGAATAGGGGTGAGCATATGAAAATAGATCGTTTAATCGGTATCATTACAATCCTTTTGCAAAAGGAAAAAGTAACAATTTCCCAATTAGCGGAGCGATTTGAGGTTTCAAGCAGGACGATCCAGCGTGATATTGATCATATATGTAAAGCTGGTATCCCGATTGTGTCCATGCAGGGATATGGAGGAGGGCTTTCCATTGCAGAAGGTTATAAAATCAATCAGACAATACTGACGCAAGAAGAATTGAGTGCAATTTTTATGGGTCTCAAGAGCATAGACAGCATTTCAAAATACTCTTATACCCAAAGTCTTATGGAGAAATTCGCGTATGAAAAGCGTGCTGTCCTCTCTGACCAAAATAGAATCATGATAGATTTAGCCTCGTTTTATCAAGTGAGCCTGACTGAAAAAATAGATTTGATTAAACAGGCCATTAATAATCGGGAACTAATTAGGTTTCAATATTATTCTGAAAAAGGAGAAAGCGAACGTACCATAGAGCCGTATTTCATCATATTCAGGTGGTCAGCATGGTATGTTTATGGGTACTGTCTAACCAAACAAGGTTATCGACTCTTTAAATTAAACCGTTTAAGCAAATTGCAAAATCTTAAAACAAGTTATGAGGAACGATTTATTACAGAAAAAGAACTTGATTTTGACCAATATATTTGGCACGATGATATAAAGCTGGCAGCCCTTTTTGACATAAGTGTAAAATACAGACTAATCGATGAATATGGCCCGGAATGTATAACGTTTGATAGTCAATCAGGCAAATTATTATTTGAAAACAATTTCACAAATCGTAATCATTTACTCCAATGGATACTGAGCTACGGGGATGCCATAAAGATTATAGAGCCTCTTGATTTAGTGGATGAAGTTTGCCTGAATGCAAAAAATATATTAAATCAATATAAGTAATACGACATACAGTTGTCGTACTGTATTTGTTACTCTATATGCAGATCAAATAAAAGGGAGGAATTCTTTATGAAAAAGGATATTTCTATATCTGAAAGGCCAGAGAGTCTATCAGGATATGATACAAAGCAATATTTGGAAGCCTGCGGCAATTTGTCTTGGTATGATTTAGTGACAGCCATGCCGTCGCTGGTATTCGTCGTTACAGGTTGGAAATCCAACGGGAAAGAAAACGCCTGTCTGCATTCCTGGTCATCCTTTTCGGGCAGTGGTGCTGACAACTTCATCTGTATCATGGGAAAAGTTGATAAAGGTGGTCATATGTATCAATCACTGAAAGAAACAAGTGTGTGCGTGTTAAATTTCCCTTCAAACGACATTTATGACCGCTGTATCAAAACGATCGGCAACAATGAGTTTGAAACAGATGAAATCGCCGCCTCAGGTTTAACCGCAGAGAAAGCCTCAAAGGTTAATGCGCCGCGAATCAAAGAGTGTTTTTTAAATATCGAATGTGAGTTTTTGTGGGAACATGAGCTTTTCGAGGGAAGCAAAGAAGTGGCGGTTGGATTGAAAGCCGTCAACATTTGTATGGATAGTGAATGTTACGACCAAAGTAAGTCTGGCAGATACGGAAAAAACGGATATTTATATCAAATTGACCAACCGACCAACCCAGAAACAGGAGAAACCACAACCGTAAATCACGGAACAGTGGAACCGGGGGCTCCTATGGAGTGGATTACGAAATAAATGGCAATGTAGGGCAGGAATCTACGAAAGAGATTTCCTGCCTTTATTTTACGTGAATAGTTACCAGTAGCACACAGCCTAAATTAATTTTTATGAGGTGGTGAAGAGACTATTACATTCATGATGAGAAAATCGTCAATGTAATGGTCTCTTTTACAGATTACCGTCATACGTCATCTTAGCAGCAGCTCCATGGAAAAAACAACCCCGCAAGCCGTCAAAGAAACGAAAATCAACGACTTCCCCCTATAAGCCATCACCACAGCCGCCGCCAATGCCGCAGCAGCAGACCAGATACTCCTGGTAGCTGTCAAAATTGCCGGAAAAGTCATCACGGACAAGGTTACATAAGGAACGTAGAAGAGAAAGGACCGTACCCATGTATTTTTTATTTCCCGCCGGATCAAAGTCAGGGGAAGTACGCGGATGGCGTAAGTCACGATCGCCATCACCAGTATGTACACATAGATACGGTCATTCATAACAATCCTCCTCCTTGGTTGGAAATGGAAATAAAAAAGCTGCTGCACCTGCTATTACAACTGTCAAAAGAATAAGCCTCATTCCAGATGAAATCATCCGCAGCCATGGTAGCCAGGAAAACAGAAAACTGAGAATCATGGAAGCAGCCACTACCCACGCCAAAGTCTTGTTATCCCTTGCAGGAGGTACGATAATCGCTACAAACATGCCGTATAACCCCACGCTTAAAGCACTAATAATCCGGTCTGGAAGCAGGCTTCCTGACACAGCACCGAAAGCAGTTCCAAGTGTCCAGCCAGGTACGGCTGCAGACAGGAGTCCATAACAGTAGAGAGGATGTAATTTACCGGATTTGCAGACTGAAACACCAAAGACTTCATCTGTAACGCCGTATCCAATAAGAAGACGATGGAAAAAAGGAGTATCTTCTTTAAATTTCTGGGACAGGGAACAGGACATTAAGCTGTATCTTAAATTGATTACAAACTGAGCAAGAGCCATTTCTCCAAGGGATGCCCCTGTTTTGATGATTCCAAGTCCGGCAAACTGTCCTGCTGAGGTTAAGTTGGTAAGTGACATCACGATGGCCTGCCATGGTGTAAGACCCGTATTAGCTGCCATGATGCCAAAGGTAAAGGATACTGCAAAATACCCAAGCCCAATAGGAATCCCGTCCTTTAGTCCTGTAGTATATTGTAAGCTGCGCTCGTTCATAAAAATCCTCCGTAACAGGGCTTATAACCCTTTGGTAAACTAAGAAAAATATACCACGGATCTTTACATCAGTAAAACAAATGTTTATAATGGAAACATTAGGAAAACTGATGGATAAGGGGGCAGATGAATGAACCGGTACCGGGCAGTGGTTAAAATTGCGGAATGCGGGGGATTTACAAAAGCGGCCGGAGAGCTGGGCTATACACAGTCTGCTGTCAGCCAGATGGTTCAGTCACTGGAAGAGGAACTTGATACGGTCCTTTTTGTACGGTCAAAAAAAGGTGTGACACTGACTCCGGACGGTGCAGAACTTATGCCTTACATAAAAAACATCTGTCATGCATACCGGGAATTGATGGAGAAACGAAGTGAGATAGAAGGAATTCAGAATGCATCCATCCGTATAGGAACATTTGCCAGTGTATCCTGTCACTGGCTTCCGGGATTGATGAAAGGATTTAAAGAAAAATATCCTTCTGTCAGCTTTCAGCTTTATCAGGGAGATTACACGGCAATTGAGGAGCTGGTAAAGGAAGGAAGCGTGGACTTTGGTTTCGTTAATCCTCAGGCAGTAACTGATCAGGAACTGAAAACCATTCCCTTAAAAAAAGATCCCATGCTTGCAGTTCTTCCCATCAACCATCCCCTGGCGGCGAAAGATAAGATTCCTATTAAGGAATTGGCGCAGGAACCTTTTATATTGCTGGAAGAGGGAAGCTTAAATGAGCCTATGGAATATTTCCGGCAGCATGGGGTCAAGCCCAACATTCAATATATTGTTCATGATGATTATACAATTATGGCGATGATTGAAAAAGGACTGGGTGTTGGGATCCTTTCCGAATTAATTTTAAACAGGGTGGATTATAAAAATGCTATAAGAAATATGGAACCAACCCTAAGCAGAACCATTGGAGTCGTATTTAAGGATCAGAGGATTTTACCTGCTGCTAGCAGGCATTTTCTGGACTTTTTGACAGATGCATACAAAGAATTGGAATGAGTATGGAAAATACCTTTTTCCGGTTCTGGGAATCTGGATAAATAATTACCATGTATTACCACTGGAAAAATGGAAGTGAGAGTGCTATCATATTCTTGTAACACAAATGTAATAAAATTGTAACAAACCCAAAAGGAGGAAATAACATTGAAGAAACTAAAGGCAATTGGATTGATTACGTTAACCTTAACAAGCATGCTTCCATTAACAGCAAACGCAGCGGTGAATAACTCTTACAGACAGTGCTATGGCGGAAGTAACGTGACTGCAATTTATGGCTCCTGCAATGCCAGTGATTTAAAAGCGAAGCTTCAGCAGCTTGGGCTTAACTCAAACAATTTTAACTGGTCATGCTTAATCAACGGCAATAGCAATAATAATGGAAATTGCAGCAATGGTAACGGAAGCAATACCAATAATGGAAATACCAACAACGGTAACACAGATAACGGAAATACCAACAACGGTAACACAGATAACGGAAATACCAATAGCGGAAACACCAATAGCGGTAACACAGATAATGGTTCTACCACCAACAAGACCTACACACAGCAGGTTGTTGATCTGGTAAATGCAGAAAGAGCAAAAGCAGGACTTGCACCTCTTACCATCGATGCAAACGTAGAAAAAGCAGCCAATGTTAGAGCCAATGAAATTCAGACCTCCTTTGATCATGTACGTCCTAACGGCAGCTCCTTCTCCACTGCATTAAAAGAGCAGAGTGTTAGCTTCCAGGGCGCAGGCGAGAATATTGCCTGGGGACAGAAGACACCGGAAGAAGTTATGAATGCATGGATGAACAGTGCCGGACACCGCGCTAACATCTTAAATAAGAACTATACACATATCGGTGTTGGTAATGTACAAAACAGTTCAGGTACACAGTACTGGGTACAGTTATTTACATACTAATAAAATAAGTCCTCACCGGACTCCATACATCAGGCTCCCCTCCAGACATTGGGTTTGGCGGGGAGTTTTTGCTGATAAGCGGATCATATGACGAAAAACTTACTCAACCATTCCATCCCGGACAGTAATTACCCGGCTGCTGCTTTTGGCGGCTTCTGCTGAATGCGTAACCATGATGATCGTCTGTTTTCTTTCCTGATTGATCTGGTACAGCAGGTGCATTATTTCCGCCCCGGTTTTACTGTCCAGATTTCCAGTGGGCTCGTCTGCAAAAAGAATTTCAGGGCTTCCAATCAAGGCACGGGCAATTGCCACACGCTGTTGCTGCCCGCCTGACAATTCACGGGGAGTATGCTTTTGCCTGTCCGATAGCCCTGTCAATTCCAGAATGTAGTTTAATTTCTTTTTGTAGTCATTCCTTTTCCTGCCATCTAAAAGCAAAGGAAGCATGATGTTTTCTTCCACATTTAGGTTAGGGATTAAATTATAAAACTGAAATACAAATCCAATTTTCTGACGGCGTAACCGGCTCATTTGTTCATCTTTCAGATGGGAGATATCGGTACCGTTAAGACGTATGGTACCGCTGGTGGGAGAATCTAGGCCACCAAGTATATAAAGCAGCGTACTTTTTCCGGAACCGGATGGTCCCATAATGGATACAAATTCCCCCTGCATTACTTGCAAAGACACATCTTTTAATACATTGGTTATGGTATCGCCAAGCCGAAAATCTTTTACAATATGTTTGCCCTCAACAGCTATGGTACTGGCTAATGGTTTCATTTGCAAAACCTCCATTTTTTGTCTTTAAAATTTGATCTCTTCTATTATTTTAATCTGCCGGCTTTTAAAAATCGGAATGACAGAACCAGACAGGGTGATTAAAATCCCACTTGCCCCTGCCATTAAAAATGTTCTGGCACTGAGTTCCGGTACCATAGTGATTTTGGAACCAGCCACTATAAAAATTGTTCTTATTTCCATGTAGGAAACAAATATGGAAATCGCTGCGCCCAACATACCGCAGGAAAAACTTTCAATCAGCGTCATTTTCCTATTTTGCCGGATGCTTAGACCAATGGAATGATACATGGCGATGGTACGGCGTTTCTGCATATAGTTAATGAGCAGATTATTAATAACACCACTTGCAGCGAGCAATAAAATAAAGTAAGTCAAGCTGTGCATGGGTTTTAAAAAAGCCCCCACTGTAGAATGGGCATCTGCATTAAATTCTCTCACCGTCCGGCTCCAGTTTGGTGTATTGCCAAACAGATCACGGATTTGAATCATGACCGCATCAGGATCAGAGGCAGTATAAGCTAAAAAACCGTAGTTTTTCATGCCAAAATCAATGGCTGCATAAGACTCTGGAATTAGGGCTTCCACATCAGTTGCCCTTGATTTAAAACTGCCGGTTATAACATAAGGGGCAGCAGCGGTTACGGTTCCATTGGACAGTGTGAGAGTATCTCCCACAGTAAATCCTGTCCGCTTCAGACAACTCTCGCTTAATAGGATGGATCGATTGGTAGCAAATGCTGAAACAGCCTGCTCCTGCATAAGGGTTTTCGTATAATGAAGTGCCAGCATGGAATTATACCATTCCAGGTTGTCTGTCGCCTCAAGCCGTGAGAAAAGAACACCATTCCCATGTAATTCATTCTTGTACACAAAGAGTGGAAGCACCTTCTCAACGCCCTCTATATTTTCCACTTGATTTACAAACTCAGGGGTCATTTGCCCATCTGCAAAGCCTTGTAATTCTGCGCCTTTAAATACGTCACTGATATAGGTATTTACGAAATCTCCCACAACACTGATTGCAATCATTGCGGAAATACTGATAAAAAGCAGTGTAATGTTCTGTGTGATGTTTTTGTTGTCCCGCATGTTCCTGGCAGCCAGCCTGCCTATATTATGAAAAAGCAGGCCGTAAACCCATTCAAGCCCTATGGAAACCAGATTTGTCAAAAGGGGAATGATTAAAATGGTCGCTGCAATCAGCCCCAATAAGGAAAACCCGCCAGCCAGATTTAACATGTTTTCAGGAACAAGCTTTGGAAGAAATATTGATATTAGAAACAGAATACTTCCTGATCCAATGATTAAGTGCCGTGGTGGGGAGGGCTCTTCAACTGTACCAAGAACAATTTCCTTAATTGGAAGGCGGCTTGCCCGGCAGACCGGAAGCCATGCGCTAAGGAGAGAAATGGCAAAAGCTGTTGTGAAAGAGGCTATGATACTGAACGGTGTTATAACAGCGGGGATCTCAATTCCCTGTGACAGAGACTTTCCTATTCCCTGCAAAATCAGTTTCAGCACAGACATTCCAACTGGAATGCCAAATAGTCCGCCTATACTGCCATATAACAGGCTTTCCAAAAGAAGAATACGGGTAACCGCTTTTTGAGTTGCTCCTATGCTTCGAAACGTTCCGATCACAGGCAGCCGGTCCAGTGTAATTACCTTGTAGCTGCTGTAAATGATAAAAACACTGATTGTGAGGGAAAAAAAGCTGATAAGAAAAAATGGCATGGACTTTTGCCTTGCGTCGGCTTTTATTTGTGCTTCGTTTATAATTTCAGACACCTGAATTATGCCGTCAGGCAGCACTGACTCCAGCCCGTTTATCAGATCTGCTGTAGAGACACCTTTTGCAGGTTTTATTAAAATCTCGTTGTATCCATTTGTTTTATTGAAAAGCCCGGATAACGTAGAAAGCGGTAAAAGAGCGGTCGCCCCCCTTGTTTTCCTCAGAAAAACAGTATCATAAGCAGCAATTTCAGCTACTTCAAAACAAACAGGATTTCCTCGGATTTGCAGGGTGATCTTATCGCCCTTTTTAATGCCATACTTTAAAGTAAAACGGTCAGGAAGAATAATCTTTCTGCCGGAGAAGTCTTTGATTTCTCCGCCATTCATGAGACGAGGCTTATTTATCTCATCAAGCTGTGACAGATCTGCTGCAATTAAGTCCACTGTTTCATAATAGCCATTTTCGTGATAGAAACAGCTTTCTTTCAGCATACCGACTTTTGCACTGATTAGGGGTAAGTCGGGGATATCCTCAATTCTTAAGGAATCTGACTCCCCGGAGGCATGAATAGAAACCGTTGCACTTCCTGACATACCACGTGCCATTTTCTGCTGGGCACTTTCATAGGAATAAGCAAGAGAAAAAGACACAAACAGCAATGTGGAAGAAAGGAGGATTGACAGAAGCATAACTACAGTTCTTGCTTTGTGCTCTTTTCCATTGATTAAAATGTATTTTAATATAATTTTCAATAAAACACCTGCTTTCTTAATTATATGGCATAAAAATAGGCTGACAGCTATCATAATGAAATGATAGACTATCAACCTTAATCTGGGTTTCAGGCAACCTTAATTAACCTTAACCAATGGGAAACTGTATTTGAAAAGATGTTCCAACGGAAGGCGTGCTGGACACGGTAATGATTCCTCCGTGAAGCTCTGTAATGCTTTTTGCAATGGCAAGCCCCAGGCCCGTTCCACCAGACTTGCGTTCTGTATTCGTTCCCCGATAGTAGCGCTGAAAGAGGGAATGGGTTTCCTCTTCTGACATCCCCTTTCCATTATCAGATACGTCGATCTGAAGCATGGTATTAGAAACGGATATCTGCAGAGAAACAGCAGTATCTTCATCTCCATGGACAAAACTATTGAGAATGATATTTTGAAATACTCTTGTTAATAGTACGGGATCGAAAGAGAATAAAAATGTTTCCACGGAAGTTTCAAAGCCTATGGTACGTTGTTCATATTCTGGATTATTTAAGATATCAATCACCAGTTCTTTCAGGAAGCGTATGAAATTCTGCTCCTGCAGATTCAGAGGAATCATACCATTATAAAGCTGATAGGTTAATTTTAGATCATGAATCAGCGATTCCATGAAAGAGACATTTTTTAAGATAACCTGTGAGTACTGTTTGCGTTGTTCCTCTGTTTTAATGCCGTTTTCCTGTAATAGTTCAGCATACCCTTTTATAGGGGATAAAGGTGTTTTTAAATCATGGGTGATATTGGCAATCCATTCTTTCCGCATTGTTTCCGTCTGTTCCCGCAGTCTGTCGCTTTCTTTGATTTCTGAATCCAGAGTGTTGAGACTAAGGTACAGATCCTTATAAGCACCATTAACATTAACTGGAAGATAGTTACGGGATGAAATTTCTCTGATGGAAGTTGTTAAGCGGTTCATGATGTGTGTTGTCCAGAATCCATAGAGAATACCGGAAATTAAAACAACAGAAAAAAGCATTCCCAGAATAAGAAGTACAATTGTTTTTCCATCTGTAAATCTGTCTCCATTGAGATACATGGTTATTTTGGAAATCTTCATTGGAAAATAGAGAATATAGGCATAGTCATTCCCATTGTCTGTAACTGTCCCCACAAAAGCGGTTGTTTTGCTGCCATTTAATTTTCCTGTCTGGTAAAGCTTAAAAAGCTCAGGAGCGGAGTAACTGGGATCAGCCTGATCGATAATCTGAAGTCCGATCCCATTTTTCTGAAGCAGTTCCAGTCCCTCAGGCAGGATTTGTGGGTTTCCATCTATCAAAACAATGTATTTTTTGAAATTCTCCGTAATTGTTTTGGGCCAGTCGCTTCTTGTGTTTATGCCGGCAGGTGTTTTAACGGTAATTAATAAGTAAAAGAGAGATGCAGCTGTGATAACCGTTCCAAGCAGTGATAGTAAGAAAATCAGATAAATATGAAAAATGGTACAGTATCCGGATTTTTTCATTTAATCAGTCCTCTTCTTTAATTTATATCCCAGGCCTTTTACCGTAATCAGCAGCTGGGGATTTGAAGGAGTGTCTTCGATTTTTTCGCGGATATGACGGATATGAACCATAATGGTATTATCACAAATGCTGCTGTATTCACCCCAGACTTTTTCGTAAAGGCGCTCCTTGCTGATGATTTTATCCGTATTTTCCATCAGATAAGACAATAGCAGAAATTCACGTCCGGTCAGATTGATTTCCTGCCCTGACTTGTAGACCCGGCAGCTTTCCTTATTAAGAGTAAGAGCCCCGGCATTTAGAATTTCACTGTCCCCCAGGCCGGAAGAAGCCTGATATTGCTGACGGCGAAGCTGCGCTTTAATGCGGAAAACCAATTCTCGTGGACTGAATGGTTTTGTAATATAATCATCACCTCCGCAGGAAAGCCCCAGAATCTTATCAATATCATCATTTTTAGAAGAAAGAAACAAGATGGAGCAGTAGGAGTATTCCCGGATTTTTTTACATACCTCTAAGCCGTCAAGATCCGGGAGCATCACATCCAGCACAACAACATCAGGCTGGAACTCCCAGCAGATTCGTAATGCTTCAAGTCCGGAATACGCCCGCTCAATGACACGAAAACCATCCTGCTGCAACACTTCCTGTATCAGATCAACAATATCCCTTTCATCATCAACCAATAATAGTTTGCTGTTTATTTCCATATTATCCCCCGCATTTATCCTGATAGAACCATCATAAACGGTCAAACAGATAATAGCAACAGAGATTTAATAACAGGCTATGGTTACGGTAATAATTTACTTTTTACCAGCTCCATAAAACGCAGCATTTCCGGGTTTAAATATTTATTCTGATGGTAAATTATCTGGTATTCCCGCTTCAGTTCAATTGCCTTAAGGGACAGGGCAAGAAGTGTTCCCTTTTCTAAGTATTCGGCCACCTGGCGTTCTGGCAGTATGGCAATTCCAAGATTTGTATGAACTCCCCATATGATTGCTTCATTGCTGGTGCTCTCAAGGACAGGGCGGAGAATGAAATCATGGAGGTGAAAAGCAGCTTCAGCCAGCTTTCTGGTCTGGCTTCCGTTTTCTCTCAGAAGAAAGCGTTCTTCTCTTAAGTCCTCCAGTGTAAGGTTCTCCTTTTGAGCAAAGGGGTGAGAAGGGCTGCACACCAGCACTAACTGTTCTTTGGCAAATGGTTCCGTCAGAATTTTATCCGAACTGCTGACTCCTTCTGTGAGAGCCAGATCCAGCTGGTTTTCCAGTATGGAAGCTTCTATTTTTTCTGAGGTGTCAACTTTTAAGTAAGGCATGGGAATCTGATTGTCTTTCGTGAAACAATGAATGA
>Ga0316613_10000227_pt1 | contig 59844 bp, 46 predicted proteins | sample OWC_soil_day10_C_2_FD_207647 | JGI IMG/M metagenome (GOLD analysis project Ga0316613, IMG submission 207647) | Wetland soil microbial communities from Old Woman Creek delta, Ohio, United States - OWC_soil_day10_CT_b | ecosystem: Environmental > Terrestrial > Soil > Wetlands | place: USA: Ohio...
AGGTTTTAAAGGTCGTTGCGCCGGTAGTCGCAAATTTCGCATCCACCCAGTCAACGTGGTCGTAGTAGTTGCCGTTGCCACCGTCGGTCACAACCAGCTCCAGCTTACGCACACCCGCAAGATCCACACGGCATGACCTGGCCGTATCGCCCAGATGCATGGTGCCGCTCGACCACAGTTTTTTATTGTCCCCATAAACAATGAACTCGGCCGCCGGTTGCCGCCCCTTGACCTCGTCGTCGATCCCAACCAGCGCGCTGAACGAAACGGCTTTACCTTCCAGCAGAACCGTCAGCGAACTCTCAGAATGGCTTCCAAAACCACGTCCGAAAGTTTTACCGGCTATGCTCAACCGGTTGCCGTCAACGGATTGGTTGCTCCGCGGAGTCCCAAATCCTTGCGTGGCTGTACTCAGATCTAGTTGGTCCAGCCAAACCGTTTGAGCATTCGCAGTTTGGATGGCCAATGCGCTAAACAGGATAATAAGTCCGGCAGTGAGGAATTTTATTTTTTTTGTTCGTCTCATAAAATAAAATGCTTACAGTTTAATTAGAAGCTCTATATACTATTATTTATTAAAAATCCAATAATCAAAATTGAACAATTCACGTCCGGCAGTAATGTTCTGTCCATTAAAGTAAAAATAGACATCGTGTTTCCCTGTCACCGGTTGCTTTAGCTCCGATGTGAATGTTTTGAAGTTTTCCCAGCCACCGGTGCGAGGCAACAGTATGGATGAAATAATTGGCCCGGCAAGGCTATCTAGGCGAACTTCCAGGATGCCGCCATCAATTCCTGCCGCCAAGGAAGCAGTGAACGATTTGGGAGATTGGCTGCCAAAATTCACTTCGCGCACTTTCGTATAGCCTTTCTGACGGATGCTTGACACGTACACTCCAACTTCCGTGTTTTGAGATATGGAGCATTTTTGCGACCAAGCCATTGTTTCTGCTTCCACACGTCTGTAGGGATTGACTTCGCCTACTGGCTCTGGGCCTTCTTTTGTTGCTTTCACAGAAGGAATTGTTCCATCGGGGTTGTAAGTAAACTGTTCGATACAGGCCGCACGACCATAGCTTCCCCCGTTAGGAAGCAAACCGTTATGGTAAAACAGGTACGAGTTTCCCTTGTAGTCGATAATCCCACCATGATTGGTAAAGCTGTTCAACTTTTGGTCTTCCATGATTTTCCCCTGGTACTTCCATGGGCCTGTAGCCCCTGTACTTGTAGAATAAGAAAGTGTTTCGCCCCCTTTTCCCATTCCGGCAAACATCATATAATACAAATTGTTACGTTTGTAAAACCAAGGACCTTCCACATACATGTCTTTGTTGGGAGCATCGGCACTTTTGTTTCCTCTAACGCCACCGAAAGATTCGACAGAAATAGGAACGGTAACAATATCACCCGAATAGGAGATCATATCTTCGTTCAATTTCACATAATAAAGGCTGCCATTCCCCCAGTATAGATAAGCCTGGCCATCGTTGTCGATATAAACAGTTGGATCGATATTGGACCAATTTCCATTGATAATCAAAGGTTTTCCGAGTGCATCTTTGAATGGCCCGGTGGGTGAATCGGAAACAGCCACTCCAATTGCCATATCGTTTTTGGTGCTTTGGGCACAAATATACCAATAGAATTTGCCATTGCGTTCGATACATTGCGCAGCCCAGGCACGATCGCGTACCCAAACAAAGGATTCCAGCGAAATAGGACTTCCGTGATCCGTCCAGTTGACCATATCGGTAGAGGACATCACTCGCCATTTAGTCATATAATAAAAATCAGTACCCGGAATATCGTCGCCGGTGTACATATATACAGCGCCATTGTAAACCATTGGGGCAGGATCGGGCGAAAAATGTGTTTGAACTACCGGATTATCTGCTAAACTAACATTGAATGAAGCTATAGCAGTCAGAAGAATTGCAAAATATTTTTTCATTGTAAGTAATTATTTTTAAATGGTCACATAGTTTGTCCTGATTTGTCGGGAGAACTTGCATACCAGATTTTCATGAACTTTATTGAGCATCTGCACTAATGTCATTTTATGATTTTTGCTTGTAGGAGGCACAAAAGAAATATTTGTGTTCCTAACCTTGGATACTACTCTACTTCATATCGGATATTTGCTGCAAACATCCCTTTTCCCCAAGTAAGACGCATTCTTATTTTCAGTTATCAATTTCTTGTCTGTTTTCGGACAGACACCAAGTGGGATCAAATCCACCAAAGGAAATAAACCGGTATTTGCTTTTATATTTTACGATACGAATATATATTTCCATCTATATTATTATAAAGGCACCAAACACATCCCAAATACGACTCGAAAAATTGAGGAACAGATGAAGAACTTCTCTTTATTCACGAATGTGATTACTCAAATTCTATTTTGAACACAGTAGCAAATTCATCCATCTCCGATGAATCTGGAGTGGTCAACGTTAGCCTGTTATTTTTGACCGACCATTTCAATCGAGCTCCGCTTCCTAGAACAGATACTTTTTTTATTTCAGATTCAATTGGCATTCGAATTTCGATTTCAGAATTAGCTGCCGGTAGCCCAAGCGAGTAAATAAATAGATTTTTTTTATTTTTCGATTGTGTAAACCGAATGTCGTTTTGATTATAGTCAATCGTGGCTGTTTGCCCCCCAAATTGGCTTTCTTCAAATTTGGCATCGCCATAGCCATAAATGTTCCATGCCCGGGTCTCATATACAGCTTCCTTGTGCTTGTCGATCCATTTGCCAATAGTCAATAAGATATTCCTTTGCTCATCAGGAATTGTTCCGTCAGCTTTGGGCGAAATATTCAGCAAGACGATTCCTCTTTTGCTCCAGACATCAATCATGTTTCTGATGACGAGCGAAGGCATTTTATAGGTTTGTCCGTTTGTATAACTCCAGCTGCCATAGCTGATTGTGATGTCGGTGAGCCAATAATCTTTTGAAAGTTCCGTTTTTCCACCTTGCTCCATATCCAAAATCCCCACATTTGCAGGCAAATCTTCTTGCTTATAGGCAACAATGGGTTTCTGGCCCCTTGAAACTCCTTTGTTGAATTGATAAGCGACCATTTTCTGACGATAATTTTCCGGAATCAAATCAAGCCACGAATCGTGCCAGATAATATCAGGTGCATAATTATCAATAACTTCGGTGATCTGGTTCAACCAATAATCATAATATTCACCGGCAGGCATATTTCCATAAAACAGCCTGAGCTTAGGATCGGTGGTGGAAGTGATATAATCGGGATGGTAGGGAAAATGGCTGTCCCATCCGGGATCAGGAGTGTTTTTGGCCCATTTAGCACTATCTTTCGCATAACGTTGAAGCAACCTGTCGTGATGGAAAGTGGCAATGGTCTTCATCTTGTTCTTTTTCAGTTCCGCAAACAATTCGCCCAATATATCCTTTTTGGGACCCATGTCTTTTGCATTCCAGGGGTTCACTTTGCTTGCCCACATCGAAAATCCATCATGGTGAACTGCCACCGGGCCTCCAAATTTGGCACCTGCCTTTTTAAAAAGGCTGACCCAATCTTTGGCATCAAAATGTTCCGCCTTAAACATGGGAATAAAATCATGATAATTGAACTTCGACAAAGGTCCGTATGTTTTTTCCTGATGATTAAACACGGTTCCGGCCCAGTTTTTTCTTCCCGGAACATACATCCATCTACCATACCATTCAGAATCGTAAGCAGGTACACTGTATAGGCCCCAATGGAAATAGATTCCGAATTTGGCATCTTTGAACCACTCGGGTTCTCGTTCGTTAGCAGCCAACGATTCCCAGTTTTCCTGGTATTTGTTTTTAATAGCTTTAGATTTTGATCCGGCCAATATCTCACCTGCCGAGAATATGGACAGTATGCTCAAAATCAATACTACTCTGTGTGTTTTCTCAATCATTTTCATTTAATGTTAACCGTGAAACTTTTTAAATCTTTCTTTGCCGAGCTGTTTCCATAATACACTTCATATTTCCCAGGAGCGACCATCATTTTTCGTTCAGCCCAATCATAAAATTCAAAGGCGGGAGGCGTTAATTCAATGATTGCTTGTCCCGACTTGCCAGCAGCCAGCTCTACCCGCTGGAATCCACGCAACGTTTTGACCGGCCCTTCAACATCATTGATTTTTAGGAGATATACCTGAACAATCTCTGTCCCCGATCTTTTTCCATCATTGGTGACAGGGATTACAAGTTTGATGGTTTCGTCGCCTTTGATCTCTGTTTTATCAACAATCACATTCCCTATTTTGAAATGGGTGTAGCTCAGGCCATAACCGAAGGGAAACAGCGCATCGGCTCCATAACGGTAGGTGCGCCCTTTCATGGAGTAATCTTCGAAATCTTTCAACTGCCCGGAACTTTTATAAAAAGTGACGGGCAATTTACCCGACGGGTTGTAATCGCCAAATAGCACATCGGCTACGGCCTGTCCACCCGATTCGCCAGGATACCAGGCCTGAAGAATGGCATCACACGATTCGGTTTCGGGAGTGAGGGCGATGGCCGACCCGGAGCAATTGACAAAAACCACCTTTTTGCCGGCATTTTTCAAAGCCTTCAAGCAATTGCGTTGAACCGCCGGAAGCTCAATGTCCGTGCGGTCGCCTCCTTTGAAACCATGGTAATTGACCGGCATCTCTTCCCCTTCGAGGTTTCCAGAGAGGCCTCCCACAAACACGACCGTTTCAATGCCCTTTAATTTATTGATCAGTTGAGTATAATCAACATCTACCTCCTTGCCCAAATCGAATTCGATATTTGCTTGCCAGTTGCTCTTTTGGGCATACTTGATTTCGATCTTGTATGTTTTGCCCCCTTCCACCTTGAACGGGATGCGCGAAGGCAATGTGCGCCAGTTGCTGTAAGTCTGGATCGTTTTGCCATTCACTAATAGTTCGAAATCGCCTGTTGCGCCGCCTTTAAACACCAGCTCTTCGGAGATTTTTGGAGTAAATTCCGCTTCGAATAAAGCAGAGAAACCTTCGAGTTTTACTCCGGAAGCAAATTCGTGCTGGCCGGCAGTAGTCATTTTTATAGGGTTTGTGATTTGAACGGAAGTTACCATATCACCTTTTCGGTCGGGATTGTTCCAGTAAGTGACCTTAAATCCTTGTTTGCTTCCAAATGAGAGTTGATCGAAATAACTATCGGTCACTTTATCTTCAACCAAGTCGCAACCCTTGTCGTATAATATTTTGCGACCTGAAAGTTTTGTCTTGATGCCGTCGAGGATGGTGACGGTGCTTACCGGCGTTCCATTGTAATTGCCCCACAACATCACCTTGTCGTTGGCATTCGGGCCAATCACCGCAATTTTCCTTGCTGATTTTGATAATGGAAGAATATTATCTTTGTTTTGCAACAAGGTCATGGTTTGTTGCGCCATGTTGTAGGCCAGTTTGCGGTGCTTTTCGTTATTCAGGATAGAGACCGGAATTTTTGTCCAGGGAACGATGGCGTCATCGTCAAAATCTCCAAGATCAATGCGGCCAACCAACACACGCATCAAGCTTTTGTCAATGTCCTCTTCTTTTACCAACCCTTTTTTCACCCCTTCGGGCAATGTTTTGTAAGGGTAATTCTCCCAAACGCATTCCACATCGGTGCCTGCCAGAACCGCTTTCGAAGCAGCATGTGCGGGTGTTGAAGACACTTTGTGCGTTGTAAAAAAATCGGTTATAGCTCCGCAATCTGAAACGACTATGTATTTAAAGCCCCATTCGTCACGGAGTATCCGTTGCAATAGCCGCGTGTTTCCACAGCAAGGCTCGTCGTCGAGCCGCTGGTAGGCGCACATCACTTGGCGCACATCGGCTTGTTGCACCAATGCCTTGAAAGCCGGCAGATAGGTCTCATACAGTTCGCGCGGGCTTACGTTGTTGAGGTTCAATTCGTGGCGGCTCCATTCCGGACCCGAGTGAACGGCATAATGCTTGGCGCAGGCCAGCAGCTTTTTGTATTTAGCCCCAGCCGGGCCTTGCAGTCCTTTCACCACCTGAATTCCCATCCGGGAGGTAAGGTAAGGGTCTTCCCCGTAAGTTTCCTGCCCCCTTCCCCAACGAGGATCGCGGAAAATATTGACATTGGGTGTCCACACCGAAAGGCTCAGGAAACGTTTGTTTTCGTTGCCGTTTGCAATCCACTGGTTGTATTTGGCGCGGGCTTCGTCGGACACTGCATCATAAATATTGAACAATAACTGGTCATTGAACGAAGCAGCCATGCCGATTGGTTCCGGAAATACTGTCACATTGTCGTTGTTGGCATAGCCATGCAAGGCCTCGCTCCACCAGTTGAATTTTTTAATGCCTAACCGGGGTATGGCATCGCTCTGGTCGCACATCAGGGTAGCTTTTTCTTCGATGGTCAATCTGGAAATAAGGTCTTTGGCACGCTCCTCGGAACTAAGGTTCGGATTTCGGAACGGGAATTCCTGGCCGCTGACATGGATTGACAGAATCAGGGCGATAAGGGTTATGGTATTTCTTTTAACCGTGTGCTTTTTTTGTATTTTCATCACATGTATTTTTGAATAACTCTATTTTAGAGGAGTTAGAGAAGCAACAAAACCACCCCTACCCAACAATCTCACCCTTACGGTGCTCGACTTGTCAACGACAAGGTGTTGTGTTGTTAATTTCTTGTCGTGTTCGCCGTCCGAAATCAAGGTCATTTTATATTTCACATTTTCAGGCAAATAATTAAAAGTCACGGTTTCGGTTTTAGGTAGTTTTTCAGCGGTGATCCCTCCAACATACCATTTCTCGGCTTTGTTGCGGGCGATAACCACATCTTTTCCCGGATATCCTCCAACTAATTTCGTGTTGTCCCATGCGTTGGGCACCTCTTTCAAAAACGACCTGGCCGCATCGGGCAAATCGGAATAGCCCTCCGGGCGGTCGGCCATGTGCTGGATACCCGATTCAAACACCACGCTGAGCGCAAGTTCGTGGCCATAAGAGGTAATATGGGGAAATTGTGAATTGGTAAAAGTTACCGGAGTAAATCCATCGCCCCAACCACATTCCGGGTAAAAGGCAGGATGGCGTTATGTTCAGGAGCCGTGGTGGTAAATTCGGGCCCGTTGTTGTACCATTCGGCTCCACGCACTCCCTCGTAGGTCATCAGGTGCGGATAGGTGCGTGACCAGCCGCGTGGGACTAAACACCCGTGAAAATAGACCATCATTTCAAATTTAGCAGCATCATCCAGAATATCGAGATAGTACTTAATCATGTTTTGCTTTTCGCTTTCGAAGAAATCAATTTTCACCCCTGCAACACCCAGTTTTTTGAGTTTGGCAAATTCTTCCATGCGGTTTTCGTGTGTCAGCATCCGGTCTTTGGGCGTTGCATTCACCCAGGTGTGTTCTCCTCCGGAATTGTACCACATCAATGGTTTCAAACCCAATGAATGGATATATTTTAGCGCATCTTCCAATTTTCCGCCATTGCCCATGGCGTCCCATTCCCAATCGAGCAAGGTGTAAGGCCAGCCCATAGAAGCGGCCAGATCGGCAAATTCACATACCGTTTTGAAGTCCCTGGTCCCATGATTATCTGACCAGTAATTCCACGATGCAACGCCAGGCCGTATCCAATCGGTTTTGCTACTGGCGGTAGGTGCGGACACGTCATCGACCAGCGTGGATTCCACAATATCTGCAAGGCTGCCGATCACCGCCACCCGCCAAGGCGATTTCCAAGGTAGCGTGATGGTTGGCTTGCTTTCGCCCCGGCCCCTTCCATTCCATTGGTCGGGAAAAGCGAGTTTATATTTCGATTTTTCACTGGTATTGGAAAGTTTCGTTCCACAATAGTTCCTGTCCAGGTCGGCTTCGTGGATCAAATACCAGCAATCTTGTTCGGGTGTGTTGAAAAGTGCAGGATATCCCCAGTCCTGCTGGGCGTTTCCATCTTTCATGGAGGAGTAAAGTCCTTCGTTGGCGGGGTTGAATTTTTCCATCCACCGTTTCGTGCTGTCTGGAATGCAATAAGCCGTCAATTCATCGTTGACAACGAAAGAACCTTTTTTTTCTGGAAATTCGTAACGAAACGCAACGCCATCGTTGTAAGCCCGGAGGATAAGGTTCAGTTTGGCTTTCGACGGATTTTCGAAAAAGACAGCGATCTCGTTAGCCGAATTGCAGCATTGGGATTTTTTTCCGTGCACGGTTGTATATTTTTCATTGATCGACTCCATTTTTCCAGCTTTCACGAACTTGAGTTCCTTTGAAAAATCCTGATCGGAACGGACGAGGCCTAACGCGACATGAGGGATCATTTCGGAGGTTTTGCCATTGGCTGAATACTTGATTTTCAAATACCATTCGCCTGTTTGGATTTCTTGGGCGTTGAAGAGCTCGATGGTTATTTTCTGATTGGGCGAAACAATTGTCGTTTTCTGAGCAAACGCATACAAAGATAGACACAGCAAAACACCCGCAACACTAAAGATTTTCATTATTAGAAATGGTTTTTTCGTTCTTGAAACATGCCTTATTATCAAACCAACCTGATTTACAAACGGCCGCCAAGCCCATCGTTGGGCATGGATTGGTGTGATTATCTGGAAATATTAGGCGATGAACACATTGGCATATCAGGTTACGAAGTTAGAATTTATCTAGCTGTCCCGTTTGTAATTTCGTTACATTTTGTGGTAATTTCGTTACATTTGGGACAAAGAAGGCAGGGGGACTATTTGCATCAATCCGCCTCATCTCTGCCTTTATTGATTTTGCCTGCAAGCGGACGGATATTCTTCGCTTTCATCAGCTGAGCAGGTAGCAGCTTGCATCTATTGTTCGATTTAGCGAAACAGGAAGCCTCAATCCCGTTTTTTTCAATCGAATCAAATTTAGGCCGATGGGTTTCGGGCCGGTAATCACGCAATGTGTTTACTTCAATGAAAGCCCTGCCCGGACCTTTCTTGGCCAATGCTTGAATGATGCATTGAGGACATCACAAAAATAGCCATCACTTCATTCAAGACACCTTAACTTTAGTTACATAATAAATATAATTTTGATACATGAGGCTGTAAAAAAGCATTATTAGTTGAAATACGATGTGGCAATCCGCCAAAACCCCATTTTCAATTTGTTTTTCCAACAAGTATGCCTAACTTTGGACTCGCCGAGACCTTAAGAAAAACCAGTTGCCCATACAATTCTAAAAAAATCGCTTGATTCCGCATGAAGACACAGCAAACCCGTAGCCAAAAAATCTTCAAGTACATCCATCCAAGAGATTTGATCTTACTTGTCCTCATGTTTTCTTGTTCGATATATCAGGCAGAAGGGCAAGGGTCGCGTCTCTACACTTCTGCAGACGGGCTTCCCAGCACCAAACTATTATTCATGAGCCAAGATAAAGACGGATACGTATGGATGTGCAACTATGGAGGCTTAGCCAAATTCGACGGCTATGGAATAACTGCTTATTACGAGTCGCGAGGAATCGGGAAATTACGCAGCAGCAGTGTGTACAGGTTCCTGCCCGATGAGCTGGGGCAATGCTGGGTAGGCACGGAGCGTGGCTTACATTTGTTCCACCCCAAGACTGAACGGTTCGAGCATATCCAACTGGACAAATCAGAAGACAACAATGTGTCGCGGGAAGGCAAATCAATAGCCGTTCTAGACATGGCTTTTTTGCATGGAGGAAAAAAGCTGCTTGTCTGCGCTGGGGCTTACGGCTTTTTTATTATTGACATCCGCACACATAAAATCATAAAAGAAGAAACCGCAAGAATAAGGGCGGCACTCGAAGGGATTGTTTGCGGGCATATTTTTATCGACTCTCGGCAACGGCTTTGGATCTTTAGCGGGGAAATGATCGTTTTTGACCTGAAAACTTTCAGCCGGTGGAAACCTAATTACGCAAAAGGCTCAAAAATAAAACCATTCGGAATGGAAATTCTGGACTTCATAGAGGACAAGGCAACTCGCTCCTTGCTCGTGGCCGACGGCTGGAACGGAGTGCTTATCTTCGATGAGCGTAGCAAGCAATTTCGAAAATTGGAAGAGCGATTGACTCTTTATCAAAAACCCCAATGCTTTTTGCAACGCAAAGACGGCACGCTGCTGGTGGGTTGCGAGAACAATGGAATAGGGCAAATCGACATTTCCAAACGTACGATCACCGAATACGCCATCAGGGATTGCCAAATAGATCTGAAATACAGCAAAATACATGACATCATAGAAGATCGCTGGGGAAACCTATATGTGGGAATTTACCAAAAAGGGCTGCTGGTTGTTCCTGCATCCACCGGAGGATTCAGCTATCAAGCCATAGGCGAGTCGCATCCTGTACAAAACAGAGCAGCGATCACCTCCTTTGCACACACCGCAAATGGGAAATTCTACATCGGAACCGATGGTGGCGGCGTATTTGCCGGAAGTGATTTCAACAACATGCGACGGTTGGAATCTCCCGCAAAATTCACCGGAGCCGTACAAGACATGGCGGTCGGACCCGATGCAAGCGTTTGGCTGGGAACTTATGGCAACGGCCTTTTTCATTACGATGGCAAATTGCTTAAAGCGATCGAGGACAACAACAATGTAACAAACAAAAACATAAGCTGCCTGCAACTCGACAAATCAGGAAAGCGACTCTACATCGGCAACATTGGAACCGGAGCCAGCCAACTCGACCTCGTCTCGGGAAAGATGAGCAAAATTCAGGGATCGGTGCCAAAATACATTTTTGCATTGAAACTAGATTCGAAGGGTCGGCTTTGGATAGGTAGCCAAGACTGCCTGTGCTACGATCCCAACAGCAAGAAAATTTGCAATTTATCTTTAGGCAAACTCAAGAACAGCACGATAAGCTCTTTCTTCGAACACGATGATGGGTCAATGTACATCGGCACAAAAAACGGTTTGTTCATATATGACGAAGTCACCGACTCATGCCGGCATTATCCTCTCGACAACACTGGCAGCCCCGTGCATGTCATGGCCATTGCAGCGGACTTCGACAGAAATGTATGGATGTCAACCAACCGGGGCATCATACTTTTCTATCCTCGGACAGGGAATACCCGCAGATTCTCTTGGTATGACATACAAAAAGTTGGCGATTTTCACAATGGTGCACAGATTGCCCGGGAAGACGGGACAATCGTGTTTGGAGGTGACAACGGTGTCATCTCCTTCAACCCGTCATCCATTCAAAAACAGAAAGACGAATTTATCCCAATCCATTTCAGCTCACTCTATATAAACGGTGAAATGGAAACCTTCGACATCAATTCTAAGTTCAACCGGCTGAATGCTGCCATAGGTTACGCTTCACTCCTAACCCTTCCCCATTACGAGAATTCGTTCGCTATCCGCTTTTCGCCCTTCAACTACGCCGTGTCGTCCCAGCTACGCTATATGTACCAATTAGAAGGTTATGAATCGAAATGGCATACAACAACCGCCGACGCCCCGCAAGCTGTTTACAACCAGTTGCCTCCCGGCAAGTACAAGCTTATAGTGAAAAGCTTCAAGCATGAAAAGGGGGCGAGGACATCCGTGATAACGATGGACATAGTCATACAGGCACCGTGGTATTGGTCGCCATTCACTAAATCTTTGTATTTTCTCATCTTGGTCATCATATTCTATTTTCAATACCGTGGATACATCGCAAGAGAAAAGAGCAAGAAACGATTGAGGACTGTGATGGCCGAATATCTGCGCATCAAAGAAAATTACCAGAACCTGATACAGGCCAAAGATACAACTTCCAACAGCATTGCCAGCACGGGCAACACGATGAACGACAAGCTGAAAGAAAAAATCATGTCCACCATTTCAAAACATTTCTCTGATCCCAAATTCGGTGTCGAAGAGTTAAGCCGCGAAACAGGCATGAGCCGAGTACACCTTTACCGCCGAACCAAAGAATTATATAACTGTTCCCCTAACGATCTCCTCAGGTCGGTAAGGATGAAAAAGGCGGGGCTAATGCTCATACAAGAGAAAGCGTCTATTGGAGACGTAGCTTTTGAGGCAGGATTCTCCGATCCATCTTATTTTTCCACTGCCTTCAAGAGATATTTCAATATATCTCCAAAAGATTTTGTGGCTCGTTACCGGAACAATCAGGTGGAGGATACAATCAAACAATTGTTTGAACTATGACATTCTAAAGAAGAATATCCGACTTTTAAGCTAAGGTCGCTTTGCGGATAATCATCTATTATTTCAGTTACAAAAGTCGCAGTAGTTCCCGTACCTTCGAACTGTATCCATTTTGGGGATGCCCTAGATGTGCTATGCCCGTTTCTCGAATCATGGTCAAACATCTAATATTTGACCCGTGTGGAAAACATGAAATTTTTCTTCCAAGACTGTTTTGAATGTTGCAGCTGCAGCTTTTCCCGTGCAATGCCCTGTGATTATTTTCATTTCCGGATATTCTTTCCGAACCGACCGGGCAATATCAACAATATCCTTTTCCGTTTCAAAATTCAGAGTTGAGGTGCAGTCAAGAAGGTGCGTCCCGCCAAAATAAGCTTTTATAACCGTTTTGCCGGATGCTTTCAGGGTGTTCAGCAATCCATGATGACAACAGGACGAAATGATTATCGCCCCGTCTGGCGTGTCGATGGCGAAAGCAGTTTCGTGCAAGAAGTCGTCGGGTGAGTTTCCGTTCAGCAATGTTGCGTTACCTTTGGGTTGGGGCTGCTTGTGGGCAATCGCTGTTATCAGGGAAAGGTTTTTGGTCAACCGGGTGTTTTTGCCGATAAACTGGAATCTGTCCCGGTTCTCATTCACAACAGAGAAATCGATGCCTATATTCCTTTTTGAACCGCCCCGTGTCGAAAAATAGTTGCAGCTTTCCTTGATGTGGGAAGATAGGACAACGGTTGCTTTTGCATTTATTTGGAGGAAATGCCCTAGTCCGCCTGTGTGGTCGGCGTGGGCATGCGACAACAGGAGGTAGTCAACGTCGTGCAGATCAATTCCCAAAATTTCCGCATTCGCCAGAAATTTGCCGGATGCACCGCAATCCACCATCCATTTGCATCCATCGATTTCAAAATAGATGCTAAGCCCGTGTTCGGTCAACATGGAATCATTTTCCGGATGGGGCGAATTGTCTATCAGGATGCTGATTTTCATGAAATGGCCGGATTTTGAAACAATGATGGCGGGCAAAGGCTTTTCTGCGTTGGCCATTGCCTGCCCGGCATTATTTGAAACTTAAAGGAATCAGTGGCTGCAAGTATGTCCTTCATCGCCGTGGTGCATGCATGCGATTCCCGAATCACCTAATTTCCCATCCAGGAACTCGTCCACTTTGACCCTTGCCTCGCCCGAATTTCCCCTGAGCACCTTTATTCCGTGCGTGTTAAGCACATTCAAGGCACCGTTTCCCATGCTTCCGGCAATAAGGATGTCCACCCCTTTGTCTTGCAAGACCGAGGCGATGTTGCTTTTGCATCCGCACCCGCTATCTGAGGGCAGGATTTCGGTGGATTCTATTTCCTTTTTCTCGTTCACCATGAAAATGGTGTAGGATTCGCAATGGCCAAAATGGTCATCAATCAGCGTTCCTTTTGTTGGTACTGCAATTTTCATTTTCTTGTTGTTTTTTGATGTATAACTGATGGTGGTAGCTCCCTTTGCGCATCATTTTCTTTCCGCATCCGGGGCAACCTGTCTCCCTGCAAGGCTGATTTTTCTGGTGGGCGATTTCCACTCCGCAATGGACGCATATGCAAATACCGTTGTCATTGTCGCTGTCCACATCGATCTCATTGAGTTGCCTCATGTTTTTTGAGCCGCAATAAATGCATTGGTGGGATTCCGTTGCCGAGACATTCAACTTCTGGCAGTCGGCGCAGCGGTACCAGTAATTGTCGGAATGGTAGTCCCCACCCTCGATCAAGATCGCTTTCCCCTCCACAAAAGCCTGCGCGATTGATTTGATGGCCTTGTCGTGTATCCGGGTGAGTGTGGGCCGGGAAACCATCATCCGCCGTGAGGCTTCTTCCTGCCCCAGCCCCTCATAATCTACCAGCCGGATGGACTCGTATTCTTCGTAGAGGAGTACCACCGACTCCAAATCTGAGATCGGCACCCCAAATGGTTTGAACCCGTCCACGGCAGGGGGATTTGCAACAGTTCGCTTTCTTCTTGGTCTTGGCATATTGGTTTGATATTCTATTTGACGCTATTGTTTTTAGGCAGGCAACAAAAAAGCGACACCATTCGTTTCGAATGACAGTGCAAATATATGAAATATTTTGAACTTACGTTCAAAACTAAACTTAAAATATATCTGATATAATATTTATTTCCTTTTAAAATCAACCAGCCCTTCGTTTTGTACATTTAGGATAGCCGAATGACCTGTTCAGGTATTTTCTTCTTTAATAAAGAACCTAAGCGTTGCATATTTGCACAAAATATGCAACTAAAAATTGTGATCGAAATGAGAACGAATTCAAAAAAAATCTTCCTGCATGTGGCAGCTATTTGTTTGTTGCTAATGGGTTTCACAATCAATTCCCTTTTTGCCCAGGACAGTATGAAAACACAGGAAGAGAGGGCCTCGATGATTACCGAAACGATGAAGGAACGTTTGTCTCTGAACGACGGCCAACTGAAAACCGTTCAGGAAATCAACCTCAAGTATGCGAAAATGAATGAACAAACGCTGGCAGGCCCTGAAAGCAAGCTCTCGAAAGCAAAAAAGCTGAAGTCTTCTTTGTCTGCTAAGGACGAAGAATTCAAAAAAGTGTTGGACAAGGAGCAATACGCCGAATACAAGAAAATGGCAGACGAAACGAAGCGGCAGATTCGCAAACAATTCAAGCAGATGAAAAATTAACGGCCACAGAAACTAACTTTATCATTAAAACGGGATGCCATTTCTATTTATTCTTAGAAAGCATACATCAAAACGGAGTGGTTTCAAGCCGCTCCGTTATTCACGTATAACTACTGATTTTTCTCGAAAGAATTTAATATATTTGAAACCAGAAGAACCAACCCAATGAAAAAGCTATCGAAATCGAGCGACTTGTATATCGCAATCCTTTTTTCCGCCATAGTCCCGTTGTTGAATATTATGAATAATATTGAACGGCGGGAGAATTTCAATTGGCAGAAAGTCCTTCTAGTGTGGTTTTTAACATTTTCTTTTCTGATGATAAGCTGGTACATCAGTGCCTACTTTGCCAAAAGATATATTTACCGGAGGGGAAACAAAAAAATGATGGCCTTCGGTGTGATATTTACCACCAACTTATTGCTCCTGTTTTGTTTCACGATTCTGGGGAGATGCCTTTCCGAAAATTCCGAATCCTTTTACGGAACTATTTTGGACAGGGAGCAGATCTCTTATTTCTTGATTTTCTGGCGTGGATTGTTTGGTACCGCACTTATCAACCTTGTCCAATATGCGCTTTACCGCAACCGTGTGGCGCAAGAAGTTGCGATGCAAAACGAACAGCTAAAAACCCAAAATATACTGTCGCAATTTGAATTGTTACGCCAGCAAGTGAACCCGCACTTTCTTTTCAATGCGCTTTCTACGCTTCGATCGATGATTCATCAGAAAGACTCCAATTCAGAAGAATACGTGATGAAACTTTCGGAAGTTTTCAGGCAACTTTTGCAAAAAAAGGACAAAGATGTGGTGACCCTTGAGGAAGAACTGGAGTTTGCCAACAGCTACATTTACATGCTCTTGATCCGCTTCGAACATCTGTTGAACATTCAATTTGAAATTGACGATGAGGCTAAAATGCTTTATTTACCAACCTTCAGCCTGCAAATATTGATTGAGAATTGTACCAAGCACAATGTCATATCGCAAAGCAAACCGCTTCACATCCGGATTCATACTCCGGAGAAAAATAAATTGGTTGTGGAAAACAACTTGCAACCCAAACAGACAAAAGAGGAGAATTCCGGCTTTGGACTTTCCAACCTACAGAAAAGGTACGCCCTCTTGAGAGAGAAAGAGGGAATTTGCATTTCCATGGACAAAGACTGGTATAGCGTAACGCTCAAATTAATGGACTTATGAAAATACTGATTGTTGAGGACGAGCCTCAAACAGCCCGGATGCTACACTCCATCATCCTCGAACTTCGCCCTGCATCGCAGGTGGAAGATGTTTTGGACAGCATCGAATCGGCGGTGGATTTTCTTTCCGACGAGAAAAATATACCCGATGTCATCTTTCTCGACATCCAGTTGGCCGATGGCCTCAGCTTCGAGATTTTCAAGCAGGTGGAAGTGAAAAGCCCTGTGATTTTCTGCACGGCTTACGACGAATACACCTTGCAAGCATTCAAATCGAACGGTATCGATTATCTGTTGAAACCTGTCAAGGGCGAGGACGTCAAAATGGCATTTGAGAAATTGGAAGGATTCCGGCTGATGATGAAATGGGATTTTTCACTGCTTGATTTGTTTAAACAATCGATCCAACCCCAAAAAGATTACCGTAAATCCCTTTTGTTGCAATCTCGGGAAAATTTCATACCTCTCCAAGTAGCCGACGTTGCCGTGTTTTTTGTTTCCGGCGAGGTACTTTATGCCTACACATTTAGCAATCAAAAGCACGCCATCTTTCGTCCATTATCCGAATTGGAACAGGAGATTAATCCTGACGATTTCTTCCGCATCAGCCGCCAAGCCTTGGTCAACAGGAAGGCTGTAGTGGAAATACAACCTTATTTCAACCGGAAGGTCGTTGTGAAAACGACTGTCAAACTTTCCGAATCGCTTGTTGTCAGCCGATTGAAAGTTTCCGAATTCATGAAGTGGATGGAAGGCTAAAAGAAAGCAACCTAGGATCTGTTCAATTCACCATTTTCTTTGTTCAGTTCAAGCAGAACAAGCTTGGACTAAATCACTAACTACCATAATTTTGTGTCAAGAAATAGGAGACATAAAATTATGAAAAAAACGACAACGACATTCCTCTTACTATTTAGCCTGGCCTTTGCTGCCTATTCCCAAAGTCAGGGTGACAAAATCCACGGCATTTGGATCAATGAAAAGCGGACGATGAAAATCGAGTTCTCGGGATCGGAAACTTATTCCGCCAAAATAATCTGGATGGCAGAGTCTAAAGACAAAAATGGGCAACCACTTTTGGATGTGAAGAATCCCAATCCAGTATTGAGAAAAAACCCATTGGTCGGCACCGTCATCATCTACGGGTTGCAATTCGAGAGCGGTTTTTACAAAAACGGCAAAATCTATGCACCTAAACGCGGGCTGCTTGTTGATGGTTCGGCAAAACTACTGTCTGCCAACAAGCTGGAGATCACCGGTAAAAAAGGGCTCATGTCTAATACCCAAACATGGACAAGGCTATGAATAGGCAGAGCTTGATCTTCCTGTTCCTGTCGTGCCTATCCGCCTTTCCTGGCAATTCACAAATCATTCTTCATTCGGCGGACGAAACAAAGGATTTTGCGCTCAAATACAATGCGGGAAACAAGGTGCAGCAATTAAAGACCGCGCAAACCAAGCAGAACAAGCGGACGGCAAACGCCTTTTTGTTCCCGAACATTTCGGCAGGGGCTTCCGGGCAATACAACATACATGTGCAGGAAACTCCTGTTCCGGGCGAACTGATGGGAAAGCCGGGCGAAACCGTCTTCCTGAAATTTGGGAAGGATTACAACTACACGGCGGGGATCAACGCGAACTATAATCTACTGAACTGGACTTCCGTGTTCGAATCGAAGACAGCATCCGCTCAGGTCAACCTACAAGAATCCAGCGAGTCATACTATGCGCAACAGCTGAAGCAACAGGCGGTTCAGGCATATTACGCAGTGGTGGTTTCGCAACAGGCAATTGATATTTGGAAACAGAATCTGGCAGTAGCCGATTCTATAAAAGACTTGACAAATAAAAAATTCAGCGAAGGATTGGTCGATTTGCTGTCCGTAAATCAGGCCGAAATCAACCGGAAGGATGTGCAGCAACAGCTGGACAGGGCGCAGTTGTATCTCGACCAATGCCAAGTGCAACTGAAATCGGTACTTTCTATTCCCGATTCGGTGAGTGTTTCAGTTATTGAGAAACAAGCATTCGCGCCTGTTGAAGCAGACCAACTTTCCCTTCTGCCCGACAAAGAGGCTGATGTTTATAAGAATCAAGCGAGCGTTTCCGACTACCAGATGAAAGCCGCCCGTTCGGCCTTTCTGCCACAAATCAGCCTGAAAGGATATTTTGGATCTTATCATTATAGCGACAACATCGACCCTTCCTTCGGCTCCAATTGGAAACCCTTAAGCTACGTCGGCTTGTCTGTGAGCGTTCCCATTTTTACAGGTTTTGCCAACAAATCGAAATACAACGCTTCAAAAATCGAAAAGCAAATGGCACTGAACAACTATCAGGAAGCGATCCGCAACAGCCAGATCAATGATTCGCAGCTTTGGAGACGGTATTACAGTGCCCTGCGGGTGGCAAATATTACCCTCGAGAAGTTGAAGCTGTCGGAGCAAAACATGGCCTTGGCTCTTCGGAAATACGAAGAGGGGCTGACTGGCCTTTCCGATTATCTCAACACCTTCGATGCGAATTTATCTATCCAGAACCAATACCTCACCGATGCGTCCCAGTTTCGGGTTGTGCAGGCCGAGATGGAAGCAAGAAGATAGATGTGTAAATACTTACGATTTATAATTCACAAATTACGAATTTGCTAATTCTCTCATTGGCACATTAGCACATTAAAAAAATATGAAATCATACAGATTATCAATAATCAGCACAGCAGCCCTGCTGCTTTTGGCAAGCTGCAACCGCGACGACGTCACTTCTCCTGAACACAAAGACATTGTGGATGCAGTATTTGCAAGCGGCACTGTCATCATGGAAGATACCTACCACGTCACTTCCCAAACTGCGGGCATCCTCACCAAATCGTTTATCAAAGAAGGCGATTCCGTCAAGGCCGGCCAGCTTTTATTCAATTTGGAAAATAACACCGAGCAAGCAATGGAGGCCGGTGCGTCTGCCAACTACCGCTATGCCGACAGCAACAATTCCCCCCATTCGCCAATTTGGCAAAAACTCAAACAACAACAACTACAGGCTTTGGATCAACTAGCTACCGATTCTGTGCAATATGTCCGTTACCGCAATCTCTATGTCTCCCATGCCGTTGCAAAAGCGGAAATGGACAAGATGAAATTGGCTTACGAAAATTCTAAGTCGAACCTCAGGCAGATCGAAAGCAACATGGCCGACACCCGCAAAAGCCTGCAAGTGGAAGCCCTGAATGCCAAGGCAAACTATATCGCACAGAAGGAAGGGAACAAGCAAACTGTATTCCAGGCACCTTACAACGGAATAGTGCTGAACGCTCCGAAAGCAAAGGGCGACTTGGTGAAAAACGGCGAAATGCTTGCCGAGATTGGTTCGGGAGACTATCTGGCCAAGCTGATGGTTTCCGAGGATGATATTTCCCGTGTCAGACTGGGACAGGAGGTTTACATCGAATTCAATACCGAACGGGGAAAAAGCTACAAGGCCCATGTCAGCCGGATTTTCCCGGCTTTCAGCGACGAAGACCAATCCTTCATCGTAGAAGCAAAGTGCGATGCAGAAACTCCCGCCTTGCGCGAAGGGACGCAATTGCAGGCAAACATTATCATTGCTGCCAGAAAGCAGGCATTGGTCATCCCGCGCAGATTCTTGCTTGACGGGAACAAGGTGCAGGTGAAAGGGGAAAGCAATCAGAGAAGCGTACAAAAAGGAATAGTCACCCCCGAATGGGTGGAAATTAGGGCTGGACTCAAAGAAACTGACAAAATAATATTCAGGAACAATGGCAAAAGCAACTAAGAACAAGGTCAACAGCCAAATTGCTTCGGTGCACCTCACCTCCAAAATATGGCAGACAGTGGTGGCAATGCTAGGTGTGACATTTGGCGTGTCGATGTATATTTTCATGAATACGTTTATGAACGGGGTCAACAGCACGCAGGATGACCTGGCTTTCAGCAACCTGCCGCACATCCGCATAAACAATGAAACCGACCAAAACACTTATAATCCAGCGATCGCAATGTTCGGGGGAAATTCACTGGTAAACATCCGCAACAGAAAAAGCATACAGTCGGAAAACAACATCCGCAACACGGCTCAGGTGATGTCGGTGCTGAAGCATCAGAAAGATATTTCTGAAATGACTCCCCAACTGAATGTGAGCGTATTTTTCCGGAGTGGGGCAAAGAAGATCAACGGTACGGTTTCGGGGGTCGAGGCCGACACGCAAGACAGGATGTTCGGGTCGGCAGCGAAGGTGATTGAGGGAAAATGGAGCGAGCTCAACTACCAAAAGCCTTCGGTGATATTGGGTTTCGTACTGGCTCAAAATCTTGGTGTGAAGGTGAACGACAACGTGAATATTCTCACTTCGGACGGCGTATCCAAAAATTACACGGTAGCCGGGCTTATAGAGACGTCGGTGAAAGATGTGGACAAGTCGAAGGCATACATGAATATCGGAACTACCCGCCAATTGCTTGGTAAAAACTCCGACTATTCGAGCGACATCATGGTGAATCTTGTCAACCGGAACGAGACAAGCCGTGTGAAAGCCGCCCTGCAACCAAGCCTCAAATACAACATCGAAACCTGGCAGGATGCCAACCAGCAGCTTTTGGCTGCTTCCCAGATGAGGAGCATCATTGCTTTTGCCGTGTCGTTCACAATTTTGCTGGTAGCGGGATTTGGCATCTACAACATCATGAACATGACCATCAACGAGAAGATCCGCGAGATTGCCATCCTGAAAGCGATGGGTTTTTCAGGAAAAGACATCCTTTCCATCTTTCTCATGCAAGCATCCATCATCGGTTTGCTAGGTGCAGTTTCGGGTTTGATTCTGGGAGTGGTTCTCTCCACACTGATAAACCTCGTACCCTTCAAAATAGCCGGATTGACCACACTTCCCATTATGTACAAAACAGAAGATTTTGTCCTGGCAGTACTGTTCGGGATGTTGACCACCTTGCTGGCCGGCTACCTTCCAGCCCGGAAGGCATCCAAGATAGATCCTGTGGCAATCATCCGGGGATAAAATAAATACTTATCGGCTAAACGTCTAAAAGAAATGAATAAACCACAAGAGAGACCCAAAGCTTTGGAGGTAAGCAACCTTGTAAAATACTTCTACGACCCCTCCCCCTTCCAAGTGCTTAAGGGGGTGAGCTTCGATGTCCAAAAGGGAGAATTCCTCTCAATTGTAGGAAAATCGGGTTCCGGAAAATCAACTCTGCTATATGTATTGTCCACCATGGACACCGACTACGAAGGGGGCGTGACTATCAACGGGCAATTGCTCACCGGAGAGTCTCAAAACCGGTTGTCGGCTTTCCGCAACGAACACATCGGCTTTGTGTTTCAATTCCATTATCTTCTGCCCGAATTTTCCGCCCTCGAAAACGTGATGATTCCAGCCAAGCGTTTGGGGAAAATGTCTTCCGAAGAAATTGAACACAATGCCTACGAGAGCCTCCGCCTGCTCGATCTCGAAGACCAAGCCCTGAAAGGTGCAAACAGGCTTTCGGGAGGACAACAACAGCGGGTGGCCATCGCCAGGGCATTGATCAACAAGCCTTCCGTCATCATGGGCGATGAACCGACCGGAAACCTTGACAGCAAGAATTCGCTTGCAGTGCAGGATATTTTCCGAAACTTGGCGCACGAATTCGGCCAAACCATCATTTGCGTAACCCATGACAATGATTTTGCCCGCAACACCGACCGAACAATCGAGATGCAGGATGGGCTGATAGTTAACAGCTAATTCACACAGTAAAAAAGAACAGCAGATGAAAAAATACTTCCTCCTTTTATTCATTTTGGCTTCGGGAGCAGCATCGCACCTGTTTGCTCAAGATCCTGCCCCGCTCTCGGTCGAATACACCCCCCTGCAAGGCGGTGATTTTGTCGGCCAATCCTTTCAGGCTGCCATTGCTGTCCCGATTGTCCGGCAAGAAAAATGGATGTTTGCTTTCAGTCCTAGTTACAGATACCAAGAACTGGATCAACATGATTTCGTGACTGACCCTTCTTTACAAGAACTGAGTTCACGGATAATGTTGCAGTACAAAACAAGCCGGAATACCCGCTGGCAATGGATTGTTTCACCGTCCTTCAGCAATCCTTTCAGCGACCGGTCGGGATGGACGTTCAATTCGGCGTTGATTTTTTCGAAGGCGAATCCGGTATTCAGTTATTCGCTCGGACTGGCTTATTCGCACCGCTACAAAAACAATTTCCTGATCCCAATCTTCCGCCTTCATTGGAAACCGGTCGAAAAATGGACCTTTTCCGGGCGGATTCCACTGAATTTAGATGTGCAATATTCCCCCACCCTCAACTGGAGATACGGGGCTGAAATTTCAAACAACACGATCAGTGGAGAATCGGGAAACGACGGGTACGATTGGCTTTCGGTACGGGAAAAATCACTCGCCTTTTATGCCAACCGGAAGTTATTTGGCAACTGGTGGTTCTGCCCGTCAGCCGGGTACACATTTTCAAGGCAAATACGAAGCTACACATTGCCCGAACACGATAGCTGGAGCATCAGTGACAACTTCGGACAAATAAAATCTGGCATTGTGGATGAAGCTAACGAACGGGGCGCATTCCTCAAGGTTGGATTCAAATACACATTGGAATACTAAACAAGATTGTATCACTTTTTCAAATCAAACAAAATTATGAAAAAACTATTTTATTCGGAAAATTCACGAGATAGCAAAGCCCTATTCATCCTGCCGATCTGTATAGCAACGTTGTGGGTGGGCAAAATGTCGGCGCATCAACCTGTGCGTGGAGCGGTAGTCACCCGTGGGGCAATTGTCACAACTGCACCACGGAGCGGGGCGTGGGTTAGTTTTGGTGGAACACGGTATATTTACGACGGTGGAGTCTATTACCGTCCCCACGGCAAGAGCTACGTGGTGGTGACACCGCCCATCGGCTTCAGGCTGAGGATTCTCCCTGCAGGATATACCACTTTCTATGTGGGCGGGCTTCCCTATTACTACTATGCGGGAACCTATTATATAACCAGAGACGAAGATTATATCGTTGTGCAACCGCCTGTTGGGGCATTGGTGGAATCAGTGCCCAAAGGGGGAAAAGAGTCCGTCATTGATTGCAACACCTTTTACGAAGTGGACGGAATCCAGTACCAAGCTGTTCTGGAGGATGGAGCAATCTGGTACAAGGTAATCAAGGCGAAGGGCTAATTTTTTGGTGAAGTGTGACCTTGCAACCTTAGTCACAAGGTCACAACCACTTGTTTTCTCATTAAAACTCTTCACACAACCACTTCTAATGGCTATGCAACTTCCGTAAAATATCCAAACTAATATTAAAAGAATTTCCCAGATGTATGCTGATCGCCACAAAATGCTAACTTCGCCCATCATGCATCTTTCAAGATCGACATATCGAAATTTTTCTATCCTTGCATTAATTGTGCTGATGGCTCTTCCATGCCCTGTGCGGAGGGAAATCAAGCATTGGCTGAACATCGATCTGAATCAAGCCGCCAAACAAACATCCGGTTCGCAGAAAACATGCGTGCCGAATTCAAGTTTTTGTTCCTTCGCACAAACGCACACACAGCAAAAGAAACAGAGGCAGACGCCATCTTTTGAAAATGCCGCAAATCCCCATCTGGCAAACACCCGCATCTCCGGCGATGAGATTCTTCTGCCTGACACCCATAACCGATTCAAAGAAAAGATTCCTTCTTTCCTGCGGTTTGGCCAATTCCTGATTTGATTTATTTTCCCTCCTTTTTCCCACCGATATAAAAGAGAACCGTTTTCCCTTCTGGCTAAATCTTGTTCTTGCCCGCAGTTTTCCCATTTATACCCTTCAACAATGCTGCTCCGGATGATTTTCCGAAGTAGTGCCTCCTTTGGCGGCAATAAAACTCCATTACCATAACAATATAATCGATCAAAAATGAAATCTTATATAAGTATCTTCATGCTCTACATGCTTTTGGGGGCGACCACGAATATCCATGCCCAAACGGCAGGCGAAATTCATAAAACAGAACAAGCTATAAAACCGGATGGAAAATATGCTTTGCTGGTGATGAAGCCGCAACACCTGAAAGCGGGCATCCTGAGCGGTGAAAATTTCAAAATGAGAAACAAAGACATTGATTTTCAGATAGTGCTTTGTGGAGAAGCGGTGAAAGAACTTTTGCAAGACAAGAGCCTTCAGAAACTTGTGGTGAATACTGTGAAAAACCATGGATTGAAAATACTGGTTTGCGGATTGTCCCTCCAGCAATTGGGCATCGACAAAGCGTTATTGCCGGTTGAGACTCCCGTCACCGACAACGGCCTCATCTATTTCTTTGGACTGGAAGAGCAGGGGTACAAAACAATTGCATTATAAACACAAAAAAAGAATAAAACAATGAATAACAACAAATTATATCAGCATTCGAATTTAGCGGGACTATTCAGCTTGTCGTTGCGGTTGGTCATCGGTTGGACCTATTTTTCAGCCTTCTGGCGCAGGGTTATTTTGGAAAACAAGCTTAGTCCGGACGTAAGCGGCTATATTGGGGAAAAATTCAACCACTTTCTCCCCAATGCCTTCGGCATAAAGCCGATCATTGAATATTTGGTAACACATCCTCTGGATTTGCATTTGGCGATGATTGCATTCACCATCGTGGAAGCTATTGTGGGATTGTTCATCATTTTGGGCTTGTTTACCCGTTTGATGAGCGTGGGAGTATTTGGCCTGGCTTTGGGAATCCTCCTGGGTTCGGGTTGGCTTGGTTCTACGTGTCTGGACGAATGGCAAATCGGTATTTTAGGCTTGGCCGGGGGATTCACCCTCTTTCTTTCAGGGAGTGGGGAGTATTCCATCGATAATTTCCTAATTGGCAAAGCTTACAAATTCACACGGAGCAAATGGTTTCCTTGGATTGGATCCGGGCTTTTGCCAGTGAATAACCCGAGGCCATTGGTGTTGTCTTTTTCGCTATTTATTTTGTTCCTCACCCTCCTCACCAACCAAGTGTTTCATGGTGGTGTCTGGGGAAAATTACACAACTTGTCGGTAAAGCCCAAAATTGAAATATCGAATATCAAGGCCGAAAATTCGACATTGAGTTTTGATGTGTACAGGACGGAAGGCATAGACGTTTATGGTTCATTCCTTATTGGTATAGAAATCCTGAATGAAAAAGGAGAGGTCGTAAAATCGCTAGGCATGGATGCCTTGTCAAAGTTTCCACTTGAAAATATAAAAAACCAGTATGTGGCAAAAGTTAAACCCGGAAAGCACAGCCTCGTGATTCCTTTAGGTGCTAAAGCGGGTATCTCCATTGACCTTAACGGAATTGCCGTGAATGGAAATTATTCTTTGAAATTGATAGATGTCAATGGTACGGAATGGACTGCAAAAATCAGATGAAGTTTATACTGATTTTTTGTGACGCTTGAAAGGATATAAAAATAATATTTAAGGCTGGACATTTGCTCCAGCCTTTTTTGTGTGTCCGTGTCCCTGTGCAAGAATCAACATCCGTGAATCTGAAACACATTGCTAGATAAAGCAAAGGCTTATCCCATTATTTTATCCGATACCAGCACAATATAAACAATAATCGAAGAAGCATCCCGAACCACTTTGAACGAAGCAGCATCTATATTTTCATCTTTCATCATTTTTTTCATCGCAGCTATACACTCTTTTGATTTATATTTGACGGTGCGTTCATTCATTTGCAGTTTTGCAGCGGTTTCCTTGATGGTATAACCCTCTTGGTAAAGGAGTATGAAAATTTCCGCCATCTTCCCTGGCAACTCTTGTAATATTTCGGTCATTACTTTTTCAAAATCTTTTACATCGTATTCTTCAGATATGGAAGAACAAATCAAATCATTTTCTAATTCATCAAAAGACACCCGATTTTTTTCGGACATCGTTTTCACGTAAGAAGATTTCAAGTAATCGAGCATGCGGTAGGTGAAGTGATGAAGCAAGAACTTGTTTGCGGAACCTGCAGCATCTGTTTTTATCCGGAAGGGTTCCGCCCACACACTCATCCAAAAATTTTGCGTTATCTCATCTGTCAAGTCGAAATCGCCAGTGCGGCGAAAGGCCCAGTCATACAATAGCCGGTAATACCTATCGTAGAACTCATTGAAGTCGGATTCATTTCTCTGACAAATGGCATCGAGCAGCTCCTTGTCTGTAATTTTCACGCTTTTTCCCTTTTTTTCTGTTTGCAAATTTAGGATAATAATATTATCACCGGGTTACGACATGCTTATAAATACCTGTTTTGTGAAAGATATTTTTCAAATTAAGATCGAGAAAAACTCATTGTAACAAAAACGTAACTTTCATGTAACCGAATCGTTGCCCCAAAAAAGCTTTTGGAAATCGTTTATTTATTTAGGGCAGGAAATTAAGACCTTTAAATAAACAAGGAAAAAAATGAATAATAACAGACAAGAAAACAATCACGACGACTATTGGCGAAAACTGCAATGGCTATCAAACATATTGAAGCGGTATGTGGAAGGGAAGCTAAACCCGCAGGAGGAACAGGTTGTGGAAAAATGGAACCCACACAAGCTGATCGCTCCTTTGCAAGATATACACATTAGCAAATCGCAGATTGACAAGCATGGAGAAAAAGTAAGGCAAAGGGTGTTGTTGGAATATAACATGAATCGCAAGAATGCCAGAAGGAAATTCACCTTTGCGAGACCTGTTCTTAAATATGCCGCTGTGGCAGCTATGGCGATCCTTGTTTTCGGAATATCTTATCTTATGCTCACCGACAAGCACTCCCGATCAAAGGATTCTTATGCCGAAAGTCTCGGGAATAGGACAAACATCCTTCAAACCTCTGCAAGCGAAACCAAAGAGATTGTCCTGCCCGATGGAACCAAGCTGTATGCCAATGGCAGCACCCGGATAGATTATGATAAAGACCAATTCAACCGCAAACAGCGCGAAATATGGCTCAGCGGAGAAGCCTTTTTTGAAGTTGCTAAAAACCCGGACAAGCCTTTTATCATACATACGGGAAATATACAGACAATCGTTCGGGGAACAAGCTTCAATGTAAAAGCTTACCTGGAAATCGGCGAAATCAGTGTATCAGTACGCACTGGAAAAGTGGAAGTCGGCACTGATAGGGAAACATTCGGGCTGCTGACCCACAACAAACAACTTATTTTCAATCAGACGACAAAAGAACACGCCATTAGCGAAAGCAATTGGGAAGATGCTGGAGCATGGATGGAAAAACGTTTGGTTCTGAGAGATGCAAGCTACAACGAACTGAAAATAAGACTTAAGCAACTATACGGAATCACTCTGATGGATGAAAGAGGCTTGTTGGGAAGAAGCCTGTTGAATGCTTCCTACGGGCAAGGAGTAGATGTCAATGACATTTTAAGAGGCATTTGCGAAGTATATGGCATAGGATATGATTTCAATCAAGCCAATAAAACCGTGTCATTGCATGAGCTTGGGCAAAGCAACAAATAACGAATTAAACAATAAGAAAATACAAATGAACTCAAAACGATTAAACCTCTATTCCATTTTTCTGCTTCTGCTGATGTTTTTATTTACAAAAGCATATGGGCAGAATGGGGAAGTTCGATTTCCTAAAGAATCTTTGAAATCACGTGTGCAGCAAATTGCCAAAAAGAGTGGCAAGAATATAATTTTCGATGGTGAATTATTGGAAAAGATAGAAGTACCTCCGCTCGCTGTTCCCAATGCAGACATGAAGGAGGCATTGAGGAAAAGCCTTGAGGCTACAGGTTTTACAATGAAAACAATGCCTGATGGATCCATTGCAATAAGAAAAGGGGAAACTCCCAAAGAAGAGAAGACCAACGAAAGAGGCCGCCTCTCCGGCCGCGTCACCGATGACAAGGGCGAACCCATCGCCGGGGCCACCGTGATGGTTGCCGGCACCACCAAGGCAACCTTCACCGATGCCGACGGACGCTATGCCCTATCCCTGGGGGCGGGAACCGTCACCCTGGAAGTAACCTTCCTGGCCTACCAGAAGAAAACAATCACCGGCGTGCAGGTGCTCCCGGGAAAGACCAGGCCGCTCAACGTCGTACTCCAGGAAGCAGCCGGACAGCAGCTCTCCGAGGTGGTGGTCACCGCACAGGTAAACAACGCATCCGCGCAGGGACTGCTCCTCAAGCAGCGAAGCTCCATATCCATGATAGACGGCATTTCTGCAGAACAAATCAAGCGCACTTCCGACAACAACGTGGCGCAGGTGCTGAAGCGCGTGGCGGGCGTCACCATACAGGAGGGAAAGTTCGTCACCGTGCGCGGCATGAGCGAGCGTTACAACAACGTGCAGCTAAACGGGTCTTCCCTGCCAAGCACCGAGCCCAACCGCCGAAACTTCTCATTCGACATCATACCCAGCACACTCATAGACAACGTCACCGTCAACAAGACCTTCACGCCCGACCTGCCGGGGGAGTTCACCGGCGGGCTGGTGCAGGTGAAGACCCTCTCTATCCCCGAAACCAAATTTCTGAGCATCAGCCTCGGAACGGGGGGAAACACCCAAAGCACCGGCAAGGAGTTCCAGACCAACAAACGATTCGCGGCAGATTATTTGCTCGGGGAGATAGACCAACGCACCTGGTATTCCGGAAGCCAGGAGCAGCTTGAACAGTCCAAAACCAATGCCGGGCAGATGAACCACTTCGGACTCTACCAGTACACAGCCGTACCCCTGCAGGCCTACTCCTTTTCTTTTGGCTTGCCCCTCAGGCTGAACGAAAGGCACAGCCTGGGACTGGTGGCGGCCCTCACCTACCGCCACGAGGAAACAAGGGAAAAAATCAAGGAGGTGAACACCTTCGGGGGCGACTCGCTCATTTCGAACCTCGGGGCGGACTACAACCACAGCTACAAGTTCGTCACCGCCATAGGTGCCGTGGCCAACCTGGGCTGGAAAACCGCCAACCACGCCGTTACCTGGCGCAACCTGTTCAACAACCGCTACACCACCACCACCACGCAGCGTGTCATGCACGACTACTACGACATGAAAACGCAATTTGAGGTGTACAGCACCCCCTTGCAGGCACGCTTGAGGCAGACCCAGCTCGACGGCGAACACAGCTTCTTCAGGAAACGGCTCACCTTCACCTGGAGTGCCGATTACAACAGCACCTCCCGCATCAACCCAGACGACAGGTTTGCCTTGGCCGATTTTCAATACGATGCCCTGACAGGGCTTGTGACCCCTTCCACCGACGGCAAATACAAGCTGAACTGGGGGCTTATCGGCCCTTCCTACCCCTATGTCCCTTCCCAGTTTGTCATGTACAGCGGGCTGGAGGAGACCAAAAAGAACGCCGGGGCCAACGCCGAGTACAAGTTCCACCTCCTGCGCCAGCCACAAAAGCTGAAGGCGGGCTACCTCCGCTCCTACCGCAAGGCTGAATACGACCAGCTCTACCTACACGCCTATGTGGGGACAGCCGGCATAGGTACTATAATTGGCTCGAGCCTCCACGAGTTTTACGATCCTGCCAACTTCACCAACGGGTTGCTGTACTACGAGGAAGGTGGATTTGTGGATCGCAGCGGCGACGCCTACACCGGGCGCCAGACCCTCGATGCCGCCTACCTGATGGCCGATATTTCCCCTTTTAAGTCTTTGCACATCATAGGTGGGGTGCGCCGGGAAAAAGCGGTGACCCAAACAAACACCTTCTACACGTGGTACGACAGCAATGCCGATTACCACTTCCAGGACAGCACCTTCACCCGCACCGACCTCGACTGGCTCCCTTCGCTGACGGCCATCTATGCCATTACCCCGAAGCTCAACCTGCGCGCGGCCTATAGCAAGACGCTTGCCCGACCCGACTTCCGAGAACTCACCGACTGCCAGTATTACAACGTGAGCGACCGCACACAGGTGATCAACGAAACAGCCATAGAGCAGTCCTCCACCAAAAACTACGACCTCCGCCTGGAGTGGTATCCCTCGGCGGGGGAGATCATCTCCCTGTCCGCTTTCTACAAGGACTTTTACAAGCCGGTGGAAAAAATGACACGGGTGCGCTCCGATGCACAAAATTACGACCTGCTGACAATCAACCTTGACGGGGCCATCGTGAAGGGGCTGGAGCTAAATTTCCGCAAATCCTTTGGCTTTGCCGCAACTGCGTTGAAAGACCTGTGGCTCAGCGGAAACGCTACCATCCTGAAAGGAAATGTGGAATCGGAAACCTGGGGCCGCAAGCGCGATCGACCCTTGCAAGGCCTGGCGCCCTACAATGTCAACGGTTCGTTGGCATACGAAAACAGCCGCTTGGGCGCGGCGGTCAACTACACCCGCGTGGGACGCACCTTGGTGATAGCCGGTCAGTTTTCCAAAAACGATTTCTACGAAAACCCCCGCAACGTGCTGGACTTCCAGCTTTCCACCCGCCTCCTCAAGCAGCGGATGGAAGTGAAGCTCAACGTCAGCGACTTGCTCAACGAAGATGTCATTGTCTATAGCAATTGCGGGTACACCGGCGGTGGCACAAGCGACGATGTCGGCACTTACAGCGACCGCACCGCCCTTGGCATGGACTACAATCCCGGCGACAGGGTAGCAAGCCGCATTAGCAAAGGGGTGAATTATTCACTTTCGGTGTCCTACAAATTTTGAACGGCATAAAAACAATCGTCCTGCCAGCGGGCAGGATTGGAAACAATGTATTGGGAAATTCGGTTCAACGACCCTTCGTCGCGGATCACATGTTCGTGGTAATTGCGTTGCCAAACCGAATATCCGATCCGTTTCGACACCATCGATTTATACCCCCTGACAATCGCACCCACCGTTTGCGATGGCGTCCGTAGGGGCGTATTGCATACGCCCGTTGATTCATGGCATACGCCCGTTGATGTTTCAACACGGGATTCGCCCGCTGATGTTTCAACACGGGATACGAATATTGTGTTGAAATCATTTGGATGGTTTGCGGGTGGATATAATGCGGGCGTATGCAATGCGGGTGGATATAATGCGGGCGTATGCAATACGCCCCTACCACCACCACCGGCATTATCATTAGAATGCGGGTAATCGATGGCGAAAACGGCATGGAAATGATTGGGCATCACCACAAAATCACCCAATATCACATGGGGGCGGATGCGGGCGGTTTCCAACCAACAATCCCGGGCAATTTCTCCGGCATGGTTCAATACCATTTCCCCCTCCGCGATATGCCCGAACACAAATTCCCGGTTGTGCGTGCAGATGGTCACGAAATAAAACCCTGCCTGCGCATAATCATATCCACGCAAACGGATGGAACGGCGATTGGGATAATTTTTTGACATGCAATTTTTGTAAATGGATGGATGACAAATATATAAAAAACAATGATAGAACCAATAAACAAATATGAAATATGAAACGAAAAATAAAAAATAACCATATGCGAGACAACAAAAAATCGCCTCATTGGCACATGGGCATCTTGGCACATTGCCGAACATTCGCCTATTGCCTCATGGCTACATTCGCCCTTATTTCCTGCGACCTGAGCGACACACGCGACCAGATCGCCTCCATATCCTACACCACCTTTTCGGTGGATGTGGTGTATGCCGACACCACCTACACCTTCACCTACAACGGCGACACCCTGGAATACGCCTCTTCCTATTACGTGCCATTGGAAATACTCCGGAAAGATTCCGTGGGCGTGTTCCGGGCCTACCGGGGAGGGGATAGCCTCGAGCTGGACACCACCATCCACATCAGCCCCAAGGACACCCTGGCATTTATCCAGCTACCCGGCCAGAAGATAACCTTCTACGATGCCGATGCTACCGAAAGCGAAGACGCGCCCACAGACACCACCTGCACCAAGGCGCGATTCACCTACGCTTCCACCTACAGCACCTACGACTCGCTGCGCTTTGTCTGGCTCAGCAGCACCAAGGCAAGCCTCAGCCTGCCGGGGGCCACTTCGGCAAGCTTCGACACCGTGGTGGTTTATAGAAACAAGTTTAGCGCCTACGTGGAGTTCGACTCCGACAAGTACAGCGCGGCAGGCTACAGCACCTATTTCTACTACATACGCCAGACCTGGGGCGGAACGGCATGGACAGGCTCCACCAAGACCAAGCTGACCGACACCACCCTAACGGGGGCAACCTACAAATTCGTCACCTATTCGTGGAGTCAGGGATTCCTCTTCGGGACGGAGTGGTGACAAGATATAGCTGTTCGGAGTGCGGCTTCAAGTCCGCACCCCGAATAAAATAAATTAAAAAAGCAGCACTTTTCCAAAGTTCCCGACTTTGGAAAAGTTTAGAAGAGTAGTAGAAAAAACAATATGGTAAATCAATAATTACAAATGAGCAATCAATTTGGCAGGTATCACCCGATGAATATAAACGATACGACCGTGAACGGTATAAATAACAGCCATCTTTTTGAAGTTGATGCGGCGGACATTAGACCCGAAGCGCCGAAACGAGGCAGAAGTTTGAATGGGAAGCGATTCGGCAACAGTGGAAAGACGCAGTATTTCTTCGTAAAGCCCCTGTACATATCGTCCCGCAGTAAGTGGAGATTTGTAAAGATGCGTAATGACATGAAACAATTCTTTTATGTCGGATTCGGCATCCGGCGAATAAAGAATCCGATAAGTCACAACCGGACTATTTCATGCATATCCACACCGTAATGTTCGCTGAGTTCGTCCACGAGTTTCGAAAACACTTCCTGATGCGTAGGAGCATTTTCGATGCCAGCGGGGACAGGATATTCAATTTTCACGGCCCTTTTGCCTTGCAGATCGCGCAGAATTTTGCGTCCCGAAGGGGTAGTGATATCGATAGTGGCTATTACTTTATTATTCATAACATGATGCTCATTGTGTCTGCAAATATACAAATTTATTTATACACACATAATTCAATAATAATGAATGATCTAATTTTTATAATCACCATTCGGAGTGCGACTTCAAGTCGCACCCCGAATAAAATAAAGGAGGTCCGTTCACTCGCGGGGTGATTCTAAGCCAGCCCCTGAGTAGGGAAAACAGACCACCATTCGGTTGAATGCAACTACAATTATTAAAATCATAGCAATCAATGAATCATACAAATCATAGTTCAGACTTATTTAAACAACAATTAAAAATGAAACCAAAAATGAAAAAGCTATTTTACACAACGGCGCTTTGCCTGTTGACAAGTGCATTCACATTTGCACAAACCAATTTAGTAACCAACCCCGGTTTTGAAACCGTAACGGATGGTGTTCCGGATGATTGGACTAACCTTTCCACTACCCTTACTATCGGAATCAATACCGACACGGTGTATGCGGGCAGCAACAGTTTGAGGGTAAGTACCACAGACTATGCAGGCGAGTACGTGGTAACATATGCTCCTGTTTCTGCTGGAGAGACATACAACCTCTCGGCGTGGTGCAACCTGCAGTCATACACAGGCACTTCCTCTTCCCGTACTAGAATGGGGTTGTTATATACTTATGTGGATGAAAATGGGAATAATTTGGATGCTGCTGGAAACATTCTTAGTGTTGATATAACTAGCAACCCCCGTGGTTCTATATCTATAGCAGCAATGACTTCAGCAACAAACACTTGGCAGCAGTTGTCCTTAACCACAAGTGAGGTGGCCCCATCCAATGCGGCTTATATCGTGCTTGCACTTAGTGCGTCAAGGGTCACCGCCTATTTCGACAACGTCTCCGTTACTGTTGCAAGCTCTGCCGGCATCAGCGAAGAAACAACAACTAGCGCAAGCACGGAGCTGTCGGTGCGCACCGAAAGTGGTGACTTGGTGGTGACCACCGAAGCCGGCAACACGATAGAGGTGTATAGCGTCGTTGGCGCCAAGATTCAAAGCAAAGTGGCGGAAGATGGCGAAACGGTTATCAGCGGTTTGCCCAAAGGCCAGGTGTTGATTGTTCGCAGCGGCAATGCAGCGGCCAAGGTGGTGTTGTAGCCACAGCCGGTAGGGGCGTATTGCATACGCCCGCTGCTAACGCCGGGCATTTGCGGCACGCCGCCGCCACCATCAACCAACCGAACCGGGGTGTCCCAGCGCACATCCCGGTTTGTTTCAAATTATTAAATTATCCATTTCAATCCATGGCACCTCTCTCCAGCAACACGCACAGCCGCCTGCTCCGGGCATCCTCACTCCACATGCAAACGCTCCGGGAAGAAGGCGAATCACCCGAAAGGATCAACAACACGGTCAACAAGATACAGGCACTCTATGAAGAAAACCTGGAGCTGAACGCAGCCATCAAGAAAAACATCGAGGAATATCACCGGCAGGTGGTTCTTTTGAGAAAATTGTGCGGCAGGAATGTGAGGGGATAATCTTTTGCTGACATCCGTGCCAGCAGGAGGTTTCGCCAACCACAACAGGTTGTGTCGTGTAAGCGTGTTGTACCTCCCATGCGCGATCTGTCCAATTCAAAAATAATAATAGGCACTGATAAGGAGGAATATCGAGATGTTCTGCCTCAAGTCTTCCATGTCAATTTCGGGGAGGTTGGTGTCGCCCTTCGACCTGTACCAGTCTTTTATGGAGGAACGTATGCTTTCGACACATTGCTTCGACTTGTAGAGGACGGTGCGTTCGTCCATACCCAATGTTTTGGCGGCTTCCTTGACCTGCAATTCGTCCACATACAACAACCTGAATATATGCCGGTAAGCCTCCGGCAGGGTGTCCAGAGCCGCGGAAATGGCATCGTACAGCTCTTTCCGTTCCAAATCATCCCCTATGTCATACATCTGCCCGTCAAATCCTTCCACAGAATCCATAAACTCGGAGTAAGTCTCCTGCACGGCAGCCTTTTCGCGCAGCTTGTCCAATATCCGGAAAGTGAAAAACTTGGAAAGGTACCTGTAGGCATCCCCCCCGGCATCTGTCTTGATTTCCTCGGGATGTTGCCAGACCCTTATCCAAAATAACTGTACGATTTCTTGTGAAAGATATTCGTCTTTAGTGAACTTTAAGGCAAAGCGTACCAACTTCTGCGCATACTTTTCGTATAAGGAATTGAATGCGGTTTCATCTTTCAAGGCTATAGCATTTAATAATTCTCTGTCAGACATAGCTATTCTGTTTGTTTCAATTTCCAAAAGTAATGATAATCATTTGTTGTCAATACAAAATATTAGCTAAAATACTATTACGTTTGACACATTCCCGCCCTGCCCCGCCACCCAATCCGAGGCACGCCCACTTCCTTTCCACGGGGGAAGCCAAAGATGCAACCAAAATGAAACAGCTTCTTAACGGTTTCTTTGCCCGATCGGTTTCCAAAAACCCTGTATATAGGGTGAAGGACAATTTATTCTTAGATAAAACAAAAAATTATGGAAGACAACAAAGAGGTGAATAAATACCGTCACAATTGGGCGGTTATCCTCTGGTGGCATGGCATGTTGGAAAAATACATGGCGGGGAAACTCTCCGGAAAACAAAAAGAATTCGTTGACGGGTGGGATATTCCCCACATCCGGCTCACTGCCGTGGAGTCGCAAGCTGCAAAACAGATCACTGCGGAAGCAAAAAAAGAAATAGACAAAGCGTTGCTGGAGGAGAAAAACAGCTTGTCTGCCCCAAGCACAACAACCAAACCTCTACCCAAGCGTCGGATCCGCCTCCTGCCCGCACAGTGGAACAAATATGCGGCGGCAGCAGTCCTCTTGCTGATCGTTGCCACCGCCACGCTGCTCCTTGTAGAGCAGAGTCTCAACTGGCATCCGGGTAGCCAGACCGCAATCGCCCAAGCCTATTTCTCCACTTCCGACAGGCAGAGACAGAAAGTCACCTTGCCCGACGGATCGGTTGTCCTTCTCAACGGAGGCACCACCTTAAGGATCCGGAAAACGGAATACAACCGCACACAACGGGAACTGTGGCTCGACGAAGGGGAAGCCTTCTTCGAGGTGACCAAAAACCCCAAAAAACCCTTTATCGTACACACCCCCAAGCTCACAACCGTGGTGAAAGGGACATCCTTCAACATAAAGGCATACCACGGCTTGCCCACAACCGAAGTGGCCGTGCGCACAGGCAAGGTGGAGATCCGTTCCGAAGGGAAAACAATAGGGGCATTCACCCCGGGGCAACAATTGGTGTATGACAACGCAACCGACCAATACACACAAGGGGAAGCTTCCATTGAAAACATCGCGGCATGGAGCCAAGGCAAGCTGGTGTTCAAAAACGCCGGCGTGAAAGAGCTCTCGCTGCGCATCAGGCAAACATACGGGTTGCAACTGGTGGTGGCCGGCCGTTCCATGGATGGAAAACACATCTCCGCTTCTTTTGCCGAAGGCACTTCGCTGGAAAACGTAATGGAGACCATCAGCCTCTTGCACGGCGTGCATTACACGATCGACCAGAAAGAGGTCACCATCTATTAAAAGAACAATCCATATGTCAGGAATCACAACAAACTATTTTAATAACCACTTACGCAGAGAGATGAAATATTTTTTGAAAACATGCATAGCCTGTCTGCTGACAGCATTTGCCACCTTCCAGCAGTTGGAAGCGCAAAATGCCCCCCAGCCGTATCCGAAAGAGACATTGGTGGCCCGATTGGAAAAAATCGCCGCCCAGAAAAAAACAAACATCGTGTTCGACCCCACAGCCTTGCAGGGAATCACCGCCCCGCCGTTGCAGGCTACAGCCGCCATGAATGCGGAAACGCTTGTCCGCAAAAGCATCGAAGGCACAAGCCTGTCGTGCCAGGTAGGCCCCGACAAATCCATTGTGGTGAGCGTGGTTGACAACACAAAAAAAAACGAAAAAGGCCGCCTCTCCGGCCGCGTCACCGATGACAAGGGCGAACCCATCGCCGGGGCCACCGTGATGGTTGCCGGCACCACCAAGGCCACCTTCACCGATGCCGACGGACGCTATGCCCTATCCCTGGGGGCGGGAACCGTCACCCTGGAAGTAACCTTCCTGGCCTACCAGAAGAAAACAATCACCGGCGTGCAGGTGCTCCCGGGAAAGACCAGGCCGCTCAACGTCGTACTCCAGGAAGCAGCCGGACAGCAGCTCTCCGAGGTGGTGGTCACCGCACAGGTAAACAACGCATCCGCGCAAGGCTTGCTCTTGAAGCAGCGAAGCTCCATATCCATGATAGACGGCATTTCGGCAGAACAGATCAAGCGCACCTCCGACAACAACGTGGCGCAGGTGCTGAAGCGCGTGGCGGGCGTCACCATACAGGAGGGAAAGTTCGTCACCGTGCGCGGCATGAGCGAACGCTACAACAACGTGCAGCTAAACGGTTCCTCCCTGCCAAGCACCGAGCCCAACCGCCGAAACTTCTCCTTCGACATCATACCCAGCACACTCATAGACAACGTCACCGTCAACAAGACCTTCACGCCCGACCTGCCGGGGGAATTCACCGGCGGGCTGGTGCAGGTGAAGACCCTCTCCATCCCCGAAACCAAATTTCTGAGCATCAGCCTCGGAACGGGGGGAAACACCGAAAGCACCGGCAAGGAGTTCCAGACCAACAAACGATTCGCGGCAGATTATTTGCTCGGGGAAAAGCAGCAACGCACCTGGTATGCCGGACGCCAAGAAGAAAACTTCGCACAAACATTAACCAATGCCGGAAATATGAACCATTTCGGATTCGACATATACCGTGCAATTCCCATGCAAAGCTATTCTGTATCATACGGAATGCCTTTCCAAATCAATGAAAAACAGCGGTTGGGTGTGGTTGCAGCCGTCACTTACCGTCACGAAGAAAACATTGAGACAATCAAGGAAATGCACCTGCGCGGACGCGATTCTTTGATGGTAAGCTTGTCTCCCGGAAAAATATACAAGTTTGTCACCGCCATAGGTGCCATTGCCAACGTTGGGTGGAAGACAACCAATCACGAAATCACATGGAGAAATCTCTTCAACAACCGCTTCACGCATACAAATACGGAACGTTATATGTGTGAATCTTATGGTGGAGGAGTGTTTCTCGAGAATTACAGCACCCCAGCAATAGCCAACCTGAAACAAACACAGGTGGATGGCGAGCACAAGCTATTCGGGGGGAAACTAATCTTCACGTGGGATGCCGACTACAACACCACAACACGCACCAACCCCGACGACCGCTTCGCCATGGGGCAGTTGGCTGATATTCCCTTGCTGGAGCCTACAACAGTACCCCCTACTTACGATGGCAAATACAAGGTCTTATGGGATCTCATAGGTTCTTCCTATCCTACGATCAGTACCCAGCATTTGATGTACAACAACCTGAACGAGACCAAAAAAAACGCAAAGGCAGATATTGAATACAAATTCAAACTGCTGAAACACGAACAGAAGCTCAAAGCCGGATATATGATTTCGTCCCGCAAGTCCGATTTCCAACAGCAGTACCTACACGCCTATTACGGCACAGGTGGCGGCACATTGCAGGGAATGTCACTACAGGAATTTTACGATCCTGCAAACTTTACATCGGGCAAACTGGTATATAAAATGTTAGGGTATTCGAACCGTTTGGTCGATTACTACGAAGGGAAGCAGACGCTACGGGCATGGTACATAATGGCTGATCTTTCTCCCTTCAAGCCATTGCACCTGATAGGTGGACTCCGTGCCGAAAACAACAGCATGGACGTGCGGACCACCATCAGCAGCTATAGCGATTCGGAAAATAAAGTATATATCAGCCTCGATTCCTTGCTCCAGCGCAACGACAATGACCTGCTCCCTTCGCTCACTCTCATTTATGCCCTCACCCCCCAAATAAATTTACGTGCCGCATATAGCCAGACTTTGGCGCGCCCCGATTTCAGGGAACTTTCCAAGGTCACCTACTACAACGTGAGCGAACGTATCAATGTGAGCAACCGGACGGCTATCAAACAAACCACTTGCAAAAATTATGATTTGCGCTGGGAGTGGTATCCGAAGGCAGGGGAGATACTTTCTGTTTCGGGATTCTACAAAAAATTTATAAATCCGGTTGAGAAAATTTCAAGGGTTAAAACAGATCAGCAAAATTACGACCTCTTTATAGAGAATTTAGATCAGGCGGTCATTAAAGGCATAGAGCTGAATTTCCGTAAATCTTTCGATTTTCTCTCGCCCGCCCTGAAAGACCTTTGGATCAGTGGCAACGGAACCATACTTGAAGGAAATGTGAAGTATTCGCTGTTCACAGACACAGTCCGGAACCGCCCCCTGCAGGGTCTGGCTACCTACAATGTGAATGGTTCTTTAAGTTACGAAGGAGAACAGTTTGGTGCGGCAGTCAACTACACCCGGGTGGGGCGTACCCTGGTTATGGGCGGTGCATCTGCCAAATACGACGAATACGAAAACCCCCGCGATGTCCTCGATTTCCAATTTTCTGCCCGTCTGATCAAGCGGCGGATGGAAGTGAAGCTCAACGTCAGCGATTTGCTCCACCAGGATGTCATTGTCTATCGGAACACACGTGTAAGTACATCCGACAGCGGTGTCGAATACCTTGATTTGACCTCTAAAATGGACTACAACCCGGGCGACTATATCATGAGCCGCATTAGCAAAGGGGTGAATTATTCCCTTTCGGTGTCCTATAAATTTTAGGGACGTAGTCCCGACACCTTTGTAGCCGTGGTGCGCAAGCCCACGGAAACGGAAATTAGAAAGAAAAAAATGAATCAGAATAAAGAAATAAAATCGGAAGGGGAAACAATGCGGATTTTATCGAAAGGGTCAAGCACCTGCAGGTCTTTGTCGCCAGTAATGATGCAAGAAGCCTCTGCCGCTACCGCCAATTCGAGGAGCATATTGTCCTTCGGATCACGGCAAGCGGAGATAGGTGGGGAAGGCACTGTCCAAAGCAAAGCCTGCTTCTCAAAATATGATAGGAAGTTGAGCCGTTGCTCCAAAGAAATGAAGGGGTCAAATTTAGAACGGACAAATACAGCCGACAATTCAGAAAAGGTATCCGGAGACATTACGATGCGCCCAAGGCTTATGGCTTTATCAAAGGCTCTTGCAGGTTTGTCGCTGCCGAGGATAAACGCACTCACCAACGTGTTGGTGTCAAATACAAAAAGCTTAGTCATCTTCACGAAGCAACTGTTCGAGAATTTCTTTTGTCAGTCCGTTGTCAGCGGCTTCTTGACGAAGATCGGCAAGGGCTTGTTTAAATTCACCCTGCTCGGACAAGCGGATTTTCTCCTTCATTCGCACTTCGGTTTCTTTGGCGAATTGCCGTTGCAAAGCCGGCGACAGCTTCTTCCAGGACGAAGCCACCTTGCTGTCGATTTCCAATACGATTCGTTCCATAATTATCGATATTATAAAGTGGATATGATACAGAAAACAACAACAAAGATAAAGAAAAAGTTTGGATCGAATACAGACGAATTATTTTTCATCCCCAATAAACAAATATGAAATATGAAACGAAAAATAAAAAATAACCATATGCGACACAACAAAAAATCGCCTCATTGGCACATGGGCATCTTGGCTTTTTGCCTTATTTCCGGCATCTTGGCTTTTTCTTCCTGCGAGAAGATCGGCATGGCCGAAACCTATTCCTACACCACCTTTTCGGTGGATGTGGTGTATGCCGACACCACCTACACCTTCACCTACAACGGCGACACCCTGGAAAAATATTCCGGCACTTCCAACTACGTGCCATTGGAAATAGGAAGGGAAGATTCCGTGGGCGTGTTCCGGGCCTACCGGGGAGGGGATAGCCTCGAGCTGGACACCACCATCCACATCAGCCCCAAGGACACCCTGGCATTTATCCAGCTTCCCGGCCAGAAGATAACCTTCTACGATGCCGATGCTACCGAAAGCGAAGACGCGCCCACAGACACCACCTGCACCAAGGCGCGATTCACCTACGCCTCCACCTACAGCACCTACGACTCGCTGCGCTTTGTCTGGCTCAGCAGCACCAAGGCAAGCCTCAGCCTGCCGGGGGCCACTTCGGCAAGCTTCGACACCGTGGTGGTTTATAGAAACAAGTTTAGCGCCTACGTGGAGTTCGACTCCGACAAGTACAGCGCGGCAGGCTACAGCACCTATTTCTACTACATACGCCAGACCTGGGGCGGAACGGCATGGACAGGCTCCACCAAGACCAAGCTGACCGACACCACCCTAACGGGGGCAACCTACAAATTCGTCACCTATTCGTGGAGTCAGGGATTCCTCTTCGGGACGGAGTGGTAAAAAAATACACGGGCGAAAGATATTTCGCATCAACGGACACAGCCATATGGCAAACACCAAGTTGGGAATAGCCAACCCCGCCAAGCAACGTAAGCATACTGGCTGCAAATAACAAAACCTAAAACAAAAAAACAGGCTAGATCATGAAGAAAGTGGTACTTAAAACGGAGAGGGTCTCCCACCCCTTGGCACACTTCCTCCACGGGTGCAGGAAGCGGGCTTAAGCCGGGAAAAACCAGTTATTATTCGTTAAAAAATTTATTTTGATTTTAAAAAATGAAGACAATTTTGAAAAATTCCGTTCGGGCAGCCTTGTTTGCCTTCGTAAGCGTAGCAATGTTCTCCTGCTCGGCAGAAGATGAACTTGGATCTCTGGCAAGTGCAAGCACACGTTCGGTGCAGAGTGCCTATAAGACAGTGTCTGGTGTGATCAGTGCCAACACTACTTGGTCTAACGACACTATCTACCAGTTGGATGGCAAAGTGTATGTCAGCAACTTGGGAGGAAGCAACACTGTGAAGCTAACGATCGAAGCCGGTACCCGCATCGAAGGTTTGCCAAGCACTGACCCTGAAGAAGCTTCCGCTTTGATCATTACCCGCGGCTCGCAGATCGAAGCCATTGGCACAGCAACCAACCCCATCGTCTTCACAGCCAGCAACAGCACCAAAGGGGGCTGGGGAGGTCTTGTATTGCTTGGAAAAGCTGTCAACAATCAAGGCACGGATGTCCTTATCGAAGGTATTGATCCAACTGTAATCACTGTTCCTACGGACGTTGACGTGTATTATGGAGGAACCGACAACACCGACAATTCGGGTACGTTGAGCTATGTGCGCGTGGAATATGCAGGCGCATCTATTGCAACGGACAACGAGCTGAATTCATTCACTTTCGGCAGTGTCGGTTCAGGCACCACGCTCAACCACTTGCAGGCTTATTACGGAGCTGACGATGCCTTCGAATGGTTTGGGGGCAATGTCAATGCCAAATACCTTTTGGCAGTAGGCGCCGATGACGATTCTTTCGACTTCGACTTTGGCTACCAAGGCAAATTGCAGTTCCTGGTATCTCTTATCGACCCTGCCGTTGGATACTCTTCCAATCCTAATGGAATAGAAGCGGACAACGACGCAAGCGGTTCGTCCAACTTGCCCAAAACGCATCCTGTGATCAGCAACATCACCATTGCCGGAACTTCCACTGGAACTTCCACTTACAACAGCACGACCTACAACCTGTTGTATGCCGCACACTTGCGCAGGAACACGGGAGCCACTATCGTGAACGGTATCTTCTACGGATTCCCTAAAGGAATCGTGAACAACGGTGGCAACACAAGTGGTATCACATTGTTGACAAACGTGGGAACAGCTACAACCAGCACCAACACTTATGTTGGCTTCTCTTCCTTGGATACTACTTCCAATATTACTGTGGCTACACCAGGAAATCTTGTATTGCCATATCCGTTCGGAACTTACGAAGGAAATACGTATGCAACAGGATCATTAAGCCTTTCGTATAAGAATGGCGGCTTGACTCCTTCAAGTGGCGATGCCACAGGGGATCCTTACGATGCAACAGCCTTGGGATCATTCTTTGATGAACCTTATTCTATCGGTGGTGCTAACGATAAGCTTTCAGCATATGGTGCTAACTGGTTAGCTGCAACTTGGGTGAGAGAATAATTAGTATTGCATAAACTAAATACAAGCACAGGCGGCGCGGTTTTGCCCACCGGCTGTGCTTTTTTCTAATTAAAACAAACAATAAAATGAAAAAGCTATTTTACACAACGGCGCTTTGCCTGTTGACAAGTGCATTCACATTTGCACAAACCAACCTGGTAACCAACCCGGGTTTTGAAACCGTAACGGATGGCGTTCCCGATGATTGGACTAACCTTTCCACTACCCTTACTATCGGAATCAATACCGACACGGTGTATGCGGGCACCAACAGTTTGAGGGTAAGTACCACAGACTATGCAGGCGAATACGTGGTAACATATGCTCCAGTTTCTGCTGGAGAGACATACAACCTCTCGGCGTGGTGCAACCTGCAGTCATACACAGGCACTTCCTCTTCCCGTACTAGAATGGGGTTGGTATATACTTATGTGGATGAAAATGGGAATACTTTGGATGCTGCTGGAAACATACTTAGTGGTGATATAACTAACACCAACCTTGGTTCTACATCTATAGCAGCAATGACTTCAGCAACAAATACTTGGCAGCAGTTGTCCTTAACCACAAGTGAGGTGACCCCATCCAATGCGGCTTATATCGTGCTTGCACTTAGTGCGTCAAGGGTCACCGCCTATTTCGACAGCGTCTCCGTCACCGTTGCAAGCTCTGCCGGCATCAGCGAAGAAACAACAACTAGCGCAAGCACGGAGCTGTCGGTGCGCACCGAAAGTGGTGACTTGGTGGTGACCACCGAAGCCGGCAACACGATAGAGGTGTATAGCGTCGTTGGCGCCAAGATTCAAAGCAAAGTGGCGGAAGATGGCGAAACGGTTATCAGCGGTTTGCCCAAAGGCCAGGTGTTGATTGTTCGCAGCGGCAATGCAGCGGTCAAGGTGGTGTTGTAGCCACAGCCGGTAGGGGCGTATTGCATACGCCCGCTGTCGCCGCCGGGCATATATGATTGCCGGGCATTATGGCTGGCGTATGCAATACGCCACAACATGCGACCCCCCCGGACAAAAAACAAAAATATACGGTAATTGAATTTTTTTTCTCATTGATTTTTGCACCTCGCGCGGTGTTGCCCGGTAGTCCTATTCCTGGCAATCCCCGTGGATGCAATCCCGCCCGGAGGCTATTGGTTTAGCCTGCGGGCACAACAAAGGAAGCGTTCTTTGACATATTGGTTTACACGCAGGGGCGTATGGCATACGCCCGCAACAAAATAGCAGAAAGCGTGTAAACCAATCAACAAGGTTTGCACGCTTTTTTAATTTTACGAATGAAACGGATATGAATTACAACAAAAACCGGTTTTCCGCACTGTTGGCTGGCGCCATGCTTCTGCTCACAGCACTCGACGCCTGTCGCCAGGAAGAAGACATCACATCGCCCACCCTGATTTCGTACACCACGTTGGTGTACATGGCCGCCGACAACAGCATGGACTCGGAGGTGGACTACACCCTCGAGGAACTGAAATCGGGTGCGGCAAGCAGTGCCGGGACAGTGGTGGTGTATCTGGACCGGCAGGACGAAACGCCGCGCCTGTTCACCATCACGCAAAGCGGTGAAGAAGAGCTATTGAAAACTTACGACGAGGGGAATGCTGCCAGCGCATCCACGTTGGCGGCAGTCATAGCGGATGCAAAGAGCCTGGTTCCGGCAGACCAATTCGGGCTGGTGCTGTGGTCGCACGGCATGGGCTGGCTGCCCTATGCCCATTCGTCGGTGAAGTCGCAACTCCTGCGCGTGGGGACCACCTCCTTCCCGCAGACGCGCTATGTGTGCCTCGACCAATACGACGGCACCAGCACATCGCCCAACGTGATGGAAATCGACTCGCTGGCCAATGCCTTGCCCGACAATGTGGCAGAATACATCTGGTTCGACGCCTGCCTGATGGGGAGCGTGGAGACCCTCTACCAGTTGCGCAACAAATGCAGCTATTTCGTGGCCTCGCCCACCGAAGTGCTGGCCGAAGCCACTTACGACGCTTCCGGAATACCTTATTCGGAGGTGCTTCCGTACATGTTCGGGGGCAAGGACGATTTGGTGAAAGCCTGCGGATACTACATGAAGCATTACCGCAGCCTGCAATATTCGATCCTGCGTTCGGCAAGCATCACCCTGGTGGATGCCGCCGAGCTGGACAGCCTCTACGGGTCGGTCGCCACCATCTTCGGGGGGAATCTTTCGTCGCTGGCAAGCCTGGACACCACCGGCATCCAGGGATACCACACAGACAACGTGCCGAAGGTGTTTTTCGACATGCGGGAGGTGGTGAAAACAACCGACAGCAGCTCCACGGCATACACGGCATTTACCCAACAATTGGCCCGGACGGTGCTTTACAAAGACGCCACCGACGAGATCATCGACGAGCTGAGCATCGACACCTCCCGTTGCAGCGGGTTAAGCATGTATATTCCATTGACCAAATGGAAAGCGACCAACGAATACAGCTATTATTTCAACAACCTGGGATGGTCCGGGGTGTATTGAAAATGAGCCGATAGGCGATAAGTAGTGACAACCATCAATTGCCGTAAAATAAGCCTGGTCAAAAGTGCGATCCGCTGCTTGTTTGCAGATTTGGAAATCCGCTTAAAAAAGACGAGGATCTATTGTGAGCATTACTTAGCCAACAGCTCAGGAAAAAACGCATCCGCCCGGCGGGCCATGGCAAGCCCGTTTGTGAATAAATTCTCATCTATGCCACAACTATGGATAGGATACAGCTACCTTATAGCTACCTTATAGCTACGATATAGGGACTCAATGGTAAAAAAGAATAAATATGCATGTAAACAGAATAAATATTCAATAAAATAAAAAAGGGGAAGGGAATATGCACGCCTTGCAGGTGATGTTCCACCCTCTATTTCCTAATTTATTCATTAAAACTTTTAGAAGTTATGGCACAATCCAAAAACAACATCATCACCCACGGACTGAGTGGGAAAGTAGGCGACCTGATCGTCTTCCGCAACCTGAACGGCAAGACCATCGTAGCCAGCAAGCCCAAGGAATACACCGGGGAATTGTCGGATGCGCAGAAAGCACATCAAAAAAGGTTTCAGCAAGCCGTGCTTTATGCCAAATCGGCAATAGCGGACAGCACCACAAACGAAGGCTACAAGAATGCGGCCGAGAAGGGCAGGACGGCTTTCAACGTGGCTGTGGCGGATTTCCTGAATGCGCCGGAGATCAGCGAGGTTAACCTCGAAAAATACACGGGGAAAATCGGGGACACCATCGGGGTGACCGTCACGGACGATTTCAGCGTGGAAGAAATATCGGTCACCATCCAAAATGCGGACGGCACACAAGTGGAACAGGGCTTGGCAAAGAAAGCCTCGGGCAGCCTGGAGTGGATCTACACCGCCACGGCAGACAACAGCTCCCTGGAAGGCGACAAAATCATTATCAGGGCTTCCGACTTGCCCGGACATGTCACCGAGAGGGAAGAACTGTTTTAAAACAAGAACAAAGACAACCGGAGTGGCGCCAAGCAGGCGGCATTCCGGTTCAAATAGAAGACACAAGATATGGAAATGATATCCAACAACACTTACCGCCGGGTATTCAGGGCTGTGGCCATGCTAAAAGGCAAGCTTATCGCCCAAAAACTGTCGGATGAGAAGCTGAACCAAATCGCAGGGCGGCTGGACACGCTCTACCAGGAAAATCAAAAACTCCGGGAAGCCTTGAAAAAAAACATCGAGGACTACAACCGGCAATACAACCTCTTCAAGAGAGAATACCATGCGATAGAAAAACAATTGCAGAAGCTACCATCGAGCCAAAAGGAAATCAGCTAAAGGGTGTTTTTACCGCCCACACCCGCCTGGGAAGGCGGCCCGAAGCCTCAGCCTGAATAATGAACACTTGGTCATAAGGTTCCAAATAGAAATTCTGTATCTTTGCGTTTGGATTTTCCATGCGATGGATACGACGGCAAAGTATTCTCAAATACGAAGGGATAAAACCATGTTCTATTTTACAGGGATGATTTTTCCAAGTCCACAAAATACTTTTGCCTTTGGTTCTCCCTTTCTGGGGAGGATGCCGAATAGCTTGGCAAGAGTATCTACCTCCAGCCTCTGAAGGGGATGTGGAATACCCCTGTTTTCGAAAAACAATAATGCGACAATCTCTTGAAACGATTCATTATTTTTTTAAAAGATATATCTTCCGCATGAAAAATCCTAACCAGTAACATGACCAGAAACCGAACAACGTGCATTATGTCCAATTTAATTCGAAAAGCAATTACCTATATCAGTTTGCAAAGGCAAATTGAAGATGTTGAAGAAATCCACCATTCGATAGTGCAAGGAATCTCTTTCAAGGGAACGAATATGTGGATATTAGTCTGCGCCATTATCATAGCATCGGTGGGTCTGAACACCAACTCAACGGCCGTGATAATAGGAGCCATGCTTATATCTCCCTTGATGGGGCCAATCAACGGGATGGGCTATAGTATTGCCACCCATGACTTTGCACTGCTGCGCCAGTCATTAAAAAACTTCGGTTTCGCAGTGCTGGCCAGCCTTATAGCATCCACCGTTTATTTTACAATCACACCCGTTCAGACTGCTTATTCCGAATTGTTGGCACGAACCAGCCCTACCATCTACGATGTGTTGATTGCCCTGTTCGGCGGATTCGCGGGTATCATAGCCATCAGCAGCAAACAAAAAGGGAATGTGATACCCGGCGTTGCCATTGCCACAGCCTTAATGCCTCCCCTTTGCACAGCCGGCTATGGTTTGGCTACATTCCAATTTTCTTTTTTTTATGGAGCGTTTTATTTGTTTACCATCAATACGGTTTGCATTGCTTATGCCTCTGTACTGATTTCGCAAATGCTGAAATTCCCCATCAGGGATGCCAATCTAAGTGAAACCAGGAAGAAACGCATCAACCAGGCACTGTCGATCGTCTTAATCATCATTATATTGCCCAGCGTATATTTGGGATACCGTATGGCCCAGGATGAAAAGTTCAAGTCGAATGCCGAAAAATACACCCGGTACATAGGCATATACAAAGGGAATTACCTGCTCAACAAGGAGATCAGAGCAAACAAGAAAGAGATTAGTCTGATATATGGCGGGTCTTCGTTGACAGAAGAAGATAAAAAAGCAATCGTTGGCCAATCAAGCCTATTCTCTCTGGATGGTGCCAACATAACAATCAGGCAGGGAATAGCTATCGATAAGGAGATAAGCAAAGAGAACGTGGAAACCCAATCGGATGAAAAAAGACTCAGGCAGGAAATAGCCCGCTTGAACTTGGAAGTGGCCGGTTACAAGCAAAAAATAGATAGCGTGCAAAGCCACTATTTTACAGGAAAGCAACTTTTGGAAGAATTGACCCCCCTATTCCCCCAGATAGAGAGTTGCTCATATTCCGAAGCATACATCTACAACCGGAGAGATACCTTAGCCCGCAAGAAAACAGGTTTGTTTATGGTTGCATCTAAACGCATACTGCCCAAAAATGAACAGGAAAAAATCAAGAACTGGCTGGTTAAAAGATTAAATAAAAAGGAGATCGAGGTGTATTTCAATAGAAGCGGCCAGTAAAGTTTCTAAGAGAGGGAGACAAATCATGCCTATTCTGCGGAATCCCGTCCAAATCCGTGTTATAACCTCCAGATCGAACCTACGTTAAAAAAAGCATGTGCCAGGTAGAGCATACCCGGCACAGTGGCTTCAATAACTTCGTTGTCGAAATCTTGTTTGCATTGGCAGCCTATTCTTGGTTTTCAAGGGATACCAAGGATAAAAACCCAAAGCAACAATTGTCAGTCAAAATAGAGCGGTCCCTCCTCCACAGGCGGGACCCGCATTCTTTATCCAGTTATTTGTTCAGAGCTTAACACTTATGCTCTTACCATTGTAAGTTACTGTTTTATCAATCATTTTGCCTGCCGCAACAACAACGATATTAAACTTACGAGTTGGTAGCATTCCAGGGTATGCCCCCTTGCGCGCCTCAATGGTAAGGGTGTGCGACTTATCGCTCCAAGTCATTGGAATTTCAGTGTACTCTCCCTTCTGGTAATCATAATTATCACCTTCGTCCTCATAAAGAGTGAACGACGCGTTTGCACCCGGGTATATACGCAGCGTAATGTTATCCCATGCTTTCTCCTTCACAAACTGGAGATCCTGACCTATGGGGAGAATACTACCTGCTTTTACATACAATGGTGAGTGCGCGATAGGAGCATCAGCCTTTATTTTCTGTCCTCCATCAAGTTTCTCATTCGTCCAATAATCATACCACTGGGTTCCGGCAGGAAGATATACTTCGTATTGCTTCTTCTCACCCCAGTTCACCGCAGGCCATCCGTTGCCAGAATCCTTATCATCCTGCTTGTTCCAGCCGGACATTTCATCGGTCTTCACCACTTTTTCTTTGGTAAAGAGTGGGTCAACCACCGGACAAACCAAAAGGCTACGTCCAAACATATACTGTTTTCCGAGATTCCAGGTATTCTTGTCATCCTTGAAGTCCATAACAAGGGCACGCATGAAACTGTCATCATTTTTGCTCACTTGCCAGCTCGTGCTGTAGATATAAGGAAGAAGATTGTAACGCATCTTTACTGCGGACAGCAGTGCATCGAACACAGGTTCGCCAGGTTTGCCATAGTAATAGAGTTCGCGATATACATCCGTACCATGACTTCGCATCATCGGAGTGAAGAGGCCAAACTGCATCCAGCGCACATAAAGTTCTTGATACTGTGGATTCTTTGTTCCGGAATTATCAAGATAATGACGGTTGTATGCACCGGCAAAAAAGCCACCTATATCCGAATTCACGTTGGGATTGGCCGTTAGTGTGTAGTTAAGGCAGAGAGGCACCTGATTGCGCAGAGATTCCCATGAGCTACCCACATCACCGCTCCATGTGTTGGCTCCATAACGCTGCTGACCCGCAAAATATGAACGGGTAAGAATAAAGACACGTTTATCTTTATCCACAGCACGCTGATGCTCATCAACTCCACTTACAGTCATGAACGGGAAAAGGTTACGCACAGAACGGTAAGAACCCACCGAACATTTTTCGTCAAGATCGGATTCCTTATAATTTACATGGTCAGGATCTGTAGAGTCCATCCACCAACCATCAATACCCATTTTATGCAGACGGGAGAGATTTTCCCAGTAAATATCGCGAGCCACAGGGCTGTAACAATCATAAACCCGAACTCCGGAAGGGTAGTCTTTACGGGGAGGCCATGAATCAAGTCCGGACTCAGGCCAAGTCTCGAACGAGAAAAGCAAGCCTTTGTCTTTAAGCTGTTTGAAAGCCTTTGTCTGCGGGCCAAAGCTTGACCAGATGCTGATACTTATGTGAGCGTTTTTCGCATGTACTTCATCAATCATCTTCTGTGCGTTATTGAAGTCTTTATTGAGAAACTCCATGGCGTTCCATGTATAGTTCGTACCCCAATACTGCCAGTCCTGAATAATGCCATCGAAAGGAATTTTCATCTCACGATATTTGCGAACAACCTCAAGCAGCTCATTCTGAGTCTTGTATCGCTCACGGCTTTGGTGGAATCCGTATGTCCACATGGGCAGCATGGGAACCTCTCCCGACAAGTGACGCATCTCGCGTATTACACCGTCCGCATTGCCGCCATACATGAAATAATAGTCAACCAACTTTCCAACCTGGCTTTCCAGCTCCAGCGTCTTGTTGTCGTTCAAATTCGTTGGCGAATAGTTGTCCCAATAGATACCATAGCCTTTTATGCTCTGAAAAAAATGAGCGTAATCCTGAAGGTTGGATTGCTGCATCTTACGGTGTTCACCACGCAACGACATCTTGCCATTTTGGAGCATCCCAACACCGTAGATGGGTTCATCCGCATCAAGCGCAAAGCATTGTTTTACCTTGTAAGCACCTTTGTCGATGCCCTCAGTGATTGGAGTGAACGCATATTCACCTTCTGCCAAAAGGGACGTACCATCTGCTTTTGCGAAAGTAACCTTTCCTGTTTTCTCGTCAACTGTCACTTTCAATGCTGATGACATATACGTTGTCACATCGGCATTGGTTGTTTTTTTCACCTTTACAGTTTCCGGAGTTGCAGTCACAACAACCGATTTTTTATCGACAGCCTTGCCGTCGGGCGTTTTAGTGACATGCACGATGCTCGGAGTGAAAAACTCAACTTTTAAATTTTGAGCCATGCCAGCTCCAGAGACAAGTGTCATGGCAACTGCAAATGTCCAGATTTTATTCGTTATTTTCATAAATGTTCGTTTTCTATGAATTTATATTTTTTGATTTATTTTACTTTGTTGGAGTTATGCGATACAGTCCGGCCCCATGCTGCGGCAATTCCCGGCTGAAGCTTCCACTGAAAATTCCCAAATCTTTGTGACTCCACAAGTCACGCACTTTGACTTTGCCTTTTAGACCCAAATCTTCGAAATTAACTTTCACGTTGGCGGTTTCAGGAAGATCCATTGCTCCTTTGCTGACAAGGACACCAAATACAACCGAACCTTTCTCCTGGGTAACCACCCCGGTTGCAGTAAAGGAGTCATAGCCTTCCGGCAACTCGTAAATGATAGCGGATTCGGCATGAGTGCCAATACCTTCGGCAGGCTGACCGTTTATAACGATCGGTTTGTTGTCGCATGTGCGGTTCACGCGGGCTTGGCCCCAACCTGCACTTGCGCTGATCCATTTCAAATCAGTCAGCTTCAGGTCTCCTTTTGGCCCGTGTAGCACAGGATCGGTCCACACCACATGGTCCCAATCGAAACCATTGCCGCCATCCTTCACAAACAAGACAAGTTTTTTTCCGCCTTTGACCGACACCTCTACTTTTTGAGAACTACCTTTTCCGGCAATAAGCGGACTAGCATAGTCGGCATTGTTGAAATCAATATTGTCCCCTTTGTTTTGTGCATTGAAAAGCGCAACGTACTTGTCTTTGCTATTGGGTACATCTGCTGTCCACACAATCAGGTTTTTATCCCTCGACACCTGTCGGTTGTTGGTACTCTGCTGGTTCACTTTCAGCATCTCCGGATTGGTGAGCATTTCTTTCGTAAAATCATCCAGCTTGGTCATGTCGCCACCGAAAATGAGCGGCGAACGGCCAATAGCCCAAAGGCTCATCAACGTGTATTGCTCGTTCTTGGTGAAGTTGGTCGGACGTTTGAAATCTACAATTCCAATCGGAAGCATGTCGGCATCGGGGAAATGTCCGGGGCCACGGTAAGGAGTCCAGGCATCCAGACGCTCGAACATGGCAAACAGCAATCCCCACCTGTCCCAGAAATCGTCCGTAATGCGCCACATGTTGGCATGGTTCATCACATGCTCGCCCATCTTCACCGGGGTCGCACCTGGAGACAAGCTCAAGATGATGGGTCGCCCGGTTTTGTCGATTGCCTTGCGGAGCGCTTCAATTTCAGCTTTTTGAACATTGTCGTAAGGGCGCGAAATATCGTCGCACTTGATGAAATCGACTCCCCAATCAGCATACATTTGCACAATTGAGTTATAGTAAGCCTGACCTTCTGGTTTGGTGGCATCAACACCATACATGTCCGGATTCCATGCACATCGGGAGTTTGTCAACGCAATATCCTTAGCCTTTACCGTTGTTCCCAACACAGGCAAGTTTTTCTCAACCGCCTGCCGGGGAATACCGCGCATGATATGAATACCGAATTTCAGCCCTTTCGAATGCACATAGTCCGCCAGTGCCTTGAAACCTATGCCATTGGCAGCCGAAGGGAATTTTTTTAGCCCGGGTGTCAGACGTCCGTATTCGTCCATCGTAAGCATAGCTTTGGGGTCATAGGCATGCCCTTTTGACTCCGGTTCGTACCACTGGATATCCACCGTAAGATACTTGTATCCACTTGGCAAGAGGTGCTTGGCCATGGCATCGGCCTGCTCCTTGATTTGCTGTTCGTTCACAGTGGTACCGAAGCAGTCCCAACTATTCCAACCTAAGGGTGGAGTAGTTGCCCATGTATGATAATTCTTTTTTGTTTGTGCTAACACAGTTGAAATACTAATCAAACTGCATACACTAAATAACAATAATTGGTTTTTCAATTTCATACGATTAATTTTACTGTTAGGCTGTATGGAAAGAACGTTCGCCCTTATGCAACTCGGCATGATTTTTCTAATCATTGACTTTGGTGATTAAAAAAATCATGCTTCGTTTCATATTATTATTTCTCTATTTTTTTAGTGGAAAATTGCCACCAGTCAAAATTGAACAGATCTTTCTCACCCTTGAAGACAAAATACAGATCATGAACTCCCTTGATTTTATTTACTGGAGAAGTAATTGTTTTATACATATCCCCCTCACCGGAAGCATCCACATTAATCGTTGCCAGTATCGCTCCATCAATTTTATCGGTGCGGATTTCAATTTTCCCACCTCTTAGTGCCGAAACACAAACATCAACGGTCGTTGCACCTTTTGAGAAATCAACACCTTGAACCCTTATGTAATCGCCATTGTTGACGGAAGTGACCACCATCCGTGCTAGCTGCAATTTTCCCCTGTTCCATGGAATATTTCGTTCCCATTCTTCCACTTTCATCGTTTTTAACCCTTCGCTATATGCCATGGTCTCTGCCTGCACTTTATCGTAAGGGTTAACGGTTCCAAGCTGGTCAACATTCTTCGACCAAAACGGAAGCTTTTGAATGGTGCCATCCGGGTTATAAGTCAGTTTTTCAACACAAATGGAGCGGCGTTCGTAATGCTTCGACATGGTTTGTTTCAGTATGGCATAATTGAAACCGAACACATAGGAAGTCCCTTTGTAGTCGATTATGCCCGGATGGTTACCGCTCGAACGTGGGTCACCGTCCATGATCGAACCTTTATATTCCCATGGACCGGTGGCACTCTTTCCCATCGCATAACCAATCCCTTCCGGACAACACGTTGAAGCATAAGCCATATAATAGTACCCGTTACGTTTATAAGCCCAAGGTCCTTCCTGATAACGAAAAGGATCGCGCTGTCCCTTAACCTTGGCAAACTGAGGGTCTTTTATCGGTTCCCCTTCAAAAGAGATCATGTCTTTATTGAGTTTCACATACCACAGATTGGGATTGCCCCAGTATAAGTATGCTTGTCCATCGTCATCTACAAACACGGTGGGATCAATACTATTGTACTGGCCGCCGATCAACGGTTTTCCTATCGGATCCTTGAAAGGGCCATAGGGGCTATCCGAGACCAAAACACCGATACCAAAACCTCCTGGCATCGGGCAATAGAAATAAAACTTTCCGTTGCGGTGGATGCACTGAGGCGCCCAAGCTCCATTGTCGGTAGTCACCCACTTGAAATCTTTCAACGACGCAACAGCGCCATGGTCAGTCCAGTTCACCATGTCGGTCGAAGTATATAGCTGCCAGTCCTTCATATTAAATCCAAAGGCATCGTCTTCATCATGACCGGCATAAAGAAATACCGTATCGTTGTACACCATTGGAGCCGGATCCGCAGTATATTTAGTCTGTATGATTGGATTTTGGGCATTGCAATTAATGCCGATGGATGAGGATAGACTTATAATTGCTACCACAGCAAGCCTGTTCAATTTATTTTTTCTCATTTTATTTTGCTTATATTCATTTGTATTTTATTTAAATTCCCAGTAGTCAAAATTAAACAGCTTACTTTCGCCACCTTTGAATACCAAATAAAGATCATGGATTCCTCTTGTTTTTTTCAGGACACATTTTTGGATTACCCACTTCTGCCAATCTCCAGTATTCTGGACTAAACACGTTCCAAGTAACGGTCCGGAAAGGCTATCTGTCCGAATTTCAATTTTTCCTCCATTAGCTCCTGAAGCCACATTTGCCTGAAACATTTTCGCTCCTTTGCCAAAATTAACCCCTTTGACTTTAATGTAATCGCCATTATCAATAGATGTCACGTAAACTCCAACCTGACTGCTTGTCTCTGTAGTAATACCATCTTCCCAGCAAATTTCTTCTGCCTCATGTCTGATATATGGATTTAGAGTTCCAATTTGTTCCGAGCCAGTTGATGTCATCTTCATCAAAGGGATAGAGCCATCAGCATTATATTTGAACTGCTCCACACATACCGAACGATGACCATTTCCACCTCCGGGCAATGCTCCATTATGATATACGAAATAGGAGTTTTCTTTATAATCAGCTATTCCCGGATGATTTGTCCAACTATCACCTTCCTCATGCATAATGATACCTTTATATTCCCAAATACCTGTCGGAGCTGAACTTGTACTGTAACGAATATTTTCTTTTCCAGGTACCTTACCGGCATATATCAAGTAGTACAAGCCGTTACGTTTATACAGCCAAGGGGCTTCAAGATAACTATCAACCGAGGCTTTGGCCCGGGATATTTCCACTATTGGACCCGAGGTGGAAATCATATCTTGATTTAACTTAACATACCAAAGTTTTCCGTTGCCAAAATACATATAGGCTTGACCGTCATCGTCGATATACACCGTTGGATCAAGATAGCTATCACCAGTAATCAATGGTTTACCGATTCCATCAGTAAATGGTCCCTCAGGTTTGTCGGATACTCCAACTCCTATTCCAAACCTGTCTTTTTCAAGTCTGACACAAGTGTACCAATAAAACTTTCCGTTACGGTAAACGCACTGGGAAGCCCACGCATCAACATTACCCCAACTAAATGTCTTCAAGTTCATCGGCGATCCGAGATCAGTCCAATTTGACATATCTGTTGATGAATAGCATCTCCATTCTTTCATGTTAAACCAGCCATTTGGTTTCACTGCTTCATCATGACCAGTATATACATAAAAAGTATTGTTATACACCAATGGAGCGGGGTCCGCCGTATATCTCGTTTGAACAATTGGATTTTCAGCTTTCAAGTTATTGAAAAACAGCATGGAAGTGAATGCCAATAAGTAAATTAGACCTAACTTTGCCATTGTTATAAATCTGGTTTATTATTTTTGAGCCGGCACGCTCACACCTTCTGTTGTCAGGGTAATTGGCTTTATACTTCCGTCGGGATTAAAGTAAAGGTATTCAAGGCACACCTGACGGCGGCAGTCTCCACCTGGAGTTCCATCCAAAGGATATGCTCCATCGTGGTAGAATAAATACCATTGCTTTTTGAATTCTATTACTGCGGGGTGTATTGTGAAACCATGCTTGGCCGCACTGGTTACAAAACCACCATATGTCCATGGACCGGTAATCTTCGGTGCAGTGGAATAACACATTTGCTCGGGCCGAACCCCAGGAGCATCGGCAGCGTAAACATTATAATAGAGGTTGCCCCGTTTGAAAAGCCAAGGTCCTTCGGAATAATTTTTGAGCGGAACTTTCTTAATTGCACCATCCAGTTCAACCATATTACGATTAAGCTTCACCATGTAGCAATCTCCATTTCCCCATGCCATCCAAGGTGTGCCATCGTCGTCAATGAAGACGGTTGGGTCAATATCAGTATTCCATCTGTATGAATCTTTGGTCATATCGTCTGTAATCAATGGTTTACCGGGGAGAGCTTCTTTAAACGGACCAGTTGGAGAATCACCTACCGCAACAGTAATAAAGTGTCCTTCTTTTCTGTCGAGCGTTACGTAAAAGTAATACTTGCCATCCTTTTCCACCACCTGCGCAGCCCAAGCCGATCCGCTATTTGCATTTACAAAATCTTTTGCAGCCAAAACAGGTCCGTGAGCAGTCCAATGCTTCATATCGGTAGTTGAGTAACAAAGCCAGTTGGGCATGCTGAACCAGCCACCGACCGAAGCTTTATCCTGTCCTACATACACATACACTCTGTCGCCCACAACCAAAGCCGCAGGATCGGCGGTGAAAGCATCCGTAAACAAAGGGTTTTGTCCGGCTACGCGAGGTAGTGCTTCTCCGGAAATCTTCACTTCGTCAATTCCACCATCAAGGACAGACAAGCTATTGGGATAGCCTCCGGGATAGCCGCGTCCAATTATCCATGAGCCTGCATCGCTTCGCAAAGCTTTACCCTTGAAGGTAATTGAGGTCGCTTTACCAAAACTTTTTTCAGATGAAGCTTTCACTTCTATTTGCATGGTCGTTTGGTCTTTTTTTATGTCGTAGTCGGCGCTTGCACGCACATCATACCATTTTCCGGCTTCCACTTCGCTGCCGGCAACTATGCGGCGGGGTTGTCCGTCGGCACAAAAGAGTTCCACAAAATATTTTTTTTGCATGTTGTCGTAACCAATGGACACGTCTCCAAACAACTGGCCTACGGCACCTTCCTTGCAAAGATATACCTGTTCTGTCCCTAACAGATTACACATCAGACTAGCTTCGATAGTCCAACTTTTCTGCAGGTCGTAATAGGACAGGGGACGATTGTATGTGACAACATACTCACCCTTTTTGAGTGAAAGCGACCGCTTGTTTGGTTTTCCATCTACCATAGAATTTGGCACATTGTCGGAAAAAACAATAGTCGAAGCTTTAGCTCCATATACTTGTACATAGTTTCCTTTGCCCGACTCATCATTCACATAAGGTTGTGGCTCTATCGGGTTGCGGTTGTCAGCAGTCAGAGGCTGGCCTACTACGGGCACCGAAAGGGAATCTCCCTTGAGGTGCTTTATTTGCTCAAAGTTCCAATGGGCTAGAACCTGGCTTTGACAATAAGCATTGTTCGTAACTGAAAATAGTGTCAAGGCACTGACAATAAGTGCCATTTTTAAATAGATGCGATTTCTAACACTCATAACATTTTTTGATTTTATAATATTTGAATTAATTACTTTAGTTTCCACCAATCGAAATTGAATAAATTACCGCTGCCCCCGTTGAACACCAAAAAGACATCGTGAACACCCTCCACCTTTTTTGTCTTGCACGATTGCACCGACCAGGTTAGCATGCCGCCCGACTTTTTCACTGTGCAGTTTCCCAGTAATGTTCCTGTAAGGCCATCGACACGGATTTCAATGCTTCCCCCATCCGAAACAGCAGCGACGGCAGCTTCAAATCGACCAGCCCCCTTGCCAAAATCCACCTGCCGAACTTTAATATAGTCACCGTTACTGATGTCGGTCACGTAAACACCTGTTTTTTCATCTTTTGAAGTTTCGACACCTACTTCCCAAGCAATTGTTTCGGCTTCAACACGCACAAAGGGATTCACTTTGCCCACTGCCTCAACAATGCCCGCTGTGGGAGCTATCCGGGGTATCGAGCCATCGGCGTTAAACTTAAACTCATCCACGCAAACCGAACGTGCGAAACCGCCGCCGCCAGGCAATGCAGCATTGTGGTAAAAGAAATAGGATTTTCCCTTGTAGTCAACATATCCCGGGTGATTCGTAAAAGCACCTCCTTTTTTAATGACGGACATAATGGTGTCGCCATAAGTCCATGGCCCGGTAGGGCTGGTGCTTGTGGAATAAGCCAAATGTTCGGGGACACCACCCGCCGCATAAAGGAGGTAGTATTTATTATTTCGTTTAAACAGCCAAGGAGCTTCCTCGTATGTTGTTTGTCGTTTTTCACTACTATTTTCGGCTCCCTTGATTTTGGAGGCAAACCAATCTTTTTTATCGGCTGCAACTTGCTGAATCCCCAGCCCCATATCGTAAGAAACCATGTCTTCATTGAGCTTCACATGCCAAAGCACAGAAGCACCCCATGTCAGGTAGGGTTGTTTGGTGTCGTCCCGAACAACAGTCGGGTTGATATTGCCATCGCCACAGTTATCAGTTATAAAAGGCTTACCGAGCAGATCGGTAAACGGACCTCTCGGGTTACTCCCGATGGCTACGCCGATAACCTTCTTGTTTGTATTCTTGTCGATAGCACTCACATACCAATAATATTTGTTGTTTGCAGCATTCTTTACACAATGTGCGGCCTCGCAATCGATGGATTTTGCCCAGGTAAATGTTTTTTCGGCATTGATGACACGGGGCTTGAAACCTTTGGCTGTCAGCTGTTCTTTAACAATTCCCACTTTTTGGTCGTAAGAAACCATGTCTTTGTTAAGCTTCACATAGAAAAGGTGTGGATTTCCCCAATACAAGTAGGCCTGCCCATCGTCATCGATAAAGACAGAAGGGTCAATATATCCCCAGCCGTCCGAAATCATCGGCTTACCCAATGCGTCTTTGAACGGACCCTCGGGTTTATCCGAAACGGCCACCCCAATGGCCATTCCTTTGCCGTTAGACTGGTTGATGGGGACATACCAATAAAATTTGCCATCCCTAAAGATGCACTGCCCAGCCCAAGCGTCCTTATTGGCCCATCCAAAGGTCTTGAGAGAAAGAGCAGCCCCTCTGTCAGTCCAGTTTACCATGTCCGTGGTAGAATAGCAATACCAATCTTTCATTGTAAACCAACTTGATTTATCCTCGTCATGCCCAGTATATAGGTACAAAGTGCCATTGTGCACCATCGGTGCGGGGTCGGCTGTATATATGGTTTGTATAACGGGGTTTTGCGTTTTACCCATAAAGGGAAACATGATCACAACAACAGCTATACAAGCTAATTTATTCCAAATATTGTGTTTCATTCTTATATATACACTTTTCTTGATTAAAGATTCATTTTGCAGCTATAAATTTATACAGGGCCACGCCATGGGCAGGCACTTTGAGCTTTAGTTCATCCGCTTTGGTTTCAATGCGGCAAATATCCTTCTGCCTCCACACGTCCCGGACAATAAACTTGCCACTGATGCCTATCTTTTCGAAGTCTTTATACGAAAGGTCCACCGGGT
>Ga0316613_10000228_pt1 | contig 59637 bp, 46 predicted proteins | sample OWC_soil_day10_C_2_FD_207647 | JGI IMG/M metagenome (GOLD analysis project Ga0316613, IMG submission 207647) | Wetland soil microbial communities from Old Woman Creek delta, Ohio, United States - OWC_soil_day10_CT_b | ecosystem: Environmental > Terrestrial > Soil > Wetlands | place: USA: Ohio...
GCTTTCTGTTGTCAGCGCCAGTACCAGCGTTATTTGTTATAGAACCATTGCTGTACCAAGGCAGGGCCGGGCATGGCGTAGGTCCAGGAATTCGGCATCTTGTCGAACACGTTGACCAGCTTGTTGCTCCGGACCCCGACACTGGGAGGCGGCGTCACCGTTCCGAGAACTTCAAGCTCATCAGCGGCAATCGCCAGGATTTGCTTGAAGAGCGCATCAGCTTCCGTATCCGTCTTGGCATCTTTCCAGTCGTCAAACAACTTCAGCCGCTTTTTCATGCTGGCAGGTGGTTCTTCACCCGCCTTGCCGGCGGTTTCGTACCATTTGGCCCACAGGAGGCTCTGGCGCGATTCGACCGGATGCACCGCAAGGAATGTCCGTGGATTCTGGGTCGGATCAAGGCCGCCTGAGGCAACATCAACACTGATGTCATACTCGTTGTTGTTGCCGCGATCGTAATACAGCGAGCGCTCCGAGGACTGGATCACCAGATCGATGCCTGCCTTGGCCCATTGCTTGCGGATGATTTCGAGCGTTTCGATCTGATAGGTCAGCGCCAGACTGACGATCGCGTTGACTGTGATCTTGCCGCTACCATCCGGATACAGGCGCATCCCCTGACTGTCGCGCTTGGCCAGCCCCATCTTGTCGAGCAGTTCGTTGGCTTGCTTCAGATCGTAGTTCGTATATTGCTTGGCAAGCTTCTCGTTATAGTACTTGTTCTGCTTGTGCGGCCCGGTCTGCCAAGGCTCGCCCTGGCCAAGAAAAACGATCTCGTTGATTTCCTTGCGATCCATGGCCAAAGACAAGGCCACGCGAAAATCCTTCTTGCGCAAAAGCTCGCGCAACTTGGCATTCTTGGTCGACTGGTTGAGGAACAATCCTGCCGGAGAAGCATTGACATCAGGCAGGGAGAGCACCTTGTAACCACCCTTGGCCGCGTTTTCCGCGATAACCGGACGGTTCTGGATACTGGAAATATGGCGTACCTGGAAATCCAGCTGGCCATTGATCGCAGCCAGTACGATGGTCTCGATTTCCGATATCACTGAAAACTGGATCTGGTCCAGATACGGCAACTGGTTGCCTGCGGTATCCACCTGCCAGAAGTAGGGGTTGCGCTTCATGACCACCCTGGTGGCACCCCCGACATAAGGCTCGCTCATCACCCAAGGATCAAGTGTCGGTTTCTCGGCATTGCCCCAGCGCGTGATCAATTCGACATCGCCGCATTTGGCCCGCATCAGCGCAGCCCAGTCCTGAGCCTTGGCGGCCTTGACCAGTTCGTCGACCTTCGGATTGTATTTGGGGTGGAACTGCCCGCAGTAATGCTTGGGATACATCACGGGATGCTGCCCGAGCGGGGAGGCCAGGGTATCGACAAAGGCACGGAACGGGTTGGAGAATTTGAATTTGACCGTATAGTCATCCACTTTCTCGACCGCCATCAATTTGCCGTCGTTGGTGTATTGCGAGGGCGGGGCGGTGAAGAACTGCTTGTTGCCGAGCACATCGTTGACGGCGAACAGAATGTCATCGGCATTGAACGGCACGCCATCGGACCATTTGATGCCTTTGCGCAGGCGGAAGGTAAACTCCTTTGCATCCTGCGACAGCGTGTAACTTTCCGCCAGGTTTGGCACGACACCGGAAAAATCGACATTCCAGCGCAACAGTCCGTTCGGGCCGCCAAAGCGCACAATCGCGTTGGTATCTCCGTTGCCGCGCAATGCGCCACGCAAGACCCCGCCGTATTTCCCGACTTTTTCCACCGGCTTCACGATCTCGGGTTTTTCCGGAAGACGTTTTTCCAGCGCAGGCAATTTACCTTCCTTGACCAGCCTGGTCAGTTCGGGTGCTTCACTTAACGCAGTGGCTTGCCCTGCAACCAGTGCAAAGGCCAATCCCGCGCCCCAGCACACCCTTTCTGCCTTGCTCCGCACATGACGCGACATCATCAACGTCTCCTCTGTTTTGAACATCGTTTTACCAAGCACCCGCGCTGCTCTTCCCCCTGCCGACACCTGCTCGCAACAGATCGTGGACAGGTTCTCAGGCGGCATACTTGGCGCCAGAAACAGTATAGTAAACAAACTGGCGCATATTGCAATGCTTTTGTAGTCGATCATCAACCGCACTACACCATAGCAGCAGCATGGTCATTTCCGTGAGGGCGAATCCCCTCCGCAATCAAGCGCGAAAGCGCGCTAGAGGGTGAATATGCGGTGAAAAATGCGCTCTCGCGCAACGCATCAACGCCCATCGCTCCATCCCGGCAAGGCCGCAAGCCGGCAAGCCAGGACAAATCCTTCCAAAGCGGAAATATGTTGCCCCCGTCCAGATGGTATACTAAACAATCTGCGACATCGAAGCCCGGAGAGATCAAGATGCAAGGTTGCTACCTGGATGATCAGGCACTTTTTCGTGCGATCGAGTTATTGAAAGCGCATGACCCCAAAGAAATCGACCGGGCCATCGACGCCTCAGACCATCACGCCCAAAACCTGTTTGCCCCGGTCAACTCCATGGCGGGCGGGCGCTGGACATCACTGGGCAATCCGGTCGACTGGTCCTGCAATCCAACCCGCGATCCGGAATTCACCTGGCTCATCAACCGCTTTTGGCACCTCAAGGATCTCGGTCTGGCCTGGCTCGCCACAGGCAACCGGGCTTATGCCGATACGTTCAAATCGCATGTGGATGGCTGGATTGCCCAGAACCCGGTTCCGTGGAATGAATCCTGGGAACAAGCCACTCATTTTCAGCGCCCCGGCCCCTGGCGCTTGCTGGAAACCGGCTTGCGGGCAGAATCCCTGTTGCTGGGCTGGCAGTTTTTTGCGCAGGAATTCGCATCCGATACCGAATTCACGGCGCGCTTCCACGGCACGCTGGCCGACCATGCCGACTGGCTGAGCATGCGGCTGGGCAGTGCCGAGATCAATCACGCCATGATGCACATGCTTGGATTGCTGGCCATTTCAGCCGCCCTGCCTGAGCATCCCCGCGCCAACTGGTGGCGCCAACTGGCCATGGAACGTTTTTCACTCTGCCTGTACCGGCAGGTTGGACCGGATGGCGTCCATCTCGAACTGACCCCGGGTTACCACAACGTCGCCATCGAACTCTTCGTCAAACCTTGCCTGATCGGTCGACGCAGTAGCCATCCCATGCCGGAATGGTTCGAAAAACGCGTGCTGGAAATGGCGAACTTTACGGCAGCCAGCCTGCGCTCCGACGGCAAGACTTCGGCCATTTCCGACTGGGAGGCCGATCATTGCGGCCGCGTAGCACTTGCCCAGCTCGGCTTGCTCTCAGGCAACGACACCCTGATCGCGCAGGGCATCTGGTCTCCCGGTCTGCTCTGGCTCTTTGGCCCCGATGCCTGGCACAAGGTGATGGCCCTCACCCCGAGCGCCCATCCCCAGACCGAAACGGTGGGTTTTCCGCTCAGTGGCTATTACGTCATGCGCAACGCGAAGAATTCGATCCTCTTCGATGCGGCAGAAATGGGCGGGCCTCACGGTCACGCCGACGCACTCAGCTTCGAATGGACTTGCGGACCCCATCCCCTGGTTCTGGATCCCGGCCGTTACACCTATGAGGAAGGCGACTGGCGACGCTGGTTCAAAGGAACCCGAGCGCACTCCACGGTTGAAATCGACCATGCGGACCAGTCCGTCTATGCCTCCACCCAGAGCTGGGCTGATCCCACGGCGCACACGCGCACGCTGCGCTGGGCGGTGGAAGAGGATTTCGACTTTTGCGATGCCTGTCACGATGGCTACATGCGCTTGCCGCAGGCCGTATCGCACCGGCGCTGGTTCGTTTTTTTGAAAAAGCTCGACGCCATCGTCATCGTTGACTGGCTGGAAGGCCAGGGGATTCACCATTTTGCCCAGCGCTTGATGCTGGCGCCGGCGGTTCGGTTTGAGGTGCATCCGGCATCAGGAGCCGGAATCACGGAAGCGGATATTCTGCTCGCGGACAACGCAAACCGCTTGGGCATCACCACGCTCGCCGCAGGCAATCTCTCCTCCGGCCCCGTTCTTGAAGCCGAAGCCGCCTGGTTCTCCGAGCGCTACGCCTACAAGAACGAGACCCGTGCCCTGAAACATTCAGGCCAGTTCACGGGCAGCTGCACCCTGCTCTGCGTCATCCAGCGCACCGCCCCCGATCAGGCCGCAACGGCCTTGGCCCCGTCAATCGACCTGGCCCGGAAGCGGGTGGCCATCGACTTTGATCTTGCCGGCGCCACACAGACATTCGTACTGGATGAGCAGCACGCAGGCTGGCAGCGCTGAAGGAGATACCGATGTCCAACTCTCGCTTGTCCTGGACGCTGGACTGGAATCATGGCTCGCTTGAGCTGCAAGCGCTGGGTGGCATGCTGGCGCCGGTCCGTTTTGCTCTCGGTGAAGGTCGCAGCCTGTCGCCCATGCAGGTTGCTCCGTGGGGAGAACAGAACGACCCGGCGCTGCCGGGGCTATTGCGGCGGCTTCGCGGCGAATGGCCTTGCGTGCCTTTCGGGAGAACGACGGTGCCGGAGGGCGTGCCGTCGGACTATGCCCGAAAAGTGCCTGACGATAACTGGGACCATGGCTATGCCTCGCACCATATGTGGCATCTGGTTGCCCAGGGCGATTCCTTCCTGCATGCGGCCATCGATTACCCGGAAGAGTCCCCTGTTTCCCGGCTTGAACGCAGGGTTTCGGTTGATGCGGACAGCCCGTCGTTAACCGTGCTGCTCCGGATCCACGCCCGCAAACCGGCATGCCTGCCGATTGCCCTCCATCCCACGCTGGCCATGCCGGCGACCGGGATGGTGCTGGAGGCTCCCCGCCACGAAGGCGTGTTTGTCTACCCTGTCGAAACAGAACCGGGCATTTCGCACCTGCAGGCCGGGGCCCGGGCCGATTCGCTGCAGCGCATTCCGGCCATCGACGGCCCTCTCGACCTAACCAGACTCCCCCTGCCTTTTGCGACCGAGGAACTGCTGCAACTCAAGGACTGCAAAGGGCCTTTCATCCTGCGTTACCCGGGAATGCACGCCGAACTCGCGCTTGAATGGGATACCCATGTTTTGCCGGATGTCATGCTCTGGATCAGCAACGGGGGGCGTGCTTACCCTCCCTGGAACGGGCGGCATTTTGCCTTGGGCATCGAACCTGTCTGCGGATTTTTTGATCTGGGGCGCGTACTGGTTCCACCGCAGACGCATCCGCTGGCCGGCCGGCGCGGCATTGCGATCACGCCAGAAGCGCCGGTCTGCATTTCCTATTCGATGCGGGCAAGGGTTGCGGATTGCTGAGCGTGTCTTGGCTTCGGCGGCATGACTGTCGTCGCCCGGCGGACAAGTCAATATGCAAACAAGACTGCCGAACTGGCAGCCTTGTTGCTTGGGCAGCGATCAAAATCAGGCCAGTGCAATCGGCCCGGCGGCCTTTTCCGGCATGGCAAGGGGTTCTGCCACATACCGATGCCGGCCAAGAATGCGCTTGTCGCGCGGGTGCGTGCCGGGCACGGCCGAAATAAGCGCCTTGGTGTAAGGGTGATCCGGCTCGGAGCAAATCTTCTCGGCCGGCCCGGTTTCCACGATCTGTCCCTTGTACATCACGGCAACACGATCGCAGAAATACCGGATCACACCGATATCGTGGCTGATCAGGATAAAGCTCAGGTTGAGTTTTTCCTGCAAATCCAGCATCAGGTCCAGCACCTGGGAGCGCAAGGTTACATCCAGCGCCGAGGTAGCCTCATCGGCGATGATCAGACGCGGATTGAGCGCCAGTGCACGCGCTATGCCGATGCGCTGACGCTGCCCGCCTGAGAAGGCATGGGGATAACGTTCCATGGCCATCGGCGGCAAGCCGACCATGGCAAGCAGTTCTTTAACCCGTGCGCGAAGCGCTTCGCCGGACAGCAATTTGTTGACCAGCAACGGCTCGCCGATGATCTGGCCGATGGTCATGCGCGGATTCAGCGAAGCAAACGGATCCTGGAAGACCATGCGGATTTCCCGATGGACCTGGCGCAATTCCCGCGTCGACTGCCTGGCGACATCAATCGTATGGCCGGCCCCGGTGCAATACAGCATTTCCCCGCCGCTGGGCTCCAGCACACGGATCAGGCAGTTGCCCAGCGTGGTTTTGCCGGAGCCGGACTCGCCGACGATACCGAGGTTTTCGCCCTCAAAAAGATCGAACGAAACATTGTCCAGCGCCTTGAAGGGTTCACCGGCTTTGCCAAGAAAACTGCGGCGGGCGGGATAAATCTTTGATGCGCCATGCACCTCCAGCAGTTTCTGCTCCGATATTTTCCTGCCCCGGCTTTTGCGGGCCGAAGTTTCCAGCTTGCGTACCGAATCGATCAGCTCGCGGGTGTAATCATGCTGGGCATTGTAGAAAATCTGCTCGGCCGGCCCGAATTCGAGCATCTTGCCATTGCGCATCACGCCGATTTCATCGGCGATTTCTGCCACCACGCCCATGTCGTGGGTGATAAACAGGACCGACATGCCGTAGGCGACCTGCAATTCCTTGATCAGGGCAAGAATTTCCGCCTGGGTGGTCACGTCCAGTGCCGTTGTGGGCTCGTCAGCAATCAGCACCTGCGGATTGCAGGCCAGCGCCATCGCAATCATGGCGCGCTGGCGCATGCCGCCCGAGTACTCGAACGTGAATTTGTCGATGGCAACTTCCGGATTGGGAATTTCAACCCGGCGCAGCAGTTCGATGGAGCGTGTACGTGCTTCCGCCTTGCCCACTTTCTGGTGCAGCAGGATCGCCTCGGCAATCTGGTTGCCGATGGTGTGGATCGGCGACAGCGAAGTCATCGGCTCCTGGAAAATCATGGCAATGTCATGCCCGCGGATCGCGCGGATCTCCCGCCCCTTGGGGGCCAGCCTTGCCAGATCCACCGGGGCTTGTCCTTGCCGGGCCTGTGTGATGGAACCGTGGTAGATGATTTCACCGCCCATGATCTGGCCGGGCGGATCCACGATTTGCAGGATCGAGCGGGCGGCAACCGTCTTGCCCGAGCCGGACTCGCCGACGATGCACAGCGTTTTTCCCCGCTGCAGCTTGAAACTGACGTCATCCACCGCATGAACCGCTTTTTCGCCTGCGCCAAAGTACGTTTTCAGTCCGCGCACTTCAAGAATGACATCGCCGACCGGGGAGGACTTGTCCGCCTCCGGCGCCTGGGTGTTCTTCATGTGATCAACCATTTTCAGTTTCCATGCGAGTAGGGATCGGCCGCATCACGCAAGCCATCGCCCATGAAGTTCAGGGACAAAACTGCCATCACCACGCAGGCGCCCGGCACAAACAGCCAGGGGGCCTGGGCGATGGAACGGATGTTCTGGGCTTCCTTCAGCAAGACCCCCCAGCTGATCGAGGGTGGCTGCAGGCCCAGCCCAAGGAAAGACAGCGAGGTTTCCGCCAGGATCATGAATGGCACGGCGAGCGTCACCGCAGCGATGATGTGGCTGGCCAGCGAGGGCAGCATGTGCCGGAAAATCACCCGGAATTCGCTGCAGCCATCGAGCTTGGCCGCAACCACGAACACCTCGCCGCGCAACGCAAGGAAGCGGCCACGGACAACCCGTGCCAGCTCGGTCCAGCCGATCAGCGAGATCACCATCGTGATCGACAAATATTGCAGGTACGGCGGCCAATCCCTGGGCAGCGCGGCAGCAAGGGCCAGCCAGATGGGAATCGTGGGCAGGGAAATGATGTATTCGACGACCCGCATGACGATCCAGTCAATCCGCCCGCCGTAATAGCCGGCCACGCCCCCGAAGAAAATCCCCAGCAGCACACTCATGCAAACGCCAAAAAGGCCAAGGGAGAGGGTGAAGCGCGCGCCATAGATCACCCGGCTCAGCATGTCCCGCCCGAGCCGATCCGCGCCGAACAGGTAGAACATCTGGGATTTGTCCTTGGGCCCGATGAAATGGATATCGGTGGGAATCAGGCCCAGCATGTTGTACTCGAAGCCCCGCGCGAAGAACTCCAGCTCGACCTTTGCGCCCTCCTTGGGCAGGTAGGCCGGTTTGAGCGTCTGCGGATCACGGGTCAGTTCGAAAAACTGGCCGTGCGGATTGAACCCTTTCTCGTCAAACAGGCGAACCCCTTGCGGCGGATGGTAGACCAGGCGCGCATTGGGCTTTTCCGGATCGAACGGGGCCAGGAATTCCGCAAAAATTGCGACGATATAAAAGCACACCACCACGAGCAGCCCGGCGACCGCCAGCCTGTGCTTGCAGAAACGGAGCCACATCAGGTGCCATTGCGAAGCGTATTCGATGCCACCACGCAGATTGGCCATGTTGACGGTGGCCGTTGCCGTGTTTGTTTCAGTCATGATTTCGCTCACTGTTCAACTTAGTGTTCAAGCCGGATGCGTGGATCGATGATGACCAGCAGCACATCCGACAGGAGTGTGCCGATCACCGTCATCAGGCACAGCAACAACAAAAAGGCACCGGAAAGGTAGATATCCTGGGAGAGCAGCGACTGGAACAGCAAAGGGCCGGCCGTGGGCAGATTCAGCACAATGGAGGCGATTACCGCACCGGACACCAAGCGGGGCACTGTCCACCCCAGGGTGCTGACAAAGGGATTGAGTGCGGTGCGTACCGGGTATTTCAGCAGCAACCTGATCTCGGAAAGCCCCTTGGCACGTGCCGTGACCACATAGGGCATGTGCAGCTGATCAATCAGGTTGGCACGCATGATGCGAATGAGGGCGGCAGAAGCTTCAGCCCCCAGCAGCAGAACCGGAATCCAGATGTGTGACAGCAGATCCAGCACCCGCCCCCAGGACCAGGGGGCATTGGCATAGTCAGCGGAGAACAAACCGGTGACATCGTGGCCAAAATATTTCACCCCAAGGTACATCAGCACCAGCGCCATCAGGAAAACCGGCACGGCCAGACAAATGAAGCCGAGCAGGGTAAAGCCATAATCGAACAGGGAATAGCGGCGGACGGCGGAATAGATGCCGATCGGCAGTGCGATGGCCCAGCTGAGCAGTAGGGTCGAGATCGTCAGGGCAAAAGTCAGGCCCATGCGCTCACCCAGCAATTGCGAGACCGGGGCATTCCATTCGAAGGAATAACCGAAATCGCCCTGGACAACGCCCGTGATCCATTTGAAATACTGAACGATAACGGGCTGGTCCAACCCGAAACGATGGCGCATGTCGGCCATCATGGCCGCATCCACGTGCTCTCCCGCTGCTGCCAGCGAGGCAGCGTAGCTGTCGACGAAATCACCCGGTGGCAACTGGATGAGGATGAATATGGTCATGGATACCATCAAGGTAAACGGTATCGCCGACAACAACCGCCGGAAAATAAATGAAAGCACGGTAAAGCTCTCCATGAAAACGGCCAGAAGACTTCCCACACACCCGAGAACCGGTTTCGGCATGGGGTGAAACTGCATGGGTGCAAACAACGATCAGCGCCCGACAGGCTTGTATAGTAAACAAACTGTGTTTTTATGCAATCCTTTTGTTTTCCATGGTCAACAAGGGCTGTCTGCGGCAGCAGCAGCTGTAGCAGGAAACAATCAACTTCAAAATCCGAGGTCTTGCCCGAAGAGAAAACGGAACGGGATGTCGGGAAAACGACCAGCCAGACGCAATCGGGTCAGGCCATCACCACGCAGGAGGGTGCCGGAAGACGAAGGGAATGCCCCGTATCCCGGAGTTGCCCAGTATCGACATTGCGCCGGAACACGTTGAGCGTGCCGGAATCCTGGTTGGCGACCAGCACGAAATGCCCGTCGGGCGAGAGGGAGAAGTGGCGAGGCGTGCGTCCGGCGCCAGGCGTGTGCCCGGACGGCGTCAACCGGCCATCGGCCGCAATCGTGAACAGGGCCAGACTGTCGTGGCCGCGATTGGAAACATAGAGATGGCGCGCATCGGGCGAGACCTGAATATGGGCCGCCGTACTGGCGCCGGCAAAATTGTCCGGCAGGCAGGAAACGGCCTGCACGGCACGCAAGCCTTCGCCTGCGCGCAGGAAAACGGTGACCGTGCTGGCCAGCTCGTTGACCAGATACACGACCTTGCCTGCCGGATGCAGCGCCAGATGGCGCGGCCCACTGCCTGGCGGCAAAGCGTACTCCTGCTGCAACACCAGGCACGGCTCGGCCCCGGCATAGACAAACAGGCGATCGCACCCCAGATCGGGCACCAGCCATTGCCGGTGCGCTGCATCGAAAACCGCGCTGTGCGGATGCGGTGATTGCTGGCGCTCGGGATGCGGCCCCTGGCCGTGGTGGTTCAGCCATTGCAGGGCCGGACTCAGGCTGCCATCGCTGTTCACGGCATGCACCGAGAGGCTGCCGCCAAGATAATTGCTGCAGACCAGCCGCTGCTGCGCGGCATCCAGGCCCACATGGCAAGGCGCCGCGCCCAGCGTATCCTGCCGGTTGAGCAGGTCCAGCCGGCCCTCCACGCTCACCCGAAACGCCGCGATGCTGCCGTTTTCGCTGATGGTTTCGCTCACGGCATACAGATACTCACCGCTGGCAGACAGCGCCAGAAAAGAGGGATTCAGCAGGCCCGGGAAGGCATGCAGAAGGCTGAATTGCCCACTATCCGGATCAAATTCGGCACAATAAAGACCGTTTTGATCGGCTGGGGCATAGGAGCCGATAAAGAGTTTCATCCCGCCATGCGCAAGGCCGTGCGCCCGGGACGATCATCCTGGCGTACCACGTTGATCGAATAGGCGCCATCGATGTAGAGCTCGGTGCCGGTGATATAGGAAGCACGCTCATCGCACAGGAAAGCCACGACTTCACCCACTTCGTCGGTATTGCCCACGCGCCCGGCCGGAATCCAGCTATTGAAGGTTTCGCGGCCGAAGCCCTCGATGGCATCGCGGTTCATATCGGTTTCAATGGCCCCCGGGGAAAGGGTCACCACGCGGATGCCGTACTCGGCCCATTCCAGTGCCGTCACCTTGGTCAGCATCTTCAGCGCGGCCTTGGCACAGCAATAGTGGGCGATGCCCTTGCGGGCCACGGTGTCGTGAATCGATGAAATATTGATGATCACGCCGCCGCGCCGGTTCGCCTTCATACGCTGCGCAGCCAGCTGGCTGCACTGAAACGGCGCGGTCAGGTTGACCTGCAGGATATGCTGCCATTCAGCGAGCGGCATATCCTCGGCGGCATGATAATTTTCAACGCCGGCGTTGTTGATCAACACATCCAGGCGGTCAAATTCGCGGTCAACAGCAGCAAACAGGCCGTCGATCGTCGAAGGATCGTTCAGATCGGCAGCCACCAGTATGGCCTTGATGCCGTATTTCGCCCTGAGCGATTCCACTTCGGCCTGGGCCGCCGAGGTTTCCTTCCGGACATGGACAACCAGGTTAAAGCCGGCGGCAGCCAGCGAATGGCTGATGGCGCGGCCGATGCCCCGGGCACCGCCGGTGACCAGCGCGGTTTTGCCATTCGAATGAGCGAGCGACATGCGTGATAGATCCTTGTAGATATTGAAATTTGGCCGGGCAAGAACCCGCCGGGCTTTCAGCTGCTGCTGCGCAGGACCAGCTCCACCGGAACAATTTCCTCGCCCGGCGTGGCACGTTGCACCAGCAATTCCACACCGCGCCGCCCAAGAAGCGCCTTGTCGACGGCAACGGTACTCAGCGGCGGATTGCTCAATGCGGCCATTTCGATATCGTCGAACCCGACAATGGCAATATCGCCGGGCACGGACAATCCTGCTTCCTGGCAAATGCGCAGGGCAATCAGCGCGGCGGCATCGTTGTAGGCAAAGATGGCATCCGGGCGCTCGGGCAAGGCCAGCAGCTGCTGCATGGCGAGCGCCATGCCGGTTTCGACATCGACGCCCGGCGGGGCGATCACGTCCAGTGCCGGATCAGCCAGCACCTTGGCCTCGAACAGTGCCCGGCGATAACCCCGTTCACGCTGCCGGATACTGTAGTGCGCCAGCGAGCTCGCCAGAAAAGCAATGCGTCGCCGCCCTGACTCCAGCAGATGGCGCGTCACCAGATAACCACCGGTCTCGTTGTCCGGATTCACGCAAGCAAAATCCATCGACCACTGATCCACCAGCACCATGGGCTTGCCAGCCTGCTTCAGAAGCTGCAGCAGTTCCGGTTCAAAGAATCCCACACACAGCAGTGCATCAACTTCGTGGCGCGAAAGTTGCGCCATGACCGGATCGGCCGGCCCGACAGCCAGAAAACTCAGGGAAGCATCACTTTGGCGGCAGGCATCTTCAGCCCCGTGCAACACGGCGGAAAAGAACGGATTGGCCGTCAGCGTGTTGTGCTGGCGGTGCAGCAAGAAGGCAATGCGACGAATGGGCTCGGACTGCAGGCGATCAAAGTCGTAGCCCAATGACTTGGCAATTTGGCGTATTTGCTTGCGGGTATCCTCGGTCATGCCGGGCTGGTTCTTGAGGGCACGAGACACCGTCCCCACGGAAACGCCCGCCACTTTAGCGATATCACGAACCGTAACTGACATCTTGTGATTACCACTCTGGTTAAGTATGCGACAGTGTACCTATTTCTGATTGTTTAGTAAATTAAACAGAGGCGGTTACTTTTGCCTGAAATCGCTGCCTTACCTCCGGCCAATCTCCATAGAAAAACCGGCACGACGAGATGTCTGTGCCGGTTTTTGGGGACGGGGGAGATCTTATGACAATCAAAGCGCCAGCGGCACCCCGAAAGCGGCCTGATACCGTTCCAGCAATTCCGCACGGGTAAAGATATGGTTCTGCCCGCCACGCTGGCCGATTTTCAGCGCGCCCAACAGGCTCGCCAGCCGGCCGGCGGTCGGCCAGTCCCAGCCCTGCGCGATGCCGTACATCAGGCCGGCGCGGAAGGCATCGCCGCAACCGGTCGGATCGACGATCTCCTTGACCGCGACGGCGGGAATATCGTGGCGCACGCCATCGGCGTAGATATGCGCGCCGTCGCCGCCGAGCGTGACCACCAGCGCCTTGACCTCGGCCGCCAGCGCCTCGCGGCTAAGCCCGGTCTTGCTTTGCACCAGCTGCGCTTCGTAGTCATTGAGCGTCAGGTAATCGGCCTGCCCGATCATATGCAGCAACTCCGCGCCGGAGAACATCGGCAAACCCTGACCCGGATCGAAGATGAACGGAATGCCGGCAGCGGCCAGTTGCTCGCAATGCTCCAGCATGCCTTGCCTGCCGTCCGGCGTGACGATGCCGAGCGCGACCGGCGCGGCGATATCGGCCACGCGGTTGAAGTGGGAGAAATTCATCGCGCCCGGGTGGAAGGCGGTGATCTGGTTATCGTCGAGATCGGTGGTGATGAAGGCCTGCCCTGTGAAATGCTCGGGCAATTCGCGGATGGTGTCGCGCTTGATATCCAGACGATCCAGGCGGGCGGCATACGGGCCGAAATCGCTGCCGACCGTGGCCATGATCTGCGGATCGCCGCCGAGCAGCTTGAAGCTGTAGGCAATGTTGCCGGCGCAACCGCCGAACTCGCGGCGCATTTCCGGCACCAGGAAAGCCACCGACAGCACATGCAGCTGATCTGGCAGGATGTGCTCCTTGAAGCGGTCATGGAACACCATGATGGTGTCGTAAGCCATCGAGCCGCAGATCAGCACGGAAGGGGAAGTGGTCATGGGAACTCCATTTCAATAAGCTCAGGCACTGTCGCCCAGGATTACAAAGGCAGGGTGTAGCCTTCGATCGTCGCCGCAGCAGCCAGCCCTTTCAGGTAGGTGTGCATCGCCTCGTTCATGCGCATGTCGGTCAGGAAACGCACGATATGGCTGTGGGCTTCTTCAAATGTCACCGGCGCCGGCGCGCTGCGGGCACCGCTCTTGATGATGTGCAGGCCGAATTGCGTTTCGACCACTTGGTCGCACAACTGATTCTCGCCGAGCGCGAACAGTGCCTGCTCGAATTCCGGTACGGTCTGGCCCGGGGCAATCTGGCCGAGCGACCCACCCTTGCTGCTGGATGGGCAGGCCGAGTGCGCGCGGGCCAGTTCCTCGAAACGTTCCGGGTGCATCTGGATCTGCGCCAGCATCAGCTCGGCCACCGTACGCACCGTTTGCGGATCCTCCGCGATATCGGCGCGGAACAGGATGTGGTGGGCCTCGACCAGTTCGTCGCGCACGAAGCTATCCTGGTTTTCGTCGAAGAAAGCGCGGCAAGCGGCTTCGTCGGGCTGCTCGGCCTGGATTTTCTGGTTCATCAGGCTCGCCATCGTTTCATCGTCGCTCGCTTCCTGGATGCCCAGCCGGTGCGCTTCCTGCAGCAGCAATTCGCGTAGCACCAGCGTTTGCTTGGCTGCTTCGAGCGGATCGGGCGCCTGCTGGTGGCGGGGCTGCTCGCGGGCGATGGCTGCGTCGTCGATCTCGACGCCGTTGACTCGAATCGTCATGGATTTTCCTGTCGGTAATGGCTGCTGAGGCTATCCGTGCTGGACAAAACCGGGCAAAGCGGCCAGATTGCAAAGTGTTTTCCCCGCGATTGTACCTGCTCGCTATGGCTACTCTGCTGCGCAAGTTTTCCTTTTTTTCACTGCTGCTGGTTTTTTCGGCGCTGCTGGCGCTCGACTACGGCGGGCTCGACTTCAGCGCCGTGCTCGATCAGCGCGCCGGCGATGTCCTGCTCAAGCAGCATGCCGCGCGCCGACCGGCCTCACCGGACGTGGTCGTGATCGACATCGACCAGAAGAGCCTGGAAAACCTGAACGACATCGCCGGCAGCTGGCCCTGGCCGCGCGCGATCCATGCCGAGCTGATCGACGCCATTGCCCGGCAGAAGCCGCAGGCGATCGTGTTCGATATCTTCTTCAACGAACCCGATACCTTCCGCCAGGACAGCGACGCGGCCTTTCGCGAAGCCGTTGCCGCACACCCCGAGGTCTATCTGCCCACGGTGCTGCTGAGCGACGGCATCGGCGCCCCGCTGGCCGATCTGCCGGCTATCCTGGGCCTTGAAAAAACCGCCCGCGCCGACCCCAAGGCCCGCGCACCACTGTTGCTGCCCCTGGTGCTGCCACCGCAAACCTGGCGCGGCGGGCTGGTCAATTTCGACAAGGATAGCGACGGCGTCGGCCGGCATTACCTGCTGTACCAGGAAATCGCCGGCTGGCGCATTCCGTCGCTGCCGGCCCGGCTCGCGCAAGATCTGGGCTGGCGCCATCCGCAGACCCCGCGCCAGATGCTCAACTGGCAAAGCGGGCGCCGCCATATCAGCTACGCCGATGTTTATCTCGACTTCAACCGCGAAAAATCGCAGCGCCCGGCGAACGAATTCAGCGGCAAGATCGTGGTGATCGGCGCAGCCGCGCCCGGCTTGTGGGATCTGCGCCCGACGCCGGTCTCCAAGCTTTACCCCGGCGTCGATATCCTGGCCACGGCGATCGACAACCTGCAGCACGGCGACTGGCTGACGCCGGCACCGCGTGCAATCGGCGCGCCGTTGGCGCTCGGCCTGATGCTGCTGATCGCGCTGGGTTTTCAGCGCCGCATGAATACCTTATGGCTGGCGGGCTCGCTGCTGCTGGTCTCGCTCGGGGTGATCGCCGCGCAATGGTATGGACTGGGCCTGCGCCGGTTCTGGCCGCTGGCCGGCGCCCTGGGTTGGGCCTGGGCCTATTACTGGCTGGGGGCGCTGCTCGCCTACCTGGAAGAAAAAGCCCGAGGCGCGCAGGCCGTGGCGCTGTTCGGGCGCTTTCTGGATGAACGCGTGGTCAAGGATCTGGTCGAACGCGGTGCGATCGATCCGGCACAGCAGGCCGAAGCGCGCGAGATCACGGTGCTGTTCTCCGATATTCGCGGCTTTACCACGATTTCCGAAAGCCATTCGCCGGAATTCATCGTCGATCTGTTGAACCGCTACTTCACCCGGCAGGTCGAAGTGGTATTCCGTCATGGTGGCACGCTGGACAAGTTCATCGGCGATGCGATCATGGCATTCTGGGGCGCGCCGGTAAACGATCCGCAGCATGCGCGCCACGCAGTGGAGGCTGCACTGGAAATGTCGCAGGTTCTGGAAGATTTCCGCCATGACCTGGCCGGATTGGAAGAATTCGATGTCGGCATCGGCATCCACAGCGGGCCGGCCGTGGTCGGTTTCATCGGCTCGCAGGCACGACTGGATTACACTGCCATCGGCGACACGGTGAATCTTTCCTCGCGTATCGAAGGATTGACCAAGGGCGTGGCGCGGGTGCTGGTCTCGGATGCCACGCGCGCCGCTTGCGGCGATGCCTTTACCTTTGTCGAGCACGGCAGTTTCACCGTCAAGGGCCGCGCCCAACCCGTGGTCCTGTTTGAACCCCAACTGAAGGAGTCGGCATGATGCCCAAATCCCTGCTTATCATTCTGCTGTGCGCCAGCTCACTGGCGCTGGCCGATCCCGGCAGCGTGACCCGCGCCACCGATCTCAAGGACAAGCCTTTCCTGGATGCACCGACCGTCACCCGGCTTGCTGCCGGCAGCCGCGTCGAGGTCCAGACCCGCAAGGGCGCCTGGGCGCAGGTCAGCACCCGCGACGGCAAATCAGGCTGGCTGAAAATCCTGAACCTGCGCAGTGCGACAGGCAGCAGCGGCAGCGGCCTGGGTGGCGTGAACCAGTTACTGAGCGTGGCCAAAACCGGCTCGTCCGGCAATACCGTCACCACCGGCGTGAAAGGACTTTCCGCCGAACAGATCAAGAATGCCCGGCCCAACCCGCAGGAAGTGCAACGCATGAAGAGCTACAGTGCCAGCAGCGAGGAGGCGCAGCGCTTTGCCCGCAGCAACCGACTGGAAACCCGCAGCGTGAAGGATATCGGCCTGGCCAGCACAGAGTCGCAATCGAACCGCGGCTCGGATTGAGGAGGAACACATGAAAAAATCACTCGTCACCTTGGCGCTCGCGGCCGGCCTTGCCACGCCGGTCTTCGCCATCGACCTGGGCAAGATCCTGGATGGCAGCAGCGGCATCGACCTGAACAAGGTGGTGAAGGCCGTGGAAAGCGCCGCCACCTCGCTGCAGAGCACCTCGCCGGAGCAGGAAGAGATCATCGGCAAGCGCGTGATGGCCGATCTGCTCGGCGCGGCGCCGCTCGTCAAGAACCCTGAGTTGCAACGCTATGTGAACCAGGTCGGGCGCTGGGTCGCGCTGCAATCGGAAAAGCCCAATCTGCCTTGGCGCTTTGGTGTAACCGACGATGCGCACGTGAACAGCTTCGCCGCGCCCGGCGGCTACATCCTGATCACGCGCGGCCTGTATGACCGGCTCAAATCCGAAGCCGAACTCGCCGCGGTGCTCGGACACGAAATCACCCACGTGGTGCGCGGCCATCATATCCGCGCGATGAAAGCCTCGGCACGCGGCGATTTCCTCGCCAACGTGGCGCAGATCGCTGCGGAAAAACGCGGCCGCGAAGAAGCCCAATATGCGGCCAACGCGTTCTCCGGCGGCACGGAAATTTTCGTGCGGGGCCTGGACAAGGATGACGAGTACGAAGCCGACGTCCACGGCATGGTGCTGGCAGCCCGCGCCGGCTACAACCCGTTTGCCCTCCCGAGCGTGTTGACCACCATCGGCAATATCAATCCGAAAGACAACGCGGTCAGCCTGATGTTCAGCACCCACCCCAGCCCGCAGGACCGGCTCGACAGGATCGAGGCCTCGGTCGGCGACAAGCTGGACCGCTATGCCAATGGCATCGACAACACGGCGACGTTTGCGCGGTTGCACAAGTAACAGGCATCGCTTGGTGATTCGCGCCGCTCATCCTTATCGGGTGGGCGGCGTTTTCTTTCATTCGCCGGTGGTGCGAATGTTTAAGTGCTCGTTTCAGGAAATTGAACATCGTCGGTAGCTTGGTGCTGAACGATGTGAAGCCCAACAACCAATGCATCAAGCGCCGGTAAACGTTGGGCTTCGCAAACTCTGTCCAACCTAAGTGCTATGCTTCAACCAGTCTGTACAAAAACCGCTTCAGTTCAAATAAAGCGACGAAATGGAAAAATTCACAGAGGAAGAACTCTATTGGCTGCGCAAGGTGGTCAATGATGAGTTGGGTGATGAGGACATTCCGGATGACATCGCCGACAACCTGGTCGCGCGCCAGTTGATTGCGTGGTCTCACGCCGCCGCCACGTATATCCGCGGGATTGGGGCGTCGTCCCTGACGTTGCCGGATGAGTAAGTTGCCTGGATGAAGGCAGCGGACCGCAATCCGGGACTTGCGCCTGATTCGGCACCCATCCTGATCGCCCCCCGCCTGTGATTGCTTCCCGCACCCGACATGATCACAACGCCGCTCCCGGACTCCGCCGCGCGGCCCTTTTGATCTCGCCTCGCCGCGGTTAAACTGCGCCCCTCTCCCAACGAATCAATGTCATGAGCCAACGCATTGCCCCCTTGCCGCTGCGCGATGGCGTGGCGCCGAGCTTCATGAACCTGCCGGGCGGGCGCTGGCCGAGCATGCTGGCGTTTCTGGTCGAGCGCTGTCCGCATGTCGCACCCGAGCTTTGGCATGACCGGCTGCTGCGCGGTGCGATCTATGACCATGCCGGGAATTCGCTTGCGCTCGATAGCCCGTATCCGGGGCATGGGCGGATCTGGTATTACCGCGAAGTGCCGCCGGAAACGCCGGTGCCGTTCGATTCCCCGGTGCTGTATCAGGATGAAAATCTGGTGGTGGCGGACAAGCCGCATTTCCTGGCCTGCATTCCCGCCGGCCGGCATCTGCAGGAAACGCTGCTCACGCGCCTGCGCGCCAAGTTGGACCTACCGCACCTGAGCCCGATCCACCGGCTGGATCGCGAAACCGCGGGGGTGATGATGTTCTGCGCCGATCCGGTGCGGCGCGGGGCCTACCAGCAACTGTTTGCCAGCCGCACGGTGCAGAAGGAATACGAAGCCATTGCGCCGCACCGCGCCGAGCTGGCGTTGCCGCGCGTGCACCGCAGCCGGCTCGAAGAGCGCAGCGATTGCTTCGTGATGCATGAGGTGCCGGGCGAGATCAACAGCGAAACCCGGATCGAACTGCTGGAAACGCGCGGCGACAAGGCGCGCTACCGCCTGTTGCCGCACACCGGCAAGAAGCACCAGTTGCGCGCGCATCTGGCGGCGCTGGGCATCCCGATCCTCAACGATATCTGGTACCCGGCGCTGTTGCCGGACAAGGGCAGCGATTTCAGCCGCCCCTTGCTGCTGCTGGCGCGGGCGATCGAGTTCGTCGACCCGCTCAGCGGGCAGTCGCGGCGCTTTGAAAGCCGGCGCAGCTTGGATTGGTCGGCGGCGTAATTCGCTGCCTGAGGTTCAGGTTTTACAGATGTATCAGCGTCGCCCGCTGATCAAGTTAACCAGGATCATGACGACGGCAACCACGATCAAGATGTGGATAAAACCGCCCAAGGTATAGGACGTGACAAGCCCGAGGAGCCACAGTACGAGCAAAACAATCGCAATTGTATAAAGCATGATGTTCACCTTTTCGTTGTTCGGGGTGTTGCAGAGATAGGCCCTAACAATTTGTCGAGCACTTCGTCTGGAAACTTCCACATCAACAGTCTGGACGGCCCCGCGTTCTTCGTCCGTTCGATAGCGCACATACCGGTTTGGCGAGCGGGCCAAGCCGCCGCCGGGTCCGGTTCATTGCTTCACAAGGGCGGTTTTTGCCGGGTGTCCGCAGGGTGCCAATGCGCATGACGATTTGAACAAACAAAGCAGCCCCATCTAGCCGCCCTCATTCACTCGCAGCCCTTCGAGCCTCTCGCAACTTCAGGCTGGAGAGCCCACCCCATGCCAGCCGGTGCATGCCGTGTTCGGATCAAATATCCCGTCCGCAAGGTTTTCAGGAATGATCCATAGCGTCTGCCGCCATTGATTATGTGCGCCAGCAGACAGACGACGCAGGCTGTTCTCCATAAGCTTTCAATCAGCTGAGCCAATTTGCCCATGCGCAATGCCTGCACCCGGGCCATGCGTGATGGGGGAATGGTGAAGAGAAGTGCATGCCCGGCGCTGTTTGCTGTGGCACCCCCTGCATTGCATACCGGGAAGATGGAGTACGGCAGTCAGAATTGAACTGGAGAAGTTCAGGGCCGGGCTGCCACCGGGCAATGCGATCCTGCCTTAAGCAGGCGTATCAACACCAGGAGATTCGATATGAAAAAAATCATTCTTTTATTGGCCTCAATGGTCCTCGGCGCACCGGCTTTTGCCGATGACATTTCACTGGGCGAGCCCGGATACGGTGGAACTGGCTGTCCGGCCGGCACGGTATCTGTCACCTTGAGTCCGGATGCAAAATCGTTGAGTTTGTTATTCGACCAATACCAGGTGAGCGTTGGCGGTACGACCGGCAAAAGCTTTGACCGCAAGAGCTGCAACATCGCCATTCCGGTGCGCGTGCCCCAGGGGATGAGCGTCTCGATCCTGAAAATCGACTTTCGTGGCTTCAATCGCCTGCCGCAATCGGCAACTTCGCAGTTCGATGTCGAATACTTCTTTGCCGGCACAAGAGGCCCGGCATTCCAAAGAAGGTTTCGCGGCCCGCTTGAAGAGGATTATTTGATCAACAACGAGCTTACCGTTCAGGCAATGGTTTGGTCGGCTTGTGGTGCGGACGTCAACCTGCGCACCAACTCCAGCATGCGGGTGAGCACGGTTTCAAACCGGGAAGCCATGGCCTCGATCGACTCCGAAGACATCAATGCGGCTATCGTTTACCACCTGCAATGGCGCAGTTGTAACTGAACGCATACCGGGCGGTGCCTGGAACCAACAAGCACCGCCCGGTTTTGAGAGGTAAATGCCATGAAATGGATGATGCGCAGTATTTTCGCGTGCGCCTGGCTTGTCGGCCTGCCGGCATCGGCCCAGGAGGCCAACGGTTGCCCTGAGGGAAGCTACTCAGTCGTCATGTCGCCCGATGGCACCACGCTGAGCTTTTTGTTTGACCAGTTCACCGTCGAAAGCCGTGGCAATCCAGTCAGCGGAGTGCACAGAAAAGTTTGCCGTATTTCGGCACCACTGAATTTACCGGCAGATTATTCCATCGGGGTTTACAAGGTCGATTACCGGGGCTTTGCGAAACTGGCGGCGAAACAAGAAACCGAACTCGCCGTTCAATATTTTCTGGGTCCACGCGACAACGAACACGGTCGCGTTTTCAAACGCAAAATCAAGGGTCCGCATGAAAACGATTATTCGTTTACGGAAAACATCGGTGCTGGACAAATGAAACGGGTTGGGTGTGGCGCTGCCGCCGTGCTTAATGTCGGCATCACACTGAGCCTCGATGGCGACCTGCGCGCCGGCGAGGCCATGGCGTCGTTGGACACCACGGATGCCGCCCCGGGTGGCGCCCTGGTCTACCATCTCAACCTAAAAAAATGCCCTTGAAGCCATCGGGAACCTGATTTGTGGACGCCTCGAAAAACCACCTTTCCTCGCGATACTGCGGTACTCGCAAAAGTTTCTCCTTACATATCAAATATATGCTGCGTAGCAATTTTTTGCTTGCGCCTTGTTTCCCTTAGCAAACAGCCTGAATGAAGGCCTCAAACCGCAATCCGGGGCTTGCGGACGGGCGCTGGCGAGCATGCTGGCTTTCCTGGTCGAGTGCTGTTCGCATGTCGCGCCAGAGCTCTGACATGACCGGCTGCTGCGCGGCGCGATCTATGACCATGCCGGGAATTTTCATGGTTTGTCGCCACTCAATCCATCGCTCTTGATCTGATGGCAGCAACTTGACCAAGCTTTATCGGACGCCCCCAGTCTAACAAGGCAAACGCGCAGAAACTTGCATGAATTTGACGTAACAAAAATTTACACGGATTATCCACACAGCCTATTCCTATCCATACAAATTTATGAACGATATCGTCAAGATCGTCTTTAAAGGATCGCTTGCGCCAGGAAAGACCCAGGACGAGGTCGCACCACGTCTGGCCGTCGCTTTGAAAATTGCGACCCAAAATGTACATTCACTCTTTTCGGGCAAGCCGGTTGTTCTGAAACGCAATGTGCCCCGTGCGGATTCCCTTCGATACATCACTTATCTCGCACAACTTGGCATTCTTGTTGAAGCCGAGAGCGAGACACCCCAGCCTCCGGCTGAAGATCTGTTGTTTCCCTCGCTTTTCGGCAACACCGCAGCCGTCGCGGTAGCCACTGCTCCGCCAGGGGCAGCGGCGCTTGCGCTGGCTCCTGAAATGATGGATTGCCCGAAATGCGGCGTAGAACAGCCCAAGCGCACCCTATGCAAGGCCTGCGGCGTGGATATGCCACGCTTCCAGGCTGCGCAATTCGAAATGGCACACACGCCGGCAGTAGTCACCACCAGCGCCAGCCGAGCGACACCCGATGCGGCACTCGAGGATGGCGCCGAATTCACCCCGGAATTTCGCGATTTCTCGTTCGAAGGCCGGCTGGGGCGCATCCGCTATATGAGCTACTGCTTTGGGGCATCCCTGATTACCGGCGGCGTGCTGGGTTTATTGCTGGCTTTGGGCCTGATCCGCAACATGATCGGCATCGGTTTTTTTGGGCTGATTTTTCTGGTCTATCTCGTCCGGCTGACCAGCTTGCGCCTGCACGACATGGATCGCAGCGCTTGGTGGCAATGTCTGGCGATTCCTCTCAGTGCATTGCAAAGTTATGCCGCCTACAAGATGCTATCCGGTGGAACGGCAGGGCTGCTGTATCTCAGTGCCATCCCGCTGTTCATCTACTCGCTGTGGATTTTTGCCTGGCCGGGCTCCAGCAAAATCAATCGTTTCGGTCTGCCAAACGAACGTAACACCGCCTTCGGTTATATCGGCGCCGTCCTGTTTGTCGCATTGATGATCGGCGGGGGGGTTGGCACCAAACAAAAGGGTTTGCTTCAGCAGAAACAGGCGGCCCCGGAAGAAAGTCAGCGCAATCTGGTCGTACTCTACTGCACCCCCAATTCAGGTGCCTGCCACGAAGCGCGAAACTGGTTTTTACGCCACCCGCGCCTGCCTTATGACGATTGTGATATCGAGACTTCCGCGGACTGCCGCCGCGAATTCGATCGCATTGGCGGCCAGGTGGTGCCTACGCTGGTCGTTGGCAACAATAAACATGACGGATTCAGCGAAGAATGGCTGATGGCCGAGGTCAAAGCAGAAATTCTGCGTCAGGCCCGCGCAGCGCCAGAATCCCCGGAAAATTCAGCCAGTGATGAAGACGACGAATAATCGCCTCCCCCGGACAATAAACCATGCTGATTCTGCCCCTGCCTGCGGCACCTGACTGGCGGCGCCCGCCGTGGGTCACGCTCGCCATCATCGTGATTTGCAGCTTTATCTTCCTGTTTTTGCAGCTCAAAGACGGGCCGATCGAGGCGCGTGCGTATTCGTATTATCTGGAACACCGGCTGCACGAATTGGAGCTGCCGCGCTACCTTGAGCATTTGCGGCAGAAGGGGCATGCAACGGCGGCAGACAACGATACGCCGCGCGATTCGATCATGCTGCTGTTGCGCATGCAGGCGGATGAAGCATTCATGCGCCGCCTGCATCAGGACGAAATTATTCGTCCCGACGAGCCGCGTTATCCGGCGTGGAAGGCCCAGCGCGCCGAATTCGAAAAATTGCTCGCGCAGAGCTTTACCGACCGGTTCATCCTCAAGCCGGCGAATCCGACTTGGTACGGCTTGTTGATGCACATGTTCATGCATGGCAGCGTGGACCACTTGCTCGGCAACATGGCCGTTCTATTCATCGTGGGCTACACGGTCGAAGCGGCGCTCGGCAGCGGGCGCTTTCTGGCGTTTTACATCCTGTCCGGGCTGGGCGCGACGGCGGCCGACCTGGTTCTGCGTTCAGATAGTTTTGTCGGTACGCTTGGCGCATCGGGCGCCATCGCCGGCGTAATGGCCATGTTTGTTGTCATCTACGGCCTGCGCAAAATCCGGTTTTTCTATTTCCTGTTTTTCTACATGGGCACGCTGCACGCCTCGGCGTTGCTGGTACTACCGGTGTGGCTGGGCAAGGAACTGCTGCAGAAAGTCATGAACCCTGGCAGCCATGTGAACTACTACGCGCACTTCTGTGGCCTGCTGACGGGCGCATTGCTGGCTACCTGTTATCGCTGGCGGCGCAGCTGGCAAACCGCTGAACATGTCATCGCGCAGGAAAATGACGCGGCAACGAAAAAGCTGCAATTACAAGCCGAAAACCTGTTTGCCCGGATGCAATTCGAACCCGCTGCCCGACTCTATGCCAAGCTCACTGTCGCGCAACCGCAAGACCGCAAACTCGCCATTGATTTTTATCAAGCGGCCAGATTGCAGCCTGATACCCATCTGCGCGAACAGGCCTGCCAACTTATCCTGACCCTCAATACCGGCACGCAGCAAACCACGGAAGCATGGCAATACCTGATCGAACGCAAGGCCATGCTGCCAAAACTGACAAACAGTGACTGGACGCGACTCGCGGCATCATGGATCGATGGCAGATTCCTGGTGCCGGCCGAACAGCTGCTACGCATGCTGAGCAGCAAAAGCGGCCAACATCCGGGATTGCCGACACAACTCTACCGTCTGGGACAAGCTTTTATGCAAGCCAAACAGGATGAGCGTGCCTTCGGCTGCTGGCGTATCCTGATCCGCCATTATCCGCAATCGGCAGAGGCCCAGCTGGTGCGCAAACCATCGCCCTCGTCAGCCCAATCCTGAGATGCGCCTAGCGCAAGCGTGAAATCACCGTCTGCAACTGTAGTGCTTCCGCGCGCACGGTATGTGCGGGAAAGCGCTGCAGCAGGATTTCGAGGATTTTCAGTGCCTGCGTATCATTGCGCAGATGTTCCGATGCCAGCCGCGCACCCAGCAACAGGATTTCCGGCAGCGCGGCATGGTTACCGAATTGCACATCAAATTCCTTGACCAGCGCCAGCGCCAGCGCTTGCTTGTGTGCCGCCAACGCAACGCGCCCCAGTGTGGCACGCATCTGCCCATCGGCAGGCAAAAAAACCGGATTGTGGTGTCGCACTGATTCCAGCACTTGCAGCGCCTGAGTTTCACGCCGCTGATTCAGCAACACGCCGATATAGCAATCGGCCTCGCGCACCAACTCGCCACGATGCGCATCGGAGGCAAGCAGCAACCGAAAGTAGCCTTCGCGCAACGCGAGGTCTCTCGGGTTGGCCCTCAGCGCCCCGGCCAGAAAATGTACCGCTTCGGTGATTTGGCCCGCCCGCACCATTTCACCGGCCTGCGCGAGCACGACCTTGCCATCCGCGTCCTGCGCTTGCACAGGCTTGGCCTGATCGCTTCCTGTCTGGGGAATGCCCAGCGATACATGATATTGATGCAACACATAACCCATCAGCGCGTACATCACGATCACGAAATACATGTTGATAAAGAAGAAAAAGAGCGGCTGCACGCCTGCAGGCAAGATGGGCAGCAAATAATATGAAGCAGCCGTACCGCTGCTAGTCAGCAAGCTTAAACAACCCCAAAGACCCAAATAGGGCATGCCGATGTCTGCGATCAGGCGCCAGAGCTCTTCCGGGTTGATCGATTCAAGCAGATTGTCAGTCAAGGCGAGCAACATAATGCTCGCGGGTAACACCAGCATCAGCAAAAGCGAAGCCAGCACCGCGACCGCCGGACCCAGCAAGTACCCGATCATCCCGACAAAAATCCCCCCGACGACCAACGCGGCAAATTGCTTGTAGGGGCGGTACGGGTGTTCCTGCGTGTTTTCGCGTAACACATCCCGCTGCTCGTGTTCGCCCAGCGCCATATGCTCCAGCACCTTGAACGCATGACGCAGCAAAGCGGCAAACAGCAGCGTATTGAGCGCGACAGACATAATCCCGCCTCGGAGCACGCTATTGATCAACCAGAACGCAATCGACAGCAGGGAGAGACTTAACAGCGAATCCAGCCGCAAGGGTTGCGCAAAGAAAAACGGAAAACGCTCCCAAAATGGGGTAATGGCAGTAGGTTTTTGCATGGATGGGTCAATCGCACGAATGAACGGGCCTACTCTAGCCTATTTTTTAATGAAAGGTTCAGGATTGAATAACGTCAATAACAGATGCCAACGAATCAATTGGACACCCCATCCTCGCCAAGCTACCCTTGAAAAACCGGGTGCTAGCCGGTGGCCAGAGCTCACCGGACGAAACGGTGGCTAAACTGGCAAAACCGCTGCGGTGTATGCGGAAAAGCGCGGCCGCATGGCATTGATCTCTAACGTCCAACACACGATCACCGGCGTCCGCGGTAACGCCGGGATGAAAACCACAATCCCATTTCCGGTCCAACGGACAAACAAAAAGGCCGCGTGCTGCGGCCTTTGGGTGTTAGCGCTCAAATGCAGCGCCCTGCGTTGATCCATCAAGCCGGGTTTAACTGCTCGCTCAGGCGCTCCACATCATCGCGCTCGCCGCGAATCGTGAAGAAGGTGCCTTCTTCGTTGGAATGCTCGTCCAGCACCGTGCAGCTCGCGTAGATTTTGCCGCGCATCTGCTGGTGGGCCCAGGGCAGGAAAATCTCGGCCTCGGCCAGATGCTGCTGGAAGAAGGCGACGATCTGCCCGTGCAGCCTTGCCACGTCTTCAGGATTCTTCGCACTCATCACCACGCAATCCGGGAACCGTGCGCGCAGCACTGCTTCGCATTCGGCTTGTGCGGCGGCATCGCCCACGTGGTCGATCTTGTTGAACACGCGCAGGCGCGGCACTTCGTGTGCGCCGATTTCCTTCAACACTTCGTCGGTGACTTCGAGCTGGCGCTGAAAGCCGGGGTCACTGGCGTCGATTACGTGCAGCAGCAGCGAGGCATCGAGCGATTCGTCGAGCGTCGACTTGAACGATGCGACCAGGCCGTGCGGCAGGTTCTTGATAAAGCCGACCGTATCGCTGACCAGCACGCGCGGTTTGCTTTCCGGGTAGAGCGTGCGCACGGTGGTATCGAGCGTGGCGAACAGCTTGTTGGCGACCAGCACTTCGCTGCCGGTGAGCGCGCGCATCAAGGTCGACTTGCCGGCGTTGGTGTAGCCGACCAGCGCCACGCTGGCCAGCGTTTGATTTTCCAGCCGGCGCGCGCGTTGAATGCTGCGCTCGGCATCCATCGCGACAATTTCTTTCTGCAGCTCGGCGATGCGGTCGCGCACCTTGCGGCGGTCGAGCTCGGTCAGCGATTCGCCGACGCCGCGGCCGCCGACACTGCTGCGCTGCCGCCCTTGTTGCCCGGCCAGCTTCGCCGCCTCGCGCAGGCGCGGCGCCATGTAACCGAGGCGCGCGATCTCGACCTGGGTGCGCGCGGCGCGGGTGCGGGCGTTGCGGTGGAAGATTTCCAGAATGACCATGGTGCGGTCCATCACCGGGCAGCCGACCTCGATTTCCAGATTGCGCGCCTGCGAAGGCGAGATTTCGTGATCGACCAGCAGCGCGTCGATCTGCCCGTCGAACGGCGCAGGTGCCTGCGTGGTTTCGGCCAGCTCGGCCGGCAGGGGCTCGTCACTGACGAAGCAGCGGATTTCCTGGCGCTTGCCCGCGCCCAGATAGGCCGTCATCTCGAAGGTATTGCGCCGCTGCACGAAGGTGTGCACGACGGTAAAACCGAGCGTCTTGGCGAGTTCGCGCAGCTCGGTCAGCGACGATTCGAACTCGGCATCGCACACATTCGGCCGTTGTACGGATGCGACGATGGCGTATTTGGGCTGCTCTTGGACTTCTGTTTGCATTCGGGAAGGGCTTCGCGGGATTGGGCAAGGCGAGATAGTACCTGCCAATGGGGAAGTTGGCGGCATGGAATCTGCACGGGCCGCCGAACGTGAGGCAATTTCGTGTCCTGCTCCCCGCGCAGAGTGACGAAATCATCCGTTTGGCGTAACAGGCTTCGTTTGGCGGCCTGCAGGCGAAAATGATTCTTATTCTACCGTTCGATTTGACTACACTTTGTAAGGATATCGGTCTCGATCTTGAGGGCCCCATGCAGATACGAACGCTGCGCAGGATTTCCCGCGTGATGCACAACGGACTCTGGATCATCGTTGCGGTGATTCTCGCGGCATTGTGGTCGCTGGCGCTGGTTTTTTCGTCCGTTTACAAGGAAAGGCTGATTTCCAGCAGCATGCGCGAGCTGGTGCAGCTCAACGGCGTCGTCACCCAGCATACGCTGGCGCTCTTCAAGGCCATTGAAACCGATCTGCACGTGGTGGATCGCTGGCTGCAAGTCTACAAGGGCGACGATCCGTTGAACGACCCCGCGTTCGTGGCCATGATCAACGACTTGCGCGACATCTCGGACGGGCTCGTGGATATCCGGGTGATCTCCACGGAAGGCAAACTGTATTACATCCCCAATCCAACCCGAAAACCGCTGGCCGATGTCAGCGACCGTACCTACTACACCGCCCAGCTGGATCCCCTCCTGTCTAGAAAGCTTTATATCGGCGCACCGGTTCAAAGTCGCGTCTCCGGCGAATGGGGCATCCCGATTTCATGGCGAATGCAGTCGCCAGTGGCCGGATTGCACGTGATCCTCGCGGCCGTCGAGCTCGATCGCCTGGTCGCGCCGCACGAACGCTGGCGTTTTCCCACACCGGGCAGCATCTTGCTGCTGAGGGACGACGGCATTCTGCTTTCGCGCGCCCCCTTCGATGCCAAATATCTGGGCATCAACATGCTCGACGAAGCTGCGCTGCGAACGATCTTCCAGAAGGGGAAAGGCACCCTGTTGACCGAAAGCCCGCAAACCGACGGCATGAAGCGACTGGTTAGCGTCGAACGCCTGGAGAACTTCCCTCTCGGGGTGGTAGTCACTCGCGGGCTGGACGAAACGCTGGGAAACTATTATCTGGTGCGGCGCATTGTATTCGGCGTGATCCTGGTCATTACCCTGGCGGCGCTGGGTTTTACCGCGCTGATATATCGCACCCAGAAAGCCCTGTTGAAAACGCAGCGCGAGCTGCACAGGCAGGCTTCGGTCGACGACTTGACGCAACTCATGAACCGGCGGGCCTTCTTTGCCTATGCCGACCGGGAGTTTTCCCGCGCCAAGCGCCAGAATGCACCGCTTGCATTGCTGATGCTGGATATCGACGACTTCAAGCAGATCAACGATCGCAGCGGACACAGCACCGGCGATCGGGTGTTGACCCTGTGCGCCAAAGCATGGATGCACGCGCTGCGCGGCCACGATGCGATCGGCCGTATCGGCGGTGAGGAGTTCTGTGTTTTATTGCCGGCAACCGGCCCGCAAGCCTCCATCGATGTGGCGGAACGGTTGCGCAAAATGACCGAAGAACACATCAACCTGGAACAGAACAAGGTCAAGCGGGTTACCGTCAGCATCGGTTTGGCCTGGTTGACCGAGTCGGATACCCATTGGCAGATGCTGCTCGAGCGCGCCGATTTGGCGCTGTACCGGGCAAAGCATGACGGCAAGAATCGGGTGGAGACGGAGGCTTCGTGATCCCGGACGGCGGGGAATACCCAATGGTCGGGCGGGCGACTAACCCGCCCCATCGAACGGCCGAGGGCAAACAAAGACGCACGGCAAGTGCGCCGTACGCGGTAGAAATACGGGTATGTGGTAAATCGCAATCGCCGCAATCAGTTTTTGCAGCGATTGCCGACCGTTATGAATTACACCGCGCCGTGTGCTTCGACGTAGAGTGCATAGATCGAATGACTGCTGGCCATATACAGGCGGTTATTTTTTGGACCGCCAAAGCACAGATTAGGACAGCGCTCTGGCAGCTTGATAAAGCCGATAGCCTTGCCTTGCGGGTTGAAGATCATCACACCATCCAGATCTTCAGATTTCCCCTTGAGTTCAAATACCTTACGTCCAGCCACATCGGTAGGTTCGGACTGTAGTACGCCATTGCTGCCCCAGCCGCACCACAGATTGCCATCGCGATCTACTTTGAAGCCATCCAGAGCCCCCTGGTCAGCCGCGTCGATCAGTTTGGTCTTGTTGGATACGGTGCCGTCAGCGTTGACATCAAAGCTCCAGATGCTGCGATTGGGTGTGCCCTTCCACTCAACCACATAAAGCTTCTTCTCGTCGGGCGAGAAAGCCAGACCGTTAGGGTTGACGAGATCCGTGATCACGGCCGTGAGTTTGCCATCGGGGCTGATGCGGAAAACATTGGTGTTGGCCTGTTCCGGTTTAGCCTTGAAGCCTTCCCATTCGCCATTGATCCCGAATAAGGGATCGGTGAACCAGATGCTGTTATCCGATTTGACGACGATATCGTTGGGTGCATTGAGCTTTTTGCCTTCGAAGCTATCAGCCAGTACGGTGAGTTTGCCATTCTTCTCGGTGCGTACCACGCGACGCGTGACTGAGTGCTCGCAAGTAATGAGGCGGCCTTGGCGATCACGCGTGTTACCGTTGGCATAGTTGGCCGGCTTGCGGAAAACGGTAAAACTGCCGTCCTTCTCGCTGTATTTCATGATGCGGTTGTTCGGAATGTCGCTGACCAGCAAATAGCCACCGTCTTCCGGAAAATATACGGGTCCTTCTGCCCAGAGCATGCCGGAGGCGACTTGCTCGACCGTGCTGCTATAGATGCGGTATTTAGCAAAGCTTGGGTCGAGAATCAAGACAGCAGGATCTGGATAGCGCTGATTGGGTTTGAAGCCAAAAGACGTGGATGCTGTAGCGATTCCCGATGCCACAGCCGCAATTCCACCTAACAGTACATTGCGGCGTGAAAAATCCATTGCATTGGATTCTGTATTCTTTTTATCCATTCTTTCCTCCTGGTTTGCTGAGCAAAAGTTGTAATGCCAGAGTTCGGCATACCTAAGGTATTCCCTGAACCCATTTTTTGCTTTGTGAAGGCAGCCATTTAACCAGGAATTGCAGAGGGAAAATCTTGTGCATGTTTACCAATTACGAATGCTAGCACTATAAAAAAATGTTCTTTTTCTGACTTTTGTTGAAATAAACCAGGCTACCCGCTCGGATCACAGGACAGTGAATTGTACTTCTCGACTTGAGATTCCCAGCACAATGTGCTTTGCCATCAACACCTTACAAACATTCCATCAATTGCTGATCCAACGCCTCCAACAACCCCACCGGCGCCGGAACAAAACAACACCCCTGCTCCGGTCCATTGAACCCACGCAGGAAGTAATACACCGCCCCGCCCAACTGCTGCTCCGGCCGGTACGCCTCCCCCAAACGCTGTCTAAGCAAGCGGTGCAACGCCAAGAGATACAACGCCGCCTGCACATCGTAGCGGTGCTCCAGCATCGCACCGTCCAAGGCCTTGGCGTGGTAATCGGCGTCGTGCCCGCCGAGCGCGTTCGACTTGTAATCGAGCACCCAATACTTGCCGCCGTGCTCGAACACCAGATCGGCGAAGCCCTTGAGCATGCCGTGCAGTGTGCGCTCGGGCAGCGCCGGGCGCGGTTGGCCGGGCAGGATGTGCGTGCGGCACAGGCTATCGAGCAAGGCGCTGTCTAGGCGTTCGGACGGGAACCAGAATTCCATTTCCGGCAGGTGCCGGGTGATGCCGGCAAGCGCGATGCCGAGCGGCGGCAGCGGCGTCGTTGCCGCGTTGCGCAGCCAGTCGACGACGGCCTCCTTGCGGTGGCCCCAGCCGAGGCGATCGCAGCGGCTGGAAAGGCGCGGGGCGAAGTCGGGCGTATCGGCCAGATCGAAGCCCTCATTGGCGAGCCATTCGAGCTGATCGTGCAGGAAGTTGCCGGGGATCGGGCCCTTGGGGAACGCATGCCACAGCGCGGATTCGGCCGGCGCGGGACGGGCGACGGGCCCGGCTTCGAGCAGGATTTCGTCGCGCACGTTCTCGCCCGACCAGCCGGTCGCGCGGCCCAGATCGCGGGTGAGCGCCGAGAAGCTGGCGATCGACCAGTCGCGCTCGAACTGGCCGGCGTAGGGCGGCAATTCGCGCAGCGGCGGCAGGGTTTCACCGCGATTGAGCATGGTATGTCCAGCCGGGTGGGCCACGGGTTCCAGCTGCAATTCGCTGCTGCCGGCCTGCAAGGCGGCGAGGCGAGCGGGCAGATCGTCCGCGCCGATGTCGGCGCCGCCACCCAGCAGATAACCGAGTGCGCTGCGCTGCAATTGCGGCTTGTCGCTATGGCCGATTTTCAGCGGCGCGAGACCCAGCCACAGCGCATGGCGCGGGCGGGTGAGCGCGACATACAGCAGGCGCAGGTCTTCCTGCAGCCGCGCCTCGTCGGCCTGTGCCAAGGCTTCATCGGACAGGCTGAAATCGATCTGGCGCGTGCCGTCGGCGGCAGCAAACTCGATCAGGCGCTTGCCGCGCTTGTCGACCGGGCGAAAGCTCGCGGCGAATGGCAGGTAGACCAGCGGGTATTCCAGCCCTTTCGACTTGTGCACGGTGACGACCTTGACCAGATCCGCATCGCTTTCGAGGCGCACGATCATCTCGTCGCCGCGTTCGCCCTGGCCGTCGATTTGCTCGGCTAGCCAGCGGATCAGCGCCTGCTCGCCCTCCTGCTTAAGGCTCGCGGCCTGCAAGAGCTCGGCCAGATGCAAGAGGTTGGTCAGGCTGCGCTCGCCGCCGATCTGCGCCAGCAGCCGCGCGGGCAGCGCAAGTTCATGCAGCCAGGCGCGCAGCATCGCCAGCACGCCTTGGCGCTGCCAGATCAGATGCAAGCGCTTGAGCTGCTCGACGCGAATTTCCCAGGCCTGGTCGTCCTGGGCGAATTGCGCGAGTTCGGCCAGCGGCAGATTGGCAATCGCCGTGGCATACGCCGCGCGCGCGAGGCGCCCATCGAGCGGATTGGCCACCGCCTGCAGCCAGCGCAGCAGGTCAGCCGCCTCTGCGCTGTCGAACACCGAATCCTTGTCCGAGAGATACACGCTCGCCACGCCGCGCTGCCGCAAGGCCCGGCGCACCGCCGCCGCTTCCTTGCCGCTGCGCACCAGCACCGCGATATCGGCCGGTTTCAGCCGGGCAAGTCGGCCTTTTGCATCACGGAACCCGGCATGCGCGTCATTCAACTGGCCGACGATATGCTCAGCGCAGTACGCGGCAAAGTGCTGGCGGTACTGCTCGCTGTTCAGCGCCTCGTCGCTTCGCCAGACCGTAAGCGCCGCAATCGGCCCGGCGGCATCGACCAGTTGCTCCTTGCGCCCGGCGGCTTCAACCTTGATAAATGGCAGCGGATCGTCTTCGCCGTGGCGGAAGCGGAATGCGCCGCGCGGGTAGCCGGCCGCGTGGTCGAACACGTGATTGACCGCTGCAACCAGCGCCTGCGTCGAGCGGTAGTTGGTCGCCAGCGCGTAATGGCGGCCGTCTGTGGCACGGCGCGCGGCGAGATAACTGTGGATATCGGCGCCGCGAAAGCCGTAGATCGACTGCTTCGGATCGCCGATCAGCAGCAGGCCGCAGTCGGGCGCGTTGTCGGCGCAGCGATAAAGCCGGTCGAAGATGCGGTACTGCAGCGGCGAGGTATCCTGGAATTCGTCGACCAGCGCCAGCGGGTATTGCGCGACGATGCGCTCACGCAGCCGCTCGCCGTTGGGGCCGGCCAGCGCGCGATCGAGCCTCGTCAATAGGTCGGCAAAGCCGAAGGTGCCGGCGCGGCGCTTGAGCTCGTCCATGCGCGCGGCGATGTGCGCGGCGGCATGGCGCAGCAGCACGGCATCGACCTGCGGCAGTGCATCGAGCGCGGGTTTCAACGCAGCGAAATCGGCAAACGCGGCGGGCAGCTCGGGCATGCTGGCCGGGTCTTTGGCCGCTTCCTGCATGCCCTCAAAGGTAAAGCGCGTCCAGCCGGTTTTCAGGTCGAGCACTTCCAACGCCGGATCAAGGCTCCAGCCCTTCAGCGCTTCCAGCCAGCGCGTGTAATTGGCCTTGCCGAGCTTGCGCCCGTCAAACGGCTTGTCCTTGCGCGCCGTCTGCGCATCGAGCCAGCCTTGCATGTCCGCGGCGCGCTCATCCCAGCCCTGCTTGAGTTCGGAGAGGCGCTGCTGGCGCTCGGTCTGGGTGCGGATCACCAGCGCGGCCAGCGTTCCCGGCTGCGGCGCGAGGAGCGCTTCGAGCTTGATCAGCTGCGCGGCGTCGGCTTCAAGGCGCGCGAGCTCGGGCCAGAGTTGCAACACGGCGGCGAGCGCCGGACCGGACAACGGGTAGACCTGTTGGCGCCAGTAATCGCGCACGGCGGTGGCGAACAGCGCCTGTTCGTCGGCGGCCAGTTCCTCATCGAACAGGCTGCCGCTGTCGAACGCATGCTCGCGCAGCATGCGCTGGCACCAGGCATCGATCGTGTGCACGGCGGCATCGTCCATGCCTTCGGCCGCCAGCGCCAGCCGGCGCGCGGCCTGCTTGCGCTCGCTGCCCTCGGGGAAGCTCGCGAGCACTTCCTGTAGGAACACATCCTTGTCATCCGGCGCGGCTTCGCCGCGGAAGCAGCGCGCGGCTTCCAACAGGCGTGCGCGGATGCGGTCGGACAACTCGCGCGTGGCCGCGCGGGTAAAGGTCATCACCAGGATTTCCGCCGGCAGCAGCGGGCGGGCAAAACATTCGTCCGGGCCGCCGTGGCCGAGCACCAGCCGCACATACAGCGCGGCGATGGTCCAGGTCTTGCCGGTGCCGGCGCTGGCTTCGATCAGCCGGCTGCCCCAGAGCGGAAAACGCAGCGCATCAAGCATCTGGCCCATCGCCGCCCTCCTCGTCGTCCCGCGCTTGCGGGTCGTGAATCGTGAATGTCACCTGCCGGTCAAGCCAGGTTTTCAGCGGCAGGAACAGGCGCTGCGCGAACTCGGCGAAGCGGCCGTCAGCGGTCAGCGCGGCGTAGTCCGGATAGAGCCGCGCGAGCCCCGGGTCGCGGCCGACTTCGCCGCCGCTGTTAAAGCCGCCCTCGTAGACTTGGCGCGGATTACCGTTTTCGGCGAGCAGCGCCAGCGCGCTCTGGCTGGCGAGCGGCAACGGCGTTTGCATCCCGGCGCGCCAGGCATCGATCAGTTCGCGCAATGCGGACTGCGCGGCGCCTTGTTCGAGCGCCCCCAAAGTCAAGACCGCATCGCGCCCGACGATCACGCCGCCAACCGCCAGCCCGCAGGCGCTGGCCGCGAGTTGCTGCACCCAGGCGCCGATCAGCTTGTCGGCGCGCAATTGCTTTTGCTTGTTGACGAACACGGTCGGGTCGAGCTTGAGCCAGGCGCGCCCGTCAGCGCTCTGGCGCAGGCCGTCGAGCCAGTCTTCGAGCTGCAGATCGCCGTGGGCAAACAGCAGCACTTCCTTGCCGCCATCCTGCGACCATGCCTGCTGCTGAGTGCGCCATTCGCGCCAGACCGGCGTGATGAGCTCGACCAGATGCTGGCGTTCGCGCATGCCGAACGGCCCGAGAGGCAACTCGCCGGCACGGGCGATACCGTCGGCGAGCCGGCCGATCTGCCCACCGATGTCGTCGCCCGCCTCCTCGCCGCGCGCGGCATCGAGAAAGCGGCTGACCAGCCCGTATTCGTCGAGCTTGTTCAGCGCGAACGGCTCGTCATCGTCGGCGGCCGTGTCGCGCTCGGCGAACACCACGTCGAGCCGGTAGCGGAAGAAGTGGCGCACCGGGTTTTTCAGGAAATCGGCCAGCAGCGCCAGCGTTAGCCTGAAGCCGGGTTCGGGCACGAACGGCGGCAGCGAACCGTCGCCAGGCACATCGAGCGCCAGCGAGGCGCTCTCGCCGGCGGGCGAGAGCGGGGAGAGTGGGAATGAAGTCACCTCGCCAGCGGCATGCGCTGCGCGCCATTCCTGCGCATGGGTGAACAGCGCGCCGCCCTCGAAATAGCGTCGGCTGAATGGCTGCAACGGGTGTTCGGTCGTGCGCGCTTCGAGCAGGCCATCGGCCCAGCCCGCCGCCAGATAATCGCGCAATTGCGACACCAGCACCGACGGCGGCTCGGCGCTGTTGTCGCGCGGATTGCGTCCGCTCCAGCTGATGTAAAGCGTGCGGCGCGCGGCCAGCAGCGCTTCGAGCATCAGGTAGCGGTCGTCGTCGCGGCGTGATCGGTCCCCGGGCCGTGCCTGGCCGGGCAGCGCCAGCAGGTCGAAATCGGCGCGGCTGGCGCGGCGCGGGTAGTCGCCGTCGTTCATGCCCAAGAGGCACACCACGTCGAACGGTATCGCGCGCATCGGCATCAGCGTGCAGAAAGTCACGCCGCCGCCGAGGAAACGCCGGGTCAGGTTCGGCTCGTCGAGCAGCGAGAGCCAGGCGGCGCGCACCACTGCGAGCGCAACGGGCTCGACAAAACCCGCGTCGGCGCACGATTGCTGCCAGTTTTGCAGCGCGTTTTCCAGCGCGGCGAGCGTAAGCTGGTCGCGCTCGTCGCTCGCGCTGAAGAAGGCCTGCAGCAGGCCGCGCAAGCGCTCGCCCCATTCGCCGGCAGCAACCGGCCGCGCCAGCAGAGCCTGCCAGTGCTGCAGCGCCGAAACCAGCGCCGCCAGCGCACCGACCAGCGCGGCATCGAGCCCGCCGATTTCGTCATATGGTTCGATCCCGGCAAACGGTCCTTCGTCGCCGCTGGCGTAGCCGAGCAGCATGCGCGACAGGCCGAACAGCCAGCTGTTCTGCTCGCCGCACGCACCCAAGCCCAACTCACCACGATGCCGCGCCGACAGGCCCCAGCGCACGCCGGCGCCGGCTATCCACTGCGCAAGGCGCGGCAGATCGTCGTCATTCAGGCCAAAGCGGCGCGCCAGCGCCGGCACGTCGAGCAGGTCGCGCAACTCGCTGGCGGTGCAGCGCTGCTCGGGCAGCGCCAGCAGCCATTCGAGTGCGAGCAACAGTGGATTCACCTGCTGGCTGCGCTGGTCGGCAATCGTGTACGGGATATGGCGCGCGGCGTGCGCCGGATACTGGCCGAACACCGCGTGGATCGCCGGGGCGAAAGTTTCGATCTCCGGCACCATCACCACGATATCGCGCGGGCTCAAGCCCCCGTTTTCAAGCAATACCAGCAGCTGGTCGTGCAGGATTTCGACTTCGCGCAGCGGGCTGTGCGCGATATGGAACACGATCGAGCGATCGGCTTCATCGATCATCGGGCGCTGCTCGGGCGAGAGCGGCTCCAGATCGCGGATGCGCGCCTGCAGCTGTTGCAGCAGCGTGGTGCCGGGCACGTCGTCAAACAGGTCGATGCGGGCGATGTCGAAGCGCTCCTGCGCGGCAGCGGCATCGTCGAACTGATCCAAGAGACGGATGAAATCGCGCCCCTGCCGGCCCCAGCCCGCCAGCAGCGGATGGCTGTGCGCGTGCAGGTCCTCGAGCGGCAGCGCGGCAAGTTCCAGATCGTTGCGCAGCCGGTGGCGGCGCTGCTCGGCACGCAGCAGCTCGCGCCCGTCGATGATGTCGGCCCAGTGGAAACGGCAGGGATTGGGAACGGCGAGGATCACCTGGCAGTGACGCGCGACTGCCGCCAACGCTTCGAGCGTCTGCAGCGGCAGCGCCGAGGCGCCGAACAGCACCACGCGGCGCGGCAACGGCTGCTGCGGCACGCCGCCGGCTGCAAGTTCGGCGACGAAGCGGCGGTGGATCGTGGCCCGGCTGCTGGCGCGCTCAATTTCCGGCACATCGGCCAGCACCGCGCGCCACAGCGCGGATTGCCAGCGCTGGTCGTCAGCGAGTTCGACGCGCTCTCCATCGGCGCGGCGCAGCACATCGCGCCCGGCGGCCCAGTCTTCCAGCCAGTCGGCGCGGTAGACCTGGTACTGGTCAAACAGATCGGCCAGCCGCTCGGCGAGCTGGAAACGGCGCAATGCATCGCCGTCGGCAAGAAAGCGCTGCAGCGGCGCAAAGTCCGGCAGCTCGAGCAGTCCTGGCAGCAGGCGCATCAGGCGCCAGGTCAGCGGCGTCTTGTCGAACGGCGCGGTGCTCGGCACGGCCGCGCGCCCGAGCATCTGGCGGTAGGCGCGCCAGAGAAAGCGCGCCGGCAGCTCGACGCGCGTGGCGGCGCAAATGCCGGCATCCTGCGCCAGCGCGAGCTTCAGCCACTCGGCGATGCCGTTGCTCTGCACCAGAAACAGCGCTTCTTCGAGCGGCGCGAGCGGATGCTGGCGCGTCCACTCGAATACCACCTGGCGCAAGTCCTCGAGCCGGTTGCCGTGCAGGACCAGCAGGCCGGGCGTGATGTCTTGCGCCATCGGGTCCAAGCTCAGGCCAGGCTGTGGTTCAGGATCGCGCTCACTACGGCCGGCGTGACGCTCTGGTGCTCGCCCAGTGCAATCAGCCCCTGTGTTTCCAGGCGACCGGCGATCTTGTCGGCAGCAGCGGCTTCGATTCCCAAACCCTTGAGGCTCGACTTCAGCCCGACCGATTCGAAGAACGCGGCGGTCTTGGCGATCGCGGCATCGATGCGCGCGTCTTCGCTGCCTTCGTTGATGTTCCACACCCGAGCAGCATATTGCAGCAGCTTGGCGCGTTTGGCTTCGCGGTTGACCTGCAGGTTGTGCGTCAGCACCGCGGCGAGCGAAACCGCGTGGTCCAGTCCGTACACGGCGGTGAGTTCGTGTCCGATCATGTGCGTGCTCCAGTCCTGCGGCACGCCCTGGCCGATCAGTCCGTTGAGCGCCTGGTTGGCAGCCCACATGAAGGTTGCGCGCGAATCGTAATCGTCAGTCGTGTTCACGACCTTCTCGCCGATCTCGACCAAGGTCTGCAACAGGCCTTCGGCATAGCGATCCTGCACCGCGCCACCGGCCGGATAGGTCATGTACTGTTCCATCACGTGCACGAAGGCATCGACCACGCCATTGGCGACTTGGTGCCTGGGCAGGCTGTAGGTGACTTGCGGATCGAGCACGGCAAAAGCCGGGTAGGTGAGCGGATCGCCGTAGGCGCGCTTGAGGCCCTTGCCCACGTGCGAGATCACGCTGAAGGTGTTGCTTTCCGAGCCGGTGGCCGGCAGGGTCAGCACGCAGCCGACCGGCAACGCGCGCCCAGCGGTGATGCCTTTTTCGATCATGTCCCACGGCTCGCCGCCTTCATAGCACGCGGCGGCAGAAATGAACTTGGTGCCGTCGATCACCGAGCCACCGCCGACCGCGAGAAGGTATTGCACGCCTTCGCGCTTGATCAGTTCGACCGCCTTCATCAGGGTCTCGTAATGCGGGTTGGGCTCGATGCCGCTGAATTCGAGGAAGGTATGCCCGGCCAGCGCGGCATGCACCTGATCGAGCACGCCGTTCTTCTTGATGCTGCCGCCGCCGTACAACACCAGCACTTTCTGGTCTTTCGGGATCGCTTCGCCGATCGCGGCAATCTGCCCCTTGCCGAAAAACAGTTTGGTCGGGTTAAAGTAGCTGAAGTTGTCCATTCTAAGTTTCTCCAAATTGAGTAAGCCGGGCGCCCGGAGTATTCTGCCGCTACTTATATCAGCGGGTTCGGGAAAATGCCAGACAAGCTCCTCGTGATCGACCAGGGCACCACCAGCACGCGGGCGATGCTGTTCAGCCGCGACGGCGACGTATTGGCACGCGAGCAGCAGGAGCTGCCGCAGCACTACCCGCAGGAGGGCTGGGTCGAGCACGACGCGATGCGCATCTGGGCCGATTGCCTGCAGCTTTGCCGCCAGGCGCTGAAAGGCGTCGATCTCGCCGGCATTGCCGCGCTGGGGCTCGCCAACCAGCGCGAGACCACGGTGATCTGGGAGCGCGAAACGGGCGGGCCGATCCACAACGCCATCGTCTGGCAGGACCGGCGCACCTACGGCTGGTGCCAGCAGCACTATTCGCCGGAAACCGAAGCCTGGCTCGCCGACAAGACCGGGCTGCTGCTCGACCCGTATTTTTCCGCGACCAAGATCGCCTGGCTGCTCGACCATATTCCTGGTGCACGCGAACGCGCCGAGCGCGGCGAACTCGCGTTCGGCACGATCGATAGCTGGCTGATCTGGAATCTGACCGCAGGGCACGTGCATGCGACCGACGCGACCAACGCTTCGCGCACGATGCTGTTCAACCTGAAAACGCAGGTTTGGGACGACGAGCTCCTGGCGTTCTTCAACGTGCCGCGCGCGCTGCTGCCGGTCGTGAAGGATTGCGCCGCCAACTTTGGCGAAACCGACCCGGCGCTGTTCGGCCGCGCGATTGCGATCCGTGGCGTGGCCGGTGACCAGCAGGCGGCCACCGTCGGGCAGGCCTGTTTCAAGCCCGGCATGGTCAAGTCGACCTACGGCACCGGTTGCTTCATGGTGCTGAACACCGGCAGCGAGATCGTGCGCTCCACCCAGCGCCTGCTCGCCACGCTGGCGTACCGCATCGACGGAAAACCGACCTTCGCGCTGGAAGGCAGCATCTTTATCGCCGGCGCCGCAGTGCAGTGGCTGCGCGATGCGGTAAAGCTGATCGGCAGCGCGGCCGAATCGGAAAAATGGGCACGCGAAGTCGAGGACACGCACGGCGTGTATCTGGTGCCGGCGTTCACCGGGCTGGGCGCGCCGTACTGGGATCCGGAAGCGCGCGGCGCGATCGTCGGCCTCACGCGCAATTCCGGCATCGGCGAGATCGTGCGCGCCGCGCTGGAATCTGTCTGCTACCAGACGCGCGATCTGCTCGAAGCGATGGAAGCCGACGGTGCCGCGCCGCCGGCGGCCTTGCGCGTCGATGGCGGCATGGCGACCAATGGCTGGCTGATGCAGTTCCTCTCCGACATCCTTGCCACGCCGGTCGAACGTCCGACCATCACCGAGACCACTGCGCTCGGCGCCGCGTATCTGGCCGGGCTCGGCTGCGGAATGTACCGGGACCTGGAAGAAGTCGCCGCGCACTGGGCGCGCAACCGACGCTTCGAACCCGACATGTCGATCGAGCGCCGCGGCAGGCTTTACGGGGGGTGGTGCAAGGCGGTGGGCCGGGTACGGACCAATACGCTTTGAGTGCAAGCTTTATCTGACCCGCACTATCGCAGTTTATTCATCCGGCCCTTGAATGCTTCTGCATCAGCTGACAGTGTTAGCACGACATCTCCCCTGCAAGGCAGCCGAGTGCGCGGAGGGAGACCGTGGGCTCCCGACCAAACGAGGGCAGCGCGGAGCGCCTGCCGCCCGGGGGCTGCTTTCTTTGGATACTTTCTTTGCAGAAGCAAAGAAAGTATCACGCCATGCCGGGCGCGACCGGCACCCAAAACAGCGCCGCAGGCGCATAAAACCATCGACCAATCGTGGCCAGAGATAACCGTTTACGTCCTTGCCAAGGTTTGACATGCGGCGCAATTCGCGTTGCTCATTGACGCCCTACAAGTGCGCCGTACGCGGTATCATTCATAATTAAAGGAATAAATATGCCTGAATCCGTAGATGCGGCTTACTCAATTAAATTTAAGCGTATCCTGTTGTTTTTTGTGATGGTATTGGCATTTGATGCCAGATTAACTTATGCCATGTCACCCGAGGATGCGACACATAATCTAACCGTTATTGAATGGGCTTATCAAGAGGCGGATTTTTGCAAAAAACAAGGATTTCACATAGAGGAAAAATTATCCAAGTGGATGAAATTAAACTCAGAAATATATTCTTCTTCCATATCTGAAATAGAGGGCATCGCAAAAAGAAAAGGTTTGTCGTCTAAGGACGATATTTCCATGGCGGTTATTTCTTTGGCTGGAGAAATAAGGCGCGACGTATCAAAAGAAACCAGATTCACAACTAGTGCTTGCTTGAACTACAAATCATCTCTTGAACGATATAGCACATTGTTGAAGCAGTGATTAAGTGTACTTTTCAATTTCGCCAAGATGTAATCGATCCACATTTCTTCGACTGGCGCCCCAGTTGCACTTACTCCCTGAATCCGCCCTTTGCAAAAGCAAAGATAAGTATCACGCCATGCCGAGCGCGACCGGCGCCAAAATCCCGCGCCAGAGGCGCATAAAACCCTACTCCATCACGATGACGTCTCCAGTTGCGCCATCAACGCCGTCATCGCCTCGGCCGCACCGCAGCGCCAGCGCACATCGGCATGCCGGCTGACTTGCGTGTCGGCCGGATTGATCTCGACCGCCAGCGCGCCGGTCTGCCCGGCGAGCAGGAAAGGCTGGGCGATGTAGGGAAACACGCTGGTCGTGCCGATGCTGAACACCACGTCGTAACCGGTTTCCATCGTGGCGTAGAGTCGGTTCAGCGCGGGCTCGGGCAACATCTCGTTGAACAGCACCACGCGCGGCCGCAGCCAGTGGGTGCACTGCGGGCAGGGCGGCGGCAGCGTGGTCAAACCGGAATAATCGGCCACGCGCTCTTCATGGCCACAATGGCTGCAATAAAGCTCAAACAAATTGCCGTGGATTTCGATCAGATCGCGGCTGCCAGCCTGGCGGTGAAAGCCGTCGATGTTCTGCGTCAGCACCGTCACGGCGCGATGCGCCTGCAGCCGGGCGATGATCTCGTGCGCGGCATTGGGCTTGGCCGCGCGGCAGGCGGCTTCAATCTGGGCCAGATACTTCCAGGTGACCGCCGGCGTGCGGCGCATGACTTCGCTGGAGAGCGCCACCTCGATCGGCATGCCCTCGCTGGTGTGTTGATCGTTGTACAACCCGCCGATGCCGCGATAGGTGGGCAGGCCGGAATCGGCCGAAATGCCGGCGCCGGTGATGAACAGCACGCGCTCGGCAGCCAGCAGGCGCTCGGCCACTTGCTCAATAGCGGGGAAATTGGGTTTCATGTATCCATCCTTCTTCCGGGCTGGGCCGGACCGTCATCCAGGCCAGCCAGCCCATTGCCCCCAGTGGCCAAATGTCGCTGATGATGTTCGCCAGGCCGCTGAGGTGTTCCAGATGCCCGTAGTGCCAGCGGAACAGTGGCAGCATCGCTGAAAATTGCGGGGTCAATGGCCAGATCCAGCTGATGGCTTGTGCGGCCAGCAACGCCAACAACCCCAGCAAGGCGCGCAAGCGACTGTGCAGGCGCCAGAGCAACGACAGCAGCAGCAATCCGGCCGTGCCGCCGATGGCAATATTCAAATCCAGCCAGGCGAAGAACTGAGTCGGCTTGAGCAGCATGCCGGCAAAACTCATTTTGGCGAGCAGCGCGACCAACAGTGTCAGCGCGATCATGCGCGGCACTTGGGCGGTATAGCGCGCCAGCAGCGAGACAAAAAAGGCCACGCCCAGCAAATTCAGCATCATGCCGCCCCCCTCAAGCAGACCCAGGAAAAATGCGGGATTGCTGAGCGGCGATTCAAACGGTTGGGGCAGGCCGCGCGGCACCACGACCACGCCGAGAAAGGGTTGGGTTGGGTCCAGTTGCGAGACGAACCAGAGCATCAACCAGACAAATCCCCACTCGGCCGCCGAACCCGGCGCCAGCGTGGCGTGGCGCCAGATCAGCCAAAGCCTCTTGCTGCTGCGATTGGAAAAGGCCAGGGCCAGGATGGCGCCGAGCAAGGCACCGGCGCCATTGCTAAGGATATCCAGGTTGGACGAAATCCGGCTGGGCAGGAATTGCTGGATAAACTCGACTGCGGTGGAAACCAATACGCCGGCCAGGCTGGCCGCCAACCAGCCAAACCAGCGTTGCGGCAGCATGCGCGCCAGGAAAAAACCGAACGGAACATACGCCAGCAGGTTGATCGTGTTGTCGAAAACGGTGAAATAGTACGGGAGCGGGTAGAAAAGAAATGCCAGCAGCGGAGCGCCGGTATAACGCCAGCCGGTAAACGGGTAAAGGCTGGTGATCAGGATCAGCAGCAAGGTGCAATAGAAGGAATAACGGGCAAGGCGCGAGGGCGCGCTTTCGCGTGCAAGGTAGCTGACGGGCGGGAAATCGCGCATCCGAACCTTCATGTCATGAGAATACGGGCAGATCTGCTACCCGCGCCAGATTCGTACCATGCCTCTCGCGCAAAGCGCGGCCCCCTCTCAGGGAGAGGGCGGGGGGAGAGGGAATAGATGACAAGGCTGCGGAATCAACACCTTGCGTTTCGGGCTCGGCTTGGCCGAGACCTTGAAAATATCCGCACACCACTTTGTCCGCAGCCAGGCGCAGGCGGCCTTGGCCACCCGCGCCTGGTTGAGCCGCGTTATTTCTTCTTGGCGGTCTTGACCTGCGTCCAGAGCTTGTTCAGCTCACGCAGGGGCTTGCCTTCGAGGGCGCTGAGCTGCACCAGTTTCTTCTTGGCCTCGGCATCCGGGAAGACCGCGCTGATCTTCTTGATATCCGGCTGCACGAACTGGGCCGAGGCCGCGTTCGGATTGCCGGAACCGATCATGTTAGTCAGTTCGGACGAATTCTTGCCGTCGAGCATGAAGTTGATGAACTTGTACGCGAGATCAGGGCGCGGCGCGGATTTGAGCACCATCACACTGTCGAGCGACAGCGTATTGCCTTCCTTCTGCAACACGTAGCCGATGCCGAACTTGCGCTTGGCAGCCTTGGCATCCAGGTTGGCCTGGAACATGTCGCTGGAATAGCCGTGCGCCACCCAGATGTTGCCGAGCGTCAGCTCCTTGATGTAGCTCTGGGTATTGAACGCAGCCCAGAACGGCTTGGCCTTGAGGATGGTTTCCTTGGCCTTGGCCCACTCTTCCGGATTGGTGGAGTTGGCGGAGAAGCCGTTGTACATCAGCGCGGCGGCGAACAGTTCGCGTGAATCGTCGAGCACGGTGACCTTGCCCTTGATCTTGGCGAGGACGGCCGGGTCGAAGATGATCGCCCACGAAGCCGGGTCGAGGCCCAGCTCCTTGATCTTGGCGTCGTTGTAGCCGACCAGCGTGGTGGTGAAGGCATACGGCACCGAGAACTTGTTGCCCTCATCGAACGGGCTGTTCATGAAGCCGGCATCCACGTTCTTCAGATTGGGCAACTTGGCCTTGTCGAGCGGTTGCACCAGGTTCTGTTTCACCAGCGGCGGAATGGCAAAACCGGTGGGCACGACCACGTCATAACCCTTGGCCCCGGCGGAAAGCTTGGCCAGCATTTCTTCCATCGCACCGTAGTAATCCTGAACGACCTTGCACTTGCATTCGGCCTCGAACCGTTTCACGGTTTCCGGCGCCAGGTAGTTGTTCCAGTTGTAGAGATGCAGTACGTCTTCGGCATGGGCAGCGCCCGCCGCCACCAGCAGGGCCAGCAGCAGTTTTTTCATGGTGGTCACCTTCCTCGTAGGGGAGTAAAGAACAACAAGTTAACGATGCGGGGATTCACCCCGGATCTCATTATGCCATGATTTTCAATACGGAAAAGCGTAAATCCAGCCCGAGGAATACGCTGTAACACCTTGGTGCATAAGGGTTATTTATGCACCAATCCAGCACCTTCCTTGCAGGTCATTCGGCATGCAGGGCGCCGGGGGCCAGTTTGCCGGCAATGAAAATCAGTGCCAGTGTCAGCAGCATCAGCAGGGAGGAAATCGCGTTGACTTCAGGCGTCACGGCGATCTTCAGCATAGAGTAGATTTGCAGCGGCAGTGTCGTCGCGCCCGCGCCCGCAGTGAAATAGGTGATCACGAAATCATCGATCGACAGCGTGAACGCCATCAGCGCCCCGGCCACGATGCCGGGCATGATCAGCGGCAGCGTAATCAGGCGGAACGCGTTGAATGGCGTGGCGCCCAAGTCGCGCGCGGCCTCGACCAGCGCTTCGTCCATGCCCTGCAGCCGTGCGCGCACCACGATCGCGACAAAGCCGATGCAAAAGGCGATATGCGCGAGCGTGATCGAGACAAAGCCCATGGTGAAATTCAGTGTCACGAAAAACACCAGCAGCGACAGCCCCATCAGGATTTCCGGGATCGCAATCGGCGTGAGCACCAGCACCGGCAGCAGGCGCAGCTTGTACTTGTACATGGCCAGGCCCGCCATGGTGCCCAGAAAGGTCGCGATGCCGCTGGTGATCAGCGCGATGACCAGCGAGTTGCGCGCGGCGGAGAGCATCTGCTCATCGGCGAACAGCACGTGGTACCAGTGCAGGGTAAAGCCCACCCACTCGGCATTCAGGCGCGAATCGTTGAACGAATAGATCACCACGATCAGCAGCGGTAGGTACAAAAACGCGTACACCAGCCCGGCGATGGCCCATAGGACCTTGTTTTGCTTAAAGTGCATCGCGCTTGCCTCCCCGCCCGAGCCAGCCGGCAATCGCGGCCAGCAGCAATACTGCCAGCGTCAGCATGATCGACAGCACCGAGCCGAACGGCCAGTCGCGACTATCGAGGAACTGCTGCTTGATCAGGTTGCCGATCATGAAACCGTCGGTGCCGCCGACGAGATCGGGCACCGCGAACATGCCCAGTGCCGGAATGAACACCAGCGCCGCGCCGGCGAACACGCCCGGCAACGACAGCGGCCAGGTAATGCGCCAGAAACGCTGCCACGTATTGGCGCCCAGATCCTGCGCCGCATCGAGCAGGTTCATGTCGTGCTTTTCCAGGTTGGCATAGAGCGGCAGCACCATGAACGGCAGGTGCACATAGACCAGCACCACGATCACGGCAAAGTGCGAAAACAGGATCTGCACCGGGCCAACGCCGAACAGCGCCAGAACGCCATTGGCCGCCCGAGCGAGATAGCCCTGCGGGCCAAGAATGATCATCCAGGCGTAGACACGAATCAGGAAATTGCTCCAGAACGGCAGGATCACCAGCAGCACCAAAAGATCGCGGTACTTCTTCGGGCTGCGCGCGATCAGCCAGGCCAGCGGATAGGCCAGCACCAGGCAACTCAGCGTGGTGATGCCGGCATACCAGAACGATTTGACGAACAGCTCGATGTAAATCGGGTCATCAAAAAAGCGCCCGAAGTTTTCCAGCGTCAGGTAATCGCGCCAGTTTTCGCTGTTGACCAGCAAGGCGGTCGCGCCTGCGTCGTTCGTGCCGACCAGCGGCAACAGACCGCCGTAATCGCCGGGAAAGCGGAACGCGGCAAATGCCATGATCAGCGTCGGGATCGCGAAGAACAGGATCAGGTAAAGCAGCGGCGGGCCGGAGATCAGCCACTTGGAAACACGGTTATTGTTATATGCCATCGCAAATGCCCGTCAGGCCGGGAGGAAGTGGCCGGCATCGAAGCGCCAGGCCAGTTCCACCGCATCGTTGTCATCAAAGAACTTGGCCTTGCCCGGATCGGAATTGGGCAGCATGGTTTCGACCAGCATGCCGTTATCGAGCTCGATGATGTAGATCGTCACGTCGCCCAGATACAGGCAATCGTGCACGCGGCCCTTGAAGTGCACTTCATCGGGATCATCGGATGGCAGGGTCACGCCGAGCTTGATTTTCTCCGGGCGCAGCGACAGCGCACCGGTCTTGCCCACGCTCGCGCCTTCGACCGGCAAGGCTTCGGCCATGCCGACGCCGGCGATCTCGATCTTCATGCGGTCGCTGCCGATTTCGCGCACCGTGGCATCGAGCAAATTGCACTGGCCGATGAAATCCGCCACGAAGCGGCTCTTCGGATAGCTGTAGATGGCTTCGGGTACATCGAGCTGTTCGACCTGGCCCTTGTTCATCACCGCGATGCGGTGCGACAGCGCCAGCGCCTCGCCCTGATCATGCGTCACGTAGACGAAGGTCACGCCGACCTCTTTTTGCAGCGTGATCAATTCGATCTGCATCTGTTCGCGCAGCTTGGCGTCGAGCGCGGAAAGCGGCTCGTCCAGCAGCAGCACGCGCGGGCGGTTCACCAGCGCACGGGCAATCGCCACGCGCTGGCGCTGGCCGCCGGACATCTCGTGCGGGAAGCGCTTGGCGAAGGTTTGCAGTCGCACATCCTCCAGCGCCTCTTCCACGCGCGCCTTCAGTTCCGGCTCCGGCACCCCGGCCATCTTGAGCGGGAAGGCAATGTTCTGCGCCACGGTCATGTGCGGGAAAATCGCGTAATTCTGGAACACGGTATGCACCGGGCGCTTTTCCGGCGGCACATTGGCCATGTTCCGGCCGTCGAGGATGATCTCGCCCGAATCCGGCGCCTCGAACCCGGCCAGCATGCGCAGCAGCGTGGTCTTGCCACAGCCGGAAGGGCCGAGCAGAGTAAAGAATTCGCCGGCCTCGACGGCAAGACTGACGTGGTTGACGGCAGTGAAGTCGCCAAACGTTTTGACCACATCACGAATCTCGAGCAACGCCATGATCGTCCTCATTAAAAAACGGCGAGTATTCTAGCAAAATATGGGGGGCAGGACAGCGCGCATTGCCCTGAAAAGGCTGGGATTTGCACGCAGCAAGCCCATGACCGATGCCAGCTCCGGCAGGGCGCCGTCCATTTGCCCGGCTCCGGTTTTCATCTCAACAATGGTCAGTGGGTGACTATACTGCAAATCGAGCCGCTGCCTATTGCACTGCAGCACCCTTTTCGCGTTCATTCCGGATATTTGATTGTGGAAAACCGGCTGCACATTTCCCAGCTCCAGATCGGCATGTTCGTGACCGAGCTCGATCGTCCGTGGCTGGATACGCCCTTTCTGCTGCAAGGATTCCTGATCGAAAACGGGGCGCAGCTGGATGAGCTGAGCCAGTACTGCCAGTATGTGACGATTGACCTGGCGCGCTCGGTCGGCGGCCCGTTCCATTGGAACAACTTTGCGGTACAGCCTGTGGGTAATCCGGAAGACAAGCTTGATATTTCCCGTCATCCCCCCGAGGAGCAGGAGCGACTGAGCATCCTGCTTGCCTTGCGGGAAATGTTCAGTTCGGCCCGCATGCGCCGTGATGAGGATGCACCGCCCAGCGCGCCCCGCATTGTCATTTACGAGGAGAGTGCGCCGGTCGAGCAGGAAATCAGCGCGGCGCGCAGCGTGCACGATGCCACGCAATCGCTAGTGTCGGAACTGATGACCTCGGCACGCGAAGACACGCAGCCGCATTCCGAAGAAGTGAACGAAGCCGTATCGACGATGGTCGATTCGATCATCCGCAATCCCAATGCCCTGCTTTGGCTGTCGCAAATGAAAGATCGCGACAGCTACAGCTACAGCCATGCAATCGATTCCTCGATCTATCTCCTTGCGTTTGGCCGAGAACTGGGTTTTCCCCGTGAAGACCTGCACAAGCTCGGCTTTGCCGGGCTGATGCTCGATATCGGCAAAATGCGCCTGCCGAACGAATTGCTCACCCACACGGGCCGCTATACGCCGGGCGAGTTCATGCTGATGAAAACGCACGTCCAGCACAGCCTGGATATCCTCGGCCAGATGGACGATGTGCCGATGGATGTCTTCGATATGGTCGCGCGTCATCACGAGCGCTACGACGGCAGCGGTTACCCCTATGGACTGAAAGGGGAATCGCTGGGTATTTTTGGCAGCATGGCCAGCATCGTCGACTGTTTTACCGCCATCACCAGCGACCGGGCCTATTCCGCTGCCAAAAGTCCGCATGAAGCGCTGCAGCTGCTGTACAAATGGAGCGACCGGTTTTTCCATCCGGTGCTGGTCGAGCAGTTCGCCCAGTGCGTGGGCGTGTTTCCGGTCGGCACCCTGGTCGAATTGACCAGCAGCGATATCGCCATCGTGGTCGGGCAGAACTACACCCGGCGCCTCAAGCCCAAGGTCATGACCCTTCTTGGCCCCGATCACCAAGCGCATGCCAAGCCGCTGATCCTGGACCTGATTACCGATCCGCCCGGACCGGGCGACCAGCCCATCACCGTGCGGCGCGTATTGCCGCGCGGCAGTTTCGGGATTGATCCGCGCGAGTATTTCCTGTGATGAATCCTCGGTCCGGCCCGGCGCCGGCCCACCTTCAGGCATTCCGGGACTGGCATCTGCGCCAATCGCTACCGGACAACGCGCTGCGCGCCATGGTCGAAGAAACGCTGGCGAACGCTGGTTGTCGCCTCCCCCGCGATAGTGCCTGCTACTGCCAGTACCTGGGCCAGCTTGCCGCCGGCCGGCATGATATGACGGTGCTGCAGGACCTGAGCTTTCCGGCCCGGCAGCAGGCTGGCGCGGTACTGGTGGCCTGGCGCCAATGGCTGGTGAGCAGAACACACACGCCTTCTTGCCTGGAGCCCTTGCTGCTCGATTGCCTGGCCGCCATGCAACCGCTGCTGCATCCCCAGGCAAGTGGAGGGCGTCATGATCGCGACCCCGTGACCGGATTGCTCGACCGCGCAGCCCTGCCCGCAGCACTGGCACAGGCACAAAGCCAGACCGGGGAGAACCGGATCGTGGCCTTGCTGTACACCGAGATCACCCATGGCCAGCATGTTTATTCCGATGCGCTGCTGCAGGTCCTGGCGCAACGCCTTGCCGCGCTGCTGCGCAATCAAGACACCCTGCTGCTGCTCGACCGGCAGAGCTTCGGGCTGGTGCTGGCGAACCTGAACGGCGAAGGGCACGCGCTGCTCGCGGCCAATCGCGTCATGCAATGCTTCAACGATGCCATCCTGATGCAGGATGGCAATGCGGTGCGCCTGCATCCGCGGATCGGGATTGCCTTGTCACCGCAGCACGGCGAAACCGCCAAACAGCTGCTCGAGGCTAGCACCAACGCCGCCCGGTCCAATCCTGCCGACGGGATTGGCATCTATGACGCGGAGCAGGATCGGTTGAATTTCTCGCTGCACCGCCTGGAAGCGCCGCTGCGCAACGCGCTGGAACACAACCTGTTCAATCTGGTCTTTCAGCCCCAGGTGTACTGCCGCCGCTACGGCCTGTATGGCATGGAATCGCTGCTGCGCTGGCAGGACGAAAAGCTGGGCCAGGTTCGCGTCGACGAGATCATCATGGTGGCCGAGCACTTGGGCCTGATGGGCTCGCTCACGCACTGGATCCTCAACGCCAGCCTGCGCGAATATGCCAAGCTGCTCAAGGCCGGCATTCCCGGCTCGATCAGCATCAACCTGGCCCCGAGCAATCTGCTGGATCGCGAATTGCCCGCCAGGATCCAGGATGCCCTGACGCTGTGGCAGGTGCCGGCGCACCGCGTGATCCTGGAAATCACCGAATCGGCCCTGATCGGCAACCTCGGCGATGCGCTGCGATCCCTGCGTGCACTCAAAGGCCTGGGGTGCAAGCTTGCGCTGGATGATTTCGGCACCGGCTATTCCTCGCTCAGTTACCTGAAACAGCTGCCCATCGACGAACTCAAGATCGACCGCAGCTTTATTGTATCCATGCGCGAATCGCAAAAAGATGCCGGCATTGTGCGCACCATCATTGAGCTGTCACACTTGCTGGGTCTGACGGTCGTCACCGAAGGGGTGGAAGATGCCGAAACGACCCGCCTGCTGGCCGAAATGGGCAATGACGTGATCCAGGGCTATTTCTTCAGCAAACCGCTGGCGCCGGACGAGATTCCGCCTTTTTATGCCACCTTGAAACAACGGGAAAGAAATACCACATGATGGACTGGAACCAGCTGCTGTCGGCCAACCGTATCGGGGCAGAACCGCATATCCTCACCTCGCCCGAATCCGGGCGCAGCGATTTTCACAAGGATCACGACCGCATCGTTTTCTCCAGCCCGTTCCGGCGCATGGGGCGCAAGACCCAAGTCCACCCGATGACGGAAAACGACCATGTTCACACCCGGTTGACGCATTCGATCGAGGTCAGCTGTGTCGGGCGCAGCCTGGGGCTGCTGGTGGCGCGCCGCCTGGCGGGCGAGCTGCCGGCGGACATCACGCCTTACGATATCGGCGCGATCGTGCAGGCGGCCTGCCTCGCGCACGACATCGGCAACCCGCCGTTCGGCCATGCCGGCGAATATGCGATCCGCGACTGGTTCCGTCGCGATGAGCACGCCTACTTGTTCCAGAACCTGACGCCGGAAGAGCGGCGCGATCTACAGACCTTCGAAGGCAACGCGCAGGGTTTCCGTGTTGTCACCCAGCTGGAAAACCACCGCTTCGACGGCGGCATGCGCCTGACCTTCGCCACGCTGGGTGCCACGCTCAAATACCCGTGGACCTGCGAGCATGCCGGCGACAAGGGCAAGTTCAGTTGTTTCCAGAGCGAAAAGCTCCTGCTGGAACAGACAGTGGCCGAGCTCGGCCTGCCCGAACTCGCCCCGGGCAAATGGGCGCGCCATCCGCTCTCGTACCTGATGGAAGCCTCGGATGACATCTGCTACGCGGTGCTGGATCTGGAAGACGGCATCGAGATCGGCATGCTGCCCTACGAAACCGTGGAACCGTTGCTGCTGAAGATTTGCGGCGGCAACGAGCTGCTGCAGATGGAACTGGCCGCCGCCCCGTCGCTGCGGCGCAAGATGGCGCTGCTGCGCGGCAAGGCGATCGACCGCTGCGTGCGCGAAGTGGCCGAAGCCTTCGTGAACCAGCACCGGCGCATGCTCGCAGGCAGCTACCAGGGCGATCTGCTCAACGACTGCCCCGGCTTTATCCGCGAAGGCATTGCACAGGCCAAGCAACTGGCGCGCGATCGCATCTTCAATGCCCGCCACAAGGTCGAAGTCGAGGTTGGCGCCTTCACCTGCCTGGATATTCTGCTCGATGCCTTCTGCAACGCGGCCTACCAGTTGAAGGTTTCGCCGCAGATGCCGTTCCGCATGCAGCGCATCCTCGACCTGATGGAATATAACGCGCCGCGCAAGGAATGGCCGCTCTACCAGACCTACCGCCGCGTGCTCGATTTCATCGGCGGCATGACCGACAACTACGCGACCTATCTTGCGCAGCAGGTTGGGGGCATGGGGCGGTAAATCTGACGCTCAGCCGCGATTCTTCAGCCGATTTTTCTTGCGATTTTCGTAGTGGCGCAGGATCAGCAGGGTGATCCCGGCAATCGATAGCATCCCGACCACAAAGCTGCCGTAGGCAATCGGCCAGGGGATGCCCTGCGTCATCATGGAAAATTCGGACATGCCGCCGATGCCGGCCACGACGTTGAGCGGCATGAACACGACGCTCAACACGGTCAGGCGACGGATGATCGTGTTCTGGGCCAGGTTAATCAGGCCCATCACCGCGTCCATCAGGAAGTTGACCTTGTCGAACAAGAAGCCGGTGTGGTTGTTCAGCGATTCCAGGTCGCGCAGGATCTCGCGCAGATTGGCTTCCTGCTCCGATGCCAGCGTGCGGCTGCGCAACAGGAAGGATAGCGCCCGGCGCGTATCCATCAGATCCAGACGCACCTTGCCGTTAATATCCTCGTAGGTGGCCAGCTTGGCCACGGTTTCGGCCATGCCCTGGTCATCCATTTCGTTGCTGTGATTCAGCACGCGCTGGCTGATCGGCTCCAGATCGTTGTAAACCGCCTCCAGCATGTCGGCATCGTATTCCACTGCCGCATCGAAAATGGAAAGCAGGATATCCTGCGCGTTCGCCACCATGCCCGGCTGCATGCGCGCGCGCAGGCGGAACAGGCGGAAAACCGCCAGTTCTTCCTGACGGATCGTCAGCAGACGCCCGGCGTGCAGCGTGAACGAAACCGTCACGTTGCTGGCTTCGGAATCATCCTTGTGCAGGAAGAACGAGCTGATATGCAGCCCGTTTTCGTCGATATAACAGCGGGCGGATTCCTCGATGTCTTCGAGTTCTTCGTCTTCCGGCAGTTCGAGGCGGAAGGAGCTTTGCACCAGTTCGCGCTCGTCGTCGGTTGGATCGACCATGTCGACCCAGAGAATATCCGGGCGCAGCAGATCGTCGGCGGTCAGGTTCGGCAGTTGCATCAGCCGCCCCGATTGCAGCACGAAGGCCTTGATCGAGCCGATCGGAATCTGGCGCACCGAGAGTGCCGACTGCAATTCTTCGCGCCGCGCTTCTTCCAGCGATTCCAGCAACGGTGCCAGGCGCGGAGCCGGCAGCTTGCTGGCGAGGCGTACCAGCTTTTCCCACTCCATGCTCTGCGCCATGGTATTGAGCGTCGGTTGCTCGATGCCAACCAGTACGACTTCGCGCACGCTGTTGTTCAGATCGAGCAGCACCAGGCCCAGGCGGTCGATCGGAATCAGCCCGATCAGCAGCGAGCGGTCGGCATGCGGCAGTGCTTCGATGATGCCGGCGATATCGGCGGGCTCGAGCGTTTCCAGCCGGTGGCTGAGTTCGACCAGATTCTGTTTGTGCACCAGGTTTTCCACCAGATCGTGCTTGGGCATATCCTGCTTGTGCACCATGCCTTCAACCAGCCGCTGCCGTCCAAGCAGGTGCTTTACTTCCTGCAGGGTTTGCTGCAGGACTTCCTTGTTTTTGCGCTCGGTTGCCGACATGTTGCGCCCTCCCATCCAATGGCTGCGCGAGTTTAGCACGGCAAAAACAACGTGCGCCGGTTTGAGTTGCAGCGTGCGTTGCGCGGATAATGCGCGAATGACTAGCCAACTCCTCACCTATTCAGCCTTGCTGCGCCAATCCGGCCTTGAGCGCAGTGATGCGCTGGCTTTGTTCGCCCACGCCAGCGGCAAAAATCACGCCTGGCTGATCGCGCATGATCGCGACGAAGCCGACCCGCAACTGGCCGCCGCCTTCAGCGAACTGGCCGCGCGCCGGCACGCCGGGGAGCCTGTGGCCTATCTCACCGGGCGGCGCGAGTTTTTCGGGCGTGATTTCCGCGTTTCGCCGGCGGTGCTGATCCCCCGTCCGGAAACCGAGCTGCTGGTCGAGCTGGCGCTGGCGCGCGCGCCGCGCCAGGCGCAGGTGCTCGATCTCGGCTGCGGTTCGGGCTGCATTCCGGTCACGCTCAAGCTCGAACGCCCCGATCTGGCGCTGACCGCAGTGGATATCTCGGCGGAGGCGCTGGCGGTCGCAACGGACAATGCCCGGCAACTGGGGGCCGAGGTGCGCTTTGTCGAATCGGACTGGCTCGCCGCGCTGGCTGGCGAAATGTTCGACTTGATCGTCTCCAATCCACCGTATATCGAGCAGCATGATCCGCATCTGCAGCAGGGCGACTTGCGTTTCGAACCGCGCGGCGCGCTGACGGATCACTGTGACGGATTGAGCCATCTGCGCACGATTGTGGCGGGTGCCCGCGCACACCTGATTTCGGGCGGCTGGCTATTGTTCGAGCATGGTTGGGACCAGGGCGCGGCCAGCCGGGAATTGCTGCAGGCAGCGGGCTATCAAGATGTGCAAAGCTGGCGCGATCTGGCCGGGCACGAGCGGATCAGCGGCGGCGTCCGGTAAATTTTTAGTCTTGTGAAGCATGGAGTGCGCCCCCATAATGGTTGAGTGAAATTGTCAACCATGCGAGACCCGCCATGAGCACCCAAGAGCAAATCCATCAGATCGTGACCCAGAACCCGGTTGTGCTGTTCATGAAAGGCACGCCGACCTTTCCGCAATGCGGTTTTTCCTCGGGTGCAGTACAAATACTCAAAAACTGCGGCGCCGAATTTGCCGCGGTCAACGTGCTGGCCGATGAGGCCATTCGCCAGGGCATCAAGGAATATGCGAACTGGCCAACGATCCCGCAGCTTTATATCCGCGGCGAATTTATCGGCGGTTCGGACATCATGAAAGAGTTGTACGCCTCGGGCGAACTGCAAAAGCTGCTGGCGGGCGATGCCGAGTAAGGCATTTTTGAATAGAGTAAAAAAGGGACGCTGTTGCGTCCCTTTTTTAATGGAAGATAGGAAGTCAGTCCTTGCTCTTGGGCGGCAACGTTCCTTTTTTCAGCGAATTCACAACGACTTCCTGCGAATAGGGGCCGGCATCGCCGCAGAAATCCTCAATCAATGCGCCCTGCCAGGCATTGCGCACACCCTTGCTGGCCACGCGCCAGACCACCGTTTCATTCTGGCGCCAACTTTGGTCCGGGTTGCCCCAGGCATAATTGCGATAGCGCGATGAATAGCAATCCAGCCCTTCAAAAAACACATTGCGCAGCCCGGTCGAGGGAATGACGGCGATCGCATAGCGCAAGATGCGGTCTTCCTTGCCCAGCGAAACCGAATCGGTGGCAATTTCCACCCGGGTCGAGCCCATCGAACGCCCGGCATCGTATACCCGCCAATCCTTCAGTTTTGCCAGATCCGGCATCGGAAATGCCTGTTCCTCGGGTGGTGGCATGTTTTCGCGGTCCGTTTTCATCCAGCGTTGAACGTCGCTGTCTTCTTTTTTTTCGGCACAGGCCAGACTCGTGGCCAACAACAGGATCAGACAATAAAGCCGGCGTGACAACATGGGAACTCTCCTTGGAAGCGCGCATCGTAGCAATTTGCACCCACCCGCTCAAGGAATGCGCGGGAATCTAGGCTTTCTCATCATCGTGCCTGGCGCCCGGCTCCAATGGCTTGTAGCCATGCACCATGCTGCCGATCAGGTTCTCGCGGTGTTTCCAGCTTTCATACAACGCGGCCAGCACATGCAGAATCACGGCGCCGATCAGGATGCCGACCAGGCTTTCATGGATTTCCAGCAACGTTTCATTTTCGTAATAGGGATCGGTGGTCATCAGGTAGCCAGAAAGACCCAGTCCGAATACCAGCGCCATTAAGGCCAGCATCATGACCGCACCGGCCGGGTTATGTCCGATATGGCGCGGCGCCTCGTTGCGCAGCAGCGCCTTCATGTACGGAACCAGACGCGAGGGCGTGGGAAACCAGTCGGAAAAACGCGCGTATTGCGGGCCGACAAAACCCCAGATCAGGCGCAAGGTCACCGCGCCGGCGGCCATCAACCCCAGCGTGCGGTGGGCGAAATAACCGCTTTCATTGAGCAGGTTGCCGATCACGCAAGCCACCAGAATCCAGTGCAACACGCGCACCAGCGGGTCCCATACCCGGATTTTTTTCATTGCCATCTCCCGTATACGCCAATGATTCACACTCTCAGCCATTATGGCGCAGGTACAGGCGTCCTGTCGCGCGCGGTACAATGCCATTTTTGCAAGTCTTTGAGGACTTTGGCATGACTGCCCGCCCTGCCCCGAATCTGGCCATCGATCTTTCCGGCCTCAATTGCCCGTTGCCGATTCTGCGTACCAAGAAAGCGCTCGCCCCGCTGCAAAGCGGCGAGGTACTGCAGGTGACGTGCACCGACCCGGCCACGCCGACCGATTTCGCGGCGTTTTGCAAACAGACCGGCAATGAATTGCTGGAGCAGTGGCAAGACGCGCACCAATACCTGTTTTTGATAAGGAAGCGTTGATCATGACCCAGACCCTTACGATTACCCGCCCGGACGACTGGCATCTGCACCTGCGCGATGGCGAGATGATGGCGGCGGTTGTGGCCCATACGGCGCGCGAATTTGCCCGCGCCATCGTGATGCCCAATCTGCGCCCGCCGGTCACCACCGTCGAACTCGCGGCCTCCTATCGTGAACGTATCCTGGCCGCGCTGCCCGCCGGGAGTACGTTCCAGCCATTGATGACGCTGTATCTGACCGACAACACGCCGCCGGCCGAGATCGAGAAGGCGAAGGCCAGCGGCTTTATCCACGCCGTGAAGCTCTACCCGGCCGGCGCGACGACCAACTCCGATAGCGGCGTGACGAGTTTCGACAAGGTGATGCCGACGCTGGAAAAAATGGCCGAACTGGGCCTGCCGCTCTTGGTGCATGGCGAAGTGACCAATGCGGCCGTCGACGTGTTCGACCGCGAAGCCGTGTTCATCGATACGATCCTGCAGCCGCTGATCGCGCGCCTACCACAACTGAAGGTGGTGATGGAGCACATCACCACCGCGCAGGCGGCTGACTTTGTGCTGGCCGCGCCGGCCAATGTCGCGGCTACGGTCACTGCGCACCACCTGCTGATGAACCGCAACGCGATGCTGGTCGGCGGCATTCGTCCGCACCTCTACTGCCTGCCGGTGCTCAAGCGCGAAACGCACCGCCAGCGCCTGGTCGAAGCCGTGACCAGCGGCAACAGCAAGTTCTTCCTCGGCACCGACAGTGCGCCGCACGCCAAGCACACCAAGGAAACCGCCTGCGGTTGCGCCGGCATGTATACCGCGCACGCCGCGCTGCCGCTGTATGCCGAAGTGTTTGATGCCGCCTGCGCGCTCGACAAGTTCGAAGCCTTTGCCAGCCTGAACGGCCCGGCGTTCTACGGTTTGCCGGTCAACAGCGGCACCGTGACGCTGGTAAAAGAGAGCTGGACCGTCCCGGCCGAATACCCGGCGGGCAGCCACCCGGTGGTGCCGCTGCGCGCCGGCGAGAGCATTGCATGGCAACTGAAGTGATTGTTCATCGCACGATCAGCAGCCCGGCTTGGTGGCTGTTCGGCGCCGGATTGGCCGCCGCTGCGTGGTGGGGCTTGCCGCTGATCGAATCGCCCAAGCTGGAAAACCATTTCTTCGGCCTGTTCTGGTATTCGATGCTGGCGCTGGGCGCCGCCTTCTGGGCGATACCGGCCGAGCAACGCGCCACAGCAACGATGATCGAGCGGCACTATGGCCTGCTCGGGCTGGTGCCGCTGTGGCGGCAGGCGTATCCCGTCAGCCAGTTTTCCGCCGTCACGCTTGAGCAGGAGCCGAACATCTTCGGGCGCGACAGCGTCTGGGTGATGCTGACCGGTCGGTCCGGCAACCCATTCGTGTTCGCCCGTTTCCGGGCCACACAGCGCGGCGTGGCCAAGGCCAGCCAACTGGCCGGCGCGCTGGCCGCGCTGACCGGCCTGCCGCTCGACGAACAGCAGAAATAAAAGTCATTGCTGGCTGTTACTGCCCGACTCAAGGATAATCCACCCCGCGAAGCAGGCCAGACAGTCGCCGCCCGTGCAAACGGGGGGAGGAAAGTCCGGGCTCCACAGGACAGGATGCCGGCTAACAGCCGGGCGCCGCGAGGCGACGGAAAGTGCAACAGAGAGCTGAACCGCCGATGGTTGGGGACTTCGGTCTCCTTCACAGGTAAGGGTGAAAAGGCGAGGTAAGAGCTCACCGCGGACGTGGTAACACGGACGGCAGGGTAAACCCCATCCGGAGCAAGACCAAGCAGCAGGCATTGAAGCGGTCCGCCGAGCCTGCGGGTGTGTTGCTTGAGCCCCTTGGTAACAATGGGCCTAGAGGAATGACTGTCGCGCCGGGCAACCGGCGAACAGAACCCGGCTTACCGGCCGGCTTCGCTTCCTATTTTTGCGTGAGGTGCCCCATGGCGCGGACCTGCGTTTACGTTTCCTGCTCCCAAAGCCGGGAAATCCAGGCTTTTTCCCTTGATACGGCAACCGGCCAACTGGCCGCCATCGATTCATGCGTGATGCCGGGCATGCCGCAGCCGCTGCGCATCAGCGCGGATCGGCAGATCCTGTATGCGGGCATGCGCGAGGATAATGGCGTTGCCGCACTGGCTCTCGACGCGCAGAGCGGTTGCCTGACGCTGCTGGGTAGCACCGCCGCCCCCGGTCCCGCCACGTTCGTGTCAAGCGACAGGAACCGGCGCGTGGCATTTTCCGCCTCTTACGGTGGCAACAGCCTGAGCGTTTTCCCGCTCGATGCCCAAGGCGCACCGCTGCCGCCTAGCCAGATCGAGCACGATCTGCCGCGCGCCCATGCGGCCGTGATCGATGCCAGCAACCGCTGGCTGCTGGTGCCCACACTTGGCGCCGATGCGATCCGGATTTACCGCCTGCACGACGATGGGCGCATTACGCCGAACGACCCCGCACTGATCCAGGTGCGCGCCGGCAGCGGTCCGCGCCATCTGGTGTTTTCCCCGGATAACCGGCATGTGCATTGCCTGAACGAGCTTGACGGCAGTATCGACCTGTTCGACTTTGATGCCGCCACCGGCACGCTGGCATTAAAACAATCGATCAGCATGCTGCCGCCCGGTTTTGACGGCAAACCGTGGGCGGCTGAAATACGCGCCACGCCCGATGGCCGCTTCC
>Ga0316613_10000230_pt1 | contig 58982 bp, 61 predicted proteins | sample OWC_soil_day10_C_2_FD_207647 | JGI IMG/M metagenome (GOLD analysis project Ga0316613, IMG submission 207647) | Wetland soil microbial communities from Old Woman Creek delta, Ohio, United States - OWC_soil_day10_CT_b | ecosystem: Environmental > Terrestrial > Soil > Wetlands | place: USA: Ohio...
GCCCAACCAGGATGAGTCGTCGAATAGCGCTGACCGACACGATAGGTACCTCCGGATCATTCTCTGTAGGACAAGCAACGGGACCTCGTGGCCCCGTTGTGAATTGAATATTGACTCTGCTTACCAGCGATCTTCAGCCTTGATTTGCGCCACCGTGTCCTTGGTCGCGGCAAACGGCGGAACCTTGATGATCTCAGTCGCCGCGCCCTTCTTCTTGGCACCGGTCAGCAAATCCATGGCATATTTTGCGGCCATTCCGCCCTGGTTGTAGGCGTTGGTATACGCGGTGCCGGTGATCTTGCCCTGTTCGATCAGCGCCAGCGTGCTCTTCTGCCCGTTGAAACCCCAGATTTTGATCTGGCCCAGGCGCCCCGCTGATTCGGCGGCAATCATCGCGCCTTCGGCCATGTTGTCATTGACCGCGAAGACGGCGTCGAGCTCCTTATTGACCTGCAGGAAGCTGTTCATGATTTCAATGCCCTTGTCTTTGTTCCACTGGGCATTCTGGGCGCCGACGATCTTGATGCTGGGGTACTGTTTGGCGAGCGCGGCGCGGAATCCCTTCTCGCGTTCGACGCCGGCTTGGGCGCCAGGAGGCGATTGCAGGATCGCGACGTTGCCCTTGCCGCCCAGCGACTTGCCGACGTTTTCGGCGACCATATAACCGGCGCCGGTATCGTCCATCGTGACACAGGCGGCGTGCGGCAGCATGGTGTCGGTGTTGAGCGTGATCACCGGAATGCCCTTGCTTTCGGCTTTCTTGACGCTGGCAGTGAGTGCCGCGGCGTCGATCGGTTGCAGGATGATCGCGTTATAGCCCTGGTTGATGAAGTCGTCCATCATGGTGACCTGGATTTCCGCTTTCATCTGCGCGTCGAGCGACTGCATCGTGACGTTTTTCTTGTCCTTGAGTGCGTTTTCGATGCCGACGCGCCACGCCTGGGTCAGTGCCTGTCCGACGGTGCTCGGTAAATAACCGATCTTGTAGCTGGTCTGGGCCGTTGCGACCCCGCTTGCGGTGACCAGCAAGGCGGCCAGCATCGCCATCAATTTTGTCTTTGCCATCTCTTTTCCCCTCGAAAAAAACGCCATGAACATGGATGCACTAAACGATCAATATGATCGTTTATGGAACCATTCTATAATCAAATTGTCGTTCTTGGCAATAAATTTTAGATAAAATATTAGTCCAGTATAATCAATGCAATACGTCGATAAATGGAGCCGGTAAGTGGCATCGTTCGGCGTGCCGTGTTGCCCGTAAATGAGGCTGGTTCGGCGCTTTGTGTTCTGTTATCGATCACTTTGTGCTTTTCTTCTTTACATTTTCGAGCGCCGAAATTAAACTGCAGACCCCAAAGCGAGAGGGACTGATGGAAAATCCGATTGGTATCTACGAAAAGGCCCTGCCCAAGGATATGACCTGGGGCGAACGATTCAAGGCCGCGCGTCATGCTGGCTATGATTTTCTTGAATTGTCGGTCGATGAAACGCCCGAGCGCATGGCTCGCCTCGACTGGTCGCTTGCCGAGCGTCTGGAGTTTTTCCGCGCTTCGCGCGAACACGAGGTGCCGGTTCCCTCGATGTGCCTGTCGGGTCACCGCAAAATACCTTTCGGTAGCGCCGATCCCGAGATCCGGGCGCAAGCAGCGCAGTTCATGACGAAAGCGATTCGTTTCGCCAGCGATACCGGCATTCGCGTCATCCAGCTTGCCGGTTACGACGTCTATTACGAGCCGACCACGCGCGAATCGCGCGAGCACTACTACGAGGGGATGGAGCGCGCGCTGCAGGTCGCTGCGCAGCACCAGGTCACGCTGGCGCTCGAAATCATGGACACCACCTTTCTCAACTCGATCAGCAAATATCTGGTGCTCAAGGAGCGGCTACCGTCGCCGTGGTTCATGGTCTATCCGGACTTGGGCAACCTCACCGCCTGGGGCAACGACGTGGCTACCGAATTGAAGGCCGGAATCAATCAGATCGTCGGCGTTCACGTCAAGGAAACTCTGCCGGTCGCTCCGAACTTCCCGGGAGCTTTCCGCGATATCGCCTTTGGCGAAGGCAGCGTCGACTTCGTCCATTGCTTCAGAACGCTACACGATCTGGCTTATGCGGGACCGTTTCTGGTCGAAATGTGGACCGAGAAAGCCGCCGATCCGATCAAGGAAATTGCGCAGGCCCGTCAGTGGGTCGGCGAACGTCTGCAACAAGGGGGGTACAAATAATGCTGGAAGCACTCAAAGAGCAGGTTCTCGAAGCCAATCTCGAATTGCCGCGCCAAGGCCTCGTCGATTTTACCTGGGGCAATGTCAGCGGCAAGGACGCCGAGAGCGGCGCTTTTGTCATCAAGCCGAGCGGGGTTCCCTACGAAACCATGAAAGTGGGCGACATGGTCGTCGTCGACGCCGATGGCCATGTTCTCGAAGGCAAGCTGCGTCCTTCGTCGGACCTGCCGACGCACGTCGAACTGTACCGACACTTTCCGCAGATCGGCGGCATCGTGCATACCCATTCGACCTGGGCGACGGTCTGGGCTCAGGCCTGCCGAGGAATTCCCGCGCTGGGGACGACACATGCCGACTATTTCTTCGGCGAAATTCCGTGCACCGGCCAGTTGACACAGCAGCAGACCGCCGGTGAGTACGAGTCCGAAACGGGGCTGGCGATCGTCGAGCGTTTCCGCGAGGGCAGCATCGACCCGGGTCATATGCCGGTCGTGCTGGTTGCCAACCATGGCCCCTTCGCCTGGGGCAGCGATGCCAACGACGCCGTGCATAATGCGGCGGTGCTCGAGCTGACCGCGCGCATGGCGCTGCTCAGTTTGCAACTGGAAAAGAACCTGCCACCGATGCCGCAGCATTTGCTCGAAAAGCACTTCTTCCGCAAGCACGGCCCCGGCGCCTACTACGGTCAGAACTGACAGGCCATAAACCTCGTTCAAAACGGAGATCACAGAGAAAAAGAGAGCACAGAGAGCACGTGGTAAGCAACGACTTGCCTGTTGCGTGAGTCGCTTTCCTCTCTGTGTCCTCCGTGGCTCCCCGCTCTCCGTCCCCCAAGAGGATTTCCTTCGGGGCATGTTAAAGGCGTTGCTGTGGTTCTAAACTTCTTCGGCGACGCGGACCACGCATAGCCCGGACGCTTCGAGTTCCTCGCAGAACTGAAGCGGTGCCAGCCAGTCGGTGACGATCATGTCGATCCGGTTGAGCGGGCAGGTCAGGAAACTCGAGATACTGTTCATCTTGGTATGGTCGGCGACGACGATCACCTTGCCGCTTGAATTTTCGATCATCGCCTTGTTGACGCTGGTTTCCTGGTGCACCGCGCTGGTGCATCCCTTCTTGATGCTCACGCCATTGATGCCGAGCACGGTGATGCTCGAAAAGATCGGGCGCAGGCTGTTGATGGTTAGGTCGCCGACCAGCGATTTTGACTGCATGCGGTAGTCGCCGCCGAGCAGGATCAATTCCTGATGCGGATCGAGATCGAGCGAAAGGCAGGCGGCGTTGTTGGTGACGATCCGTGCTTTCTTGCCCTGCAGATGGCGGATGACCTCGAGTGTGGTCGATCCGGCATTGACGAAGACGGTTTCGTTTTCGGCGACCAGCGAGGCGACATAGCTGCCGATCAGGCTTTTTTCCTTCTTGGCCGAATGGTCCTTTTCCTCGAAAAACTCTTCGAAGCTCAGGCCGGACAACGACACTGCGCCGCCGCGCGTACGCTCGAGAAACTTGTCGCCGGCCAATGCGTCGAGGTCGCGTCGGATGGTGATCTTGGATACTCCGAATTCCGCAGCCAGTTCGTCGGCAGAGACGGATTTTCGCTGGTACAGCATCTCCAGGATTTTCTTGTGGCGGTAGTTGGAGACGGTCGTCGGCGGTCGCTGGCTACTCACTTTCACTGTGGTTTCCTCACTTTAACTGTGCGCGGAAGGCGGGGGACGCCAAGGCCTGGTAGAGCGCCTGCGACTGGCGGCATTGGCGTTGGTAGGTTTGCTGCAGGGCGGGGTCAGGCTGGTAGCTTTGCGCTGACACGGGGTCGCTGACGCGAGCGAAAGCGGCCGCATGATTGTCTTCGACGCCCAGCGCGACGGCGCCAGCGATCCAGGCGCCGAGCGAGGTGGCTTCATCATTCTTGAGGCGAACGACAGCGCGCTCGAAGATGTCGCTCTGAATCTGGTTGAACAGCTTCGATCGCGTCAGTCCTCCGGAGACGGTCACCGAAGCGACGGTGCCGCAGAGCCTTTCGACGAGCTCTAGGCTTCCTTTCATCTCGACCGCGATGCCCTCGAGGATGGCGCGCGCCATGTCGCCGCGCGAAGTCGAGAGCGTCAGGTTGAAAAATACTCCCTTGGCGTCGGGGTCCCAGTGCGGCGACCCGCAGCCTTTGAAATGGGGCAAGAGAAGCAGGCCGTTGCAACCGGGCGGCGCGCTCTGCGCCGCCGCGTTGACCGCGACGAAAGGGTCCCCCGAGGGCGCGTTGCCGCCGAAGATCGATTCAGCGAACCAGCGGTAGATCGTTCCCGAAGTGAGCACCGCGGCCTCGACGATATACGCGTCGGGAACCGCCGAGACATTGCACGACAAGCGCATTTTCTCGTCGAATGCCGGCCGGTCGGTGTGGCCGATGAGGTAGGAGCCGGTTCCGGTGTTCGATACGGCGCGTTCCCCCGAAAACAGGCCGAGGCCGAGCGCCGCGCATTGCTGGTCACCGCCCGCCGAAACGACAGGCAAGCCGGCCGCCAGACCGGTCGCCAGGGCCATCGCCGGGGTCAGTGCGCCGATTATCGATCCGGGTTCGACCAGCTCGCAAAGCATGCCGGGCTCGACCTCGAACAGCGACAGCAAGTCGGGGTCCCAGGCGCGCGTTTTCAGGTCGAGCAGATTGGTTCGGCTGCCGAAGGTCTGGTCGGTGACGAAGCGCCCGGTCAGCAGATAGAGAACCCAGTCCTGAATGCCGATCATCTTGTACGTTCTCTTGAAGATATCGGGGCGGTTGCGACGTAGCCAGGTCATTTTGAGCGCCGAGAAAACCGGCGAGATCTTGAGTCCGGTCTTGCCGTAGACTGCTCGGTTGTGCTCGTCCATGGCCAGCGCCAGCGCGGCGCAGCGCTTGTCCTGCCACATGATCGCTGGATGCAGCGGCCGGCCGTCGCGATCGACCGGAATCACCGACGAGCGTTGCGCGGTAACCGACACGCAGAGGGGCTCGATCCCTTTCGCCGCGGCGACCGCGGCGCAATTGCCCAGGACCTCGCAGACAATCGTTTGCCACGCCGCCGGGTCCTGCTCGACGCGACCGTCATTGAAGAACTGCGGAACGTTTTCGCGCTGATCGATATGCAAGGCAAGGCCCTGCCTGTCGAAGAGGATGGCCCTCATGCTGGTTGTTCCGATATCGACGGTAATGATCCCCTTCATGCCACCTCCTTTGCCAACGCCCTGCGAATTCTAAAGCGAAATTTCGCAAAATGCACTGTTCAATACGATCTTTTTGATCGTTACCTGCTTTATTTGTTTAACAAAATGATATAAAATCTGCTGAAATTATCGTTTGCGGCAGTTGTTTTGATTCTTGAGGACGAACGCCATGAAAATCGAAAAGCACTTTCTGACCGAGCTCAACCGGTGTTATTCGGCCAACAGCATCGTGGTCGACGGTCAGCCCAGAATCCTGCTCGCCACCGAGGGCGAAGGGCCGTGTCTGGCGTGGTCCGGCGCCGACTACGCGTCGTCGCATACGGTCTGGGAAGGCCCTGGCGGCACGATGTCGATCGTTCCCATTCCTGGAACCAACGGCGAGTTCCTGGCGGTGCAGAAATTCTTCAAAATGTTCCAATGGGAAGAAGCCAAAATCGTCCATGTGCGCCCGCTCCAGTCCGGCGGCTACGAGGTCAGCGATGTGTTGCAGCTTCCCTATATTCACCGTTTCGATCTGCTCACAGTCGGCGGCCGGCATTATTTCATAGGTTGCACGCTGGCGACCACCAAGCAGTCCAAGGAAGACTGGTCGAACCCCGGCAAGATCTGGGTCGGCGAATTCACCGGCGGCACCGGCGCGGGGTCGTTGCAGGTTTCCGTGCTCAAGGACGGCTTGACCAAAAACCACGGCTACAGTCGACTCGTTCAGGGTGGTGCAATGTCCGGCCTGGTGACCTGCGAGCAGGGCGCCTTCGAGGTTACGCCGCCGTCAGCGCCGGGTGGCGAGTGGACCGTCACGCAGTTGATGGATTGGCCGATCAGCGATATTTCGGCGATCGACATCGACGGCGACGGCGAACTCGAATTCGCCACCATCGAACCGTTTCATGGTGAGTACTTTCGCGTCTACAAGAAGATCGACGGAGCGTTCAGGAAGATCTACGAGCATCCCGAGGTCACCGAGTTCTACCACGTCGTCGTCGGTGCCACGCTGGCCGGGCGACCGGTCTTCATCGGCGGCTGCCGGCGCGGCAAGCAGCAGCTTTTCTATGTGCAAGCGACGCCATCCGATCCTCGCCAGCTCGAAGCGGTGGTCATTGAAGAAGGCGTCGGTCCGAGCAATGTCTACGTGCTGCATGAACAGCGCCGCGACATCATCGTTGCCGCCAACCGCGAGAAGGGCGAGGCCGCGCTCTATTTCGTCAGTTAGTCGGTCACCCGCGTTGAAATAATTTGAACTCTAGATAGGAGAAGAGCATGGCAAAAGTCGATGAAATCACCAAGGAATCGTGGGTGCTGAGCACGTTCCCGCAGTGGGGCACCTGGCTCAACGAGGAGATCGAGCGCGAAGTCGTCAAGCCCGGAACCTTCGCCATGTGGTGGCTGGCGTGTACCGGCATCTGGGTCAAGACCGAGGGCAACACCAATATCTGCATCGATCTGTGGTGCGGCACCGGCAAGCGCTCGATGAAGAATCCGCTGATGGACCCGCACCACCAGATGGCACGAATGAGCGGTTGCGTCGCGCTGCAGCCCAACCTACGCGTCTCGCCTTTCGTCATCGATCCCTTCGCCATCAAACAGATCGACGCCGTCATTTCGACGCACACGCACAACGATCACATCGACATCAACGTCGCCGCCGCGGTACTCAAGAACTGCCCGAGCAGCGTGCCGTTCATCGGGCCGAAGTCGTGCGCCGAGATGTGGACCAAATGGGGCGTCCCGGCCGAGCGCATCGTCGTCGTCAAGCCCGGCGACGTGGTCAAGGTCGGTGACATCGAACTCACGGTGCTCGAATCGTTCGACCGCACGATGATGATCACGCTGCCCAAGGAACAGATCGCCAAGGACAAGATGCCGATCGACATGGACGACGTGGCGGTCAACTATCTGGTCAAGACGCCGGGCGGCAACCTCTACCACAGCGGCGATTCGCACTACGCCAACGGTTACGCCAAGCACGGCAATGAGCACGTGATCGACGTCGCGCTCGGTTCGTACGGCGAGAACCCGCGCGGCATCACTGACAAGATGACGTCGTCGGACATCCTGCGCATGGCCGAAGCGCTCAATACCAAAGTCATCATCCCCTTCCACCACGACATCTGGGCCAACTTCATGGCCGATCCGATGGAAATCACGATGCTCTGGAACATGAAGAAGGATCGTCTCAAGTACAAGTTCAAGCCTTACATCTGGCAGGTCGGCGGCAAGTTCGTCTTCCCGGACAACAAGGACGACATGGAATTTCATTTCTACCGTGGTTTCGACGACGTCTTTACCAAAGACACGGATATGCCGTTCCCGTCCTTCCTCTGATCGAGCTGACCGCTAAGCGGTCGTGCATTGACGTTCCGAGAGCCCCCTTCGGCAATGCCGGCGGGGGTTTTTTGTGCATGTGCACCCGGCGTCGATCGGCTGGCAAAGCAGCGCTACGGCGGCGTCGAAAATGATAGGCTGCGTTTTCTCCGATCCGGGAAACGCCATGCCGACTCTCACGCCTGTTTACGCCGTCCTGCTGCTCGCGCTCGCTGCCTGTTCGACGCTGCCGAACGATCCGGCCGAGATGAATTCCGCCTACCGGGCGGCGATCGGTGACGCTGCCGTCGCCAGTCCGAGCAAGATCGTTCCGCTGCTCGCGCTGCCCTCGACGGAGACGCTGTCGGTCGTTTCCTTGATGAGTACGGCGAAAGTCCCGCCGTGCAGCCAGGAGGCGCTGCCGTGTACCGTGACTCTGGGCGATCGCCCGCTGTGGGTGACGCTAAGCGGCGAGGTACAGGCCCGCTGCCGGAGCTGGGATCTGCGCGGCGACGAATTGCGCAACCGGCTCGAACAGCTGTTGGGGATGCCGATGGACCCGCCGCCCCAGTACCGCAAGACGGTCTTCGTCGAATTCCGCGTCGCTCGCCAAAACCTTGAACGGCCTTGCCTTGGCGTCGATGCTAGCGAACCCGTGCAGCCGGTTTGTACGCTCGACGCGCAGCCGACGACGCCGGCGACGCTGCGCGCTTTCGTCGGGCAGCAGATGGCCGAGTCCTACGTCGTTGACCGCTTGGCAGCCCCGGGTTATCCCTTTACCCGCTTGGGCTACACATATGACTGGGCGCCGACGGCGCGAGTCGACCATTACGGCGCGTCAGAATTCATCGCCACGCCAACCAGCACGGTCGAAGTGGTCTCGGTCGTGTCGGCCGACGACTATTGCAATGCGCCGTAAGCCGCAGTCAGCACTGCTCTTCAGACACTGACATCGACGCTGGCGCCGGCCGACGACAGCGACAGGTCGGTGCCGGCTGCATCCGGAGTCAGGCCGCCGCCCGCAGTGTAGAGGTTGGCACTCGTTTCCTGTGCCAGCGCGCGGTCGAGTTCGGCGAGGCTGTTTTCGGCTGCCTGAAGATCGCGTCTGGCTTCATCGTCGCCCTCCAGGAGCTTCGCCTTGACGCGCAGGATCAACTCCTTGAGCAGGCGCTTTGCATCTTCGACGGCTTTGCGCAAGGCGTTGTCTCCCGATTTTTGTGTCGATTCGCCGGCCTTGGTAGCTTCGTCGCCGCTTTTCTCGCCAACGATATTGCTGCCGTCGTCGTTCTGCTGCGTGTCGCTGTCGGTGCTCGGTGGGGAGATCGTCGTCTGTACGACTGCCTCTTCGACGCTGGCTTCGACGGTCGCCACGGAACCTGTTGCCTCGCCGTCTGACGGCGCGGCGGTTGGCACGGCCAGCGCTGCGCTTCCTGAGGCACTAGCGCCGACGCTCTTGCTCAGCGATGCAAGTTCACCGGCAATGCCCTTCAATTGACGAGCGATCGACTTGGCCGCTTCTGGCGAGGCGAAGAGCAACATCGCTTTCAGTATTTCCAGTCGCCGTTTGAGTATCGCTGCTTTGTCCAGCGCCGCCTGCTTCGGGTTGCTTTTGAAAGCGGACGCCGCGTTGGCCTGCACTTCCCGCCGAGCATTGATGTGCTCGGAGAGCTTGCTATTCTCGCCCTCCATTTCTGCGCCACTTGCCACCGAAACCCCTGTCTTGACAGAGAATCCGCGGACCACGCGCAGTTCAAAAAAGCTGGAAGAGGCACTCACTTTCATGATCGGACCCCTTTATGCGTAGAACCTGTATACGGCATATATTCGGAAATGTTGAGTCGGTCATTGGCCGGGTCGGTTTTTCCTTCGCGCTTTTTCGCGTACTGCGGTTCTCCGACGGTTTACAAATCGCCGATTGCTCGATCTTTGCACTGCTGCCGAGCAAAGACCTGTACCGTTCGGTAGCGCCGTTTGAACCGGCCATTTGCCTGTGCGCCGCAATTAAAATAAAGTCGCGTCGCGGCGATCCACCCAATCCATTCAACCCCTATAGGATCAAGGAAATATCGTGTCAGACAAGGTGGGCTTGGCCAAAGAATCGCTCGGCACTTTCGAGTCCGCAATCATGGGAATTGCCGGCACCGCCCCGGCGTTCAGCGTCGCCGTCACCACGGCGACGATCGTCGCTTCGGTCGGTGTGCTGTCGGTCGGCAGCATCCTCTACTGCGGCCTGATCATGTTCGGCATCATGCTGGCTTTTTTTCATCTGAGCAAAATCAGCCCGCACGCCGGTGCGGCTTATGCATGGGTGGGTCATGTCTTCGGCCGCACGTGGGGTTTTTTCACCGGCTGGGGGCTGTTGGTCGCATCGATCTTTTTCATGGTTTCGGCGACGATTCCCGCCGCCACCTCGACGCTGGTGCTGATCGCCCCGGAGCGGGTTGAAAGCACTTCCTGGGTGGCGCTGACCGCGGCGATCTGGCTTACGCTGGTCTCCTTGGTGGTGACCAAGGGGATCAAGCACGCGAGCTATACGCAGTTGATTCTGACCGGCGTCGAAACGGTCGTGATTTTTGCGCTGATCTTTCGCGCCTTCGTCGAATACGGCGGCCATCCCGCGCATACCCCTTCGCTCATCTGGTTTTCGCCGTTTTCGTTTTCGCCGCAATTGTTCGCCACCGGCGCGCTGACCGCGATATTTTTCTACTGGGGCTGGGACGTCACCATGAATCTCAGCGAAGAGACCAAGCTCGGCGAGCTCGGCAAGCCGCATCCAGCGAGCCAGGGCGCATTCTGGGCGATGGTCAATCTGATCCTCTTCTTCATCATCATGATGATCGTCGTGCTGATCGTGCTGAGCGATGAGGAGGTCGCCCAGGCCAATACCAATGTGCTCTACGCGATCGCCAACAAATTGTTCCCAGCGCCCTGGAATTATCTGGCAGTGCTGTCGACGATCCTGTCGACCATCGGAACGATCGAAACCCAAATCCTGCAATTTAGCCGCAGCATGTTTGCCATGGCGCGCGACGACATGCTGCATCCGCGTTACGCCAAGATCCACCCGCGTTGGCAGACGCCCTGGGTGGCAACCTGCGTCATTTGGTTTTTGGGCGTGTTGCTGCTGTTCAGCTCGTCGTACATGCCATCGGTCAAGAAGATCCTCGAAAGCTCGATCCTCGCCATCGGCTTTCAAATCTGTTTTTACATGAGTCTGGCCGGATTCGCCTGCGCCTGGCATTACCGCAACAAACTGAAAGGCGGCGCCTACGACGCCATCTCTTATGTCATCTGGCCATTGCTTGCGGCGCTGTTCATGGTGTTCATCGCGCTTTACAGCATCCCGACGTTTGACCCTGTGACCAACCTGCTCGGCATCGGCGGAATAGCGCTTGGTTTTGTGCCTTTGCTCTTGAGCGGCTTTCGGCGCGGCAATGATTCCCTTGCGTAAGTAGGCGAGCGTACTGCTTGGGCGTGGCACCGCTCTTGAAGCGATCGTCGTCATTGAGCTCGTCCGGGCATCGATCGAGGGATTGGGAGTGCGCCGCGGACGGTAGAAAAATAACGAGCCTGATCGGTTTTCGTGTTCCGGATTAACGACCGCATGGGCCGTGCCAAAATCGGAACGTTCGGCACGACCACTTTGCTGCACAGTTGGGCGTCTGACGCACCAAAACTGGGACGAGTCGAGCGCGCGCGAATATCGCCAAGCCGACAGGGCGGCTCGGCAATTGCCGTGCAACGCTGATGGATAGCCGGTATCGATGAATATTCCGGCCGCGCTGCGGCAAGCGGCACGGAAGCTGCTAGAGAAAATCGATTAGCGCTTCTCGACCATCAACGCGTAGTCAGGACCATTGCCATGTCGGCTGCAATCCGTGCCATGGAAACCTTCTGTGCAGCGTCGCTGCGGACTTTGGGGTGGTCGCCGTGCCCAGCGAAGAGGGGCCGGCCGAGGTGCGCGGGGCGACACCTTAAGCGAAGCAACGCGTGATTGGAACAGTCGAATCAGCCTGCTGGGCGCAGACCCGGGGCGTTGGAATCCCGGGCATGACGCCGCAGCAGATAGCCTGCCGCATTCAGATTCCCAATATCGGGGTCAAACAGTTCCATCAAAAAACCTGCCCGTCGCCGAGTGGCTTCATGAAAATCGAGCCGAGCAGCAATGATCCGCGGGGAGGGGATCCTGACAGGCGCAGAAAGAGTCAGATGCATTCCCACTCAGTGAGAATTTCGGATTTACGGCCAAAAGCAGTCGCTCGATACTGAACCCATGTTACTTACCTCTCCTCCCGTCTCAGCTGTCGATCGCGCCCTGGTGGTGTTGGCCACGCTGGCGCAGCGCGGGCGGCCGATGACCGCAGCCGAACTCAAGCAGAAGACGGCACTCAGTCAAAGCACCTTGTATCGCCAATTGGCGTCGCTCAAGCGCTGGGGTTTCGTTCTCGAAGTCGAGGGCTCTTATGCACCGGGCCCCCTGGGTTTGCAGCTGGCGCTGGGCTTCGATCTGGCGTCGCACCTGGTGCAGCACGCGCGCACCGCGATGCTGGCGTTGGCCAAGCAGTCGCAGGAGAGCGTTGGCTTGCTGGTGGCGGCTAATGATCAGGCCGTTTGCATCGACATGATCGAGAGCCGCCAGGCGCTGCGCTGCTCGTTCGAGAAAGGGCGCAGCGTGCCGCTACGCCAGGGCGCGTCGGCCAAATGCCTGCGCGCGCATCTGCCCGCCGAGGTTTTGAGTCCTGCGACCGCACTTCCGGCAGAGGATCTGGGGGCGATCCGCCAGGCCGGTTTCGCGGTCAGCGACAGCGAGGTCGATCCTGGTGTCTGGGGGGTCAGCGCGCCGCTGTTCTCCATGGGCAAACACGCCGTCGGCGCGCTGACGTTGATGGCCCCGAGTGTTCGCGTCGGTGACCGGCAGTCACCGATGATCCAGATGACGGTGGTGGCTGCCGCCCGAATTTCCCGCAGTCTAAGCAAGCATTAGCCGATTCATTTCACCACGAGGACTACATCATGAATTTTTACCGTCGATTTGTTCTTTCCTGCTTCGCCGTCGCCGCGCTGGGCGCCGCCACGGCAAACGCGCAGGAGGTTCTGCGTGTCGGCACAGACGCCACTTTCCCGCCGATGGAGTATGTCGAAAATGACAAGCGTACCGGCTTCGATATTGAACTCGTCGAGGCGATCGGCAAGGTCATGAACAAGCGTATCGAGTGGGTCGATATCGACTTCAAGGGGCTGATTCCCGGCCTCACCGCAAAGCGTTTCGACATGGCCGTATCGGCGATTTACATTACCGACGAGCGCAAGAAGGCGGTCGATTTCTCCGATTCGTATTATGCCGGTGGCCTGGTGGTGATGGTCAAGGACGGCAACGCCGCGATCAAGACGCTGGAAAACCTCAACGGCAAGAAAGTCGCGGTGCAGGTCGGTACCAAGTCGGTCGGCTTTCTCGGAACGAACTACCCGCAGGTTCAGCTGGTTGAGGTCGAGAAGAATCAGGAAATGTTCAACCTGGTCGACATTGGCCGTGCCGATGCGGCGGTGACCGGCAAGCCCGCCGCCTACCAGTACGTGCGCACCCGCGGCGGCCTACGCGTGCTCGAGCAGCAGCTTACCACCGAAGAGTACGGCATGGCGCTGCGCAAGGACACGCCTGAACTGACGCGCGCGGTCAATGCCGCGCTGGCCAAGCTTAAGGCCGACGGCACGTATGCCCAGATCGTCAAGAAGTGGTTTAGCGGCAGCAACAAATAAGGCGCAAGGTTACCGCGATGGAACTCGATTTCTCCCCGGTATTCTCCGGCTGGTACAAGCTGCTTGAGGGTGCCTCGGTCACCGTCGAAATTACGGCGCTGGCGCTGGTGCTTGGCTGCGTCATGGGCCTATTGGTCGGAATCGGGCGCCTCAAGCCGCAGCGGCGCATCCTTTATGGACTATGTACCGGCTACGTCGCGGCGATTCGCGGTACGCCGCTGCTGGTGCAACTGTTCCTGCTGTTTTTCGGCCTGCCGCAGTTTAACGTCATGTTGCCGGCTTTTTTTTGCGGCGTTATCGGGCTTGGAATCTATTCTGGTGCTTACGTTTCGGAGATCGTTCGCGGCGCCATCCAGTCGATCGATCGCGGTCAGATGGAAGCGGCGCGCTCGCTGGGAATGCCTTACGGCACGGCGATGCGCAGCATCATCCTGCCGCAGGCGCTGGTGCGCATGATTCCGCCGCTCGGCAACGAGTTCATTGCGCTGATCAAGAATTCGGCGCTGGTCTCGCTGCTGACCATTCACGACGTGATGCACGAGGGGCAGAAAATCATCAGCGTGAGCTACCGCTCGCTCGAGGTCTATCTGGCCATCGCGCTCGTCTACTTCATTTTGACCGGCGCGACAACGCTGGCGCTGCGCCGCATCGAGCTGTGGCTTCGCGCGGGGGGGATGGTGCAATGAAAACGCAAAAGCCGATAGTACACATCCGCGGCCTGCGCAAGTCGTTCGGTGATCACGTGGTGTTGCATGGCATCGATTTTGACGTCGCCCCGTCGCAGGTGGTGGTCGTCATCGGACCCAGCGGTTCGGGCAAGAGCACTTTTCTGCGCTGTTGTAACGGGCTCGAAAAACCCGACCGCGGCGATGTCGAGATCTGCGGCCACGGCTTGTGCGAAGGCGGGCAGATGCTCGGCGATCAGGCACTCAACCATCTGCGCGAGCAGGTCGGCATGGTCTTCCAGTCGTTCAATCTGTTTGCGCACCTGTCGGTGATCGACAACATCACCGTCGGGCCGCGCAAGGTGCGCGGCGTGTCAAGGGCGCAGGCCGAGGCCGAAGCGCTGGTTCTGCTCGACAAGGTTGGCCTGCGGCAAAAGGCCCAGGCCATGCCGGCCAGCCTGTCGGGCGGGCAGAAGCAGCGGGTGGCAATCGCCCGGGCGCTGGCCATGCAGCCGCAGGTCATGCTGTTCGACGAGCCGACGTCGGCGCTCGACCCCGAACTCGTCGGTGAAGTGTTGCAGGTCATGAAAGTGTTGGCCAGCGAAGGCATGACGATGATGGTCGTGACTCACGAAATGGACTTTGCGCGCGAGGTCGCCGACGTCGTCGTGGTGATGGATGGCGGTGTGCTGATCGAGTCCGGTCCGCCTGAAGTTATTTTCACCAACCCGACGCAGGGTCGCACGCGAGACTTTCTGCGCGCGATCCTGACGCGCGCTTGATCGGTTTGCTGTGAACTGGCAGCTGGTCGCTCTGGGCGACGTTCCCGCGAGTCCCTGGCGCAACGGCGGCGGCGTGACGCGCGAGCTGGCGGTTTGGCCGCCCGATGGCGACAGCTGGACGTGGCGAATGGCCGTCGCCGAAGTTGAGCACGATGGGCCTTTCTCGCGCTTTCCCGGAATCGAGCGCTGGTTCGCAGTGCTCAGTGGCTGCGGCGTGCAGCTGTCGATCGGTTCACAAGCGCACGAATTGACGTGCGCCAGCGCGCCGCTGCGCTTCGACGGCGGCGTCGCCACCGATTGTTGTTTGCTCGCCGGCGCCACCCAGGACTTCAACCTGATGGTGCGCAGCGACCAAGCACGTGCGCGTCTGGTGCGGCTTTCGGGAGAGTTCGACGTCGTTCTCGCAGCGCCGAAAACCGTCGCTGTCTATGCCGTCGATTCGGCAGCCAGCGTCAAACTGGAAAATACGACCCTGTGCGTCGCGGCCAATACCCTGGCCTGGCGATCGCTGCCCGCCGGCACCTCGCTCCAGTTCAGCGGGCCCGCGGTCTTGTGGATCGAAATTGAACTTTGCGCCTGACTATCTTTAACGGGGAATGACGATGACTTTTGCATTGAATCGTGGAACGTCCGCGCTGCTGGTCAGCATGCCACATCTGGGATGCAAGATTCCGCCTGAACTGCGCGACGACTATGTGCCGCGCGCGCTGGCCGTCGAAGACACCGACTGGCATCTCGACCGGCTTTATGACTTCTTGCCCGAACTGGGCGCCAGTGTGCTCACGCCGCGCTACTCGCGCTACGTGATTGATCTCAATCGCCCGCCGGACGATGCGCCGATGTACCCCAGCGCGTCCAACACGGAGCTTTGTCCGACGCGCTTCTTCACTGGCGACGCGCTCTACCGGCAAGATCGCGCGCCGTTGCCTGACGAACGCGCGCGGCGTCGCACGGCTTATTGGCAGCCCTATCATGCGGCGCTCGCCGCCGAGCTGCAGCGCATCAAGGCGATTCACGGCTATGCATTGCTGTGGGATGCACACAGCATTCGCTCGCAGATCCCGTGGCTGTTCGACGGCATCCTGCCCGGCCTCAACATCGGTACCGCCGGCGGCGCCAGCGCCGATGCCACAGTGGCTGCGGCGGCGCAGCAGGCATGCCTCGCCGCCAGCGGCGTAAGCCACGCGCTCAACGGCCGCTTCAAGGGCGGCTACATCACCCGTCATTACGGCGCGCCTGACGATCGCGTGTACGCCGTGCAGCTCGAGATGTGCCAGAGCCTGTACATGCGCGAGTCGTTGCCGTTTGACTACGACGAAGCCAAGGCCGCGGCGATCAAGCCGGTGCTAAAGGCGATGGTCAGCCAAGCTCTGGCCGCCTGCCGGGATCGCTATGCAAAATGATATGAAGCGCTTCTTCGCGGCGCGTGCCTGGGTGGGCGGGGTGTGGGCGCGCAACGTCCTGCTTAGCGTCGATGAGGGCGGAGTCTGGCGCGGCGTCGAAGTCGATGCGCCGCCGCCGACCGATCCGGCGATTACCGTCGTAGACGGCCCGGTATTGCCCGGCCTGGTCAACGCCCACAGCCACGCCTTTCAACGCGCCATCGCCGGACTCACAGAATTCCGGGGTGACGCGGGGACGGCGCTCGGCGATGACTTCTGGAGCTGGCGCGACCGCATGTACTCGGTCGCCCGGCGCATCACGCCCGGGCAACTCGAGAGCATCGCCGCGCTGCTCTACGCCGAGATGCTGGCCGGCGGCTATACCCAGGTCTGTGAGTTCCATTACCTGCACAACGCCGCCGATGGCCGGGCTCATGCCGATCCTCAGGAAATGTCGCTGGCGCTGGTGCGCGCAGCGCAGCGCGTCGGCATCGGCCTGACGCTGTTGCCCGCGCTCTATATGCGCTCCGGTTTTGGCGCCTCAGGCCTGCGCGAGGATCAGCGCCGCTTCGCGTCCACCCCTGACAGCGTACTGCGTCTGGTCGAGGGCGTGCGGGCGATAGTCGGTGCGTTGTCCGGCGTCAATGTCGGCGTCGCGCTGCACTCGCTGCGCGCCGCCGACGCCGGTGCCCTTGCCGAGGTTGCGGCATTTGCCGCCGACGGCGGCTTGCCGATCCATATCCACGTTGCCGAACAGGCTCAGGAGGTGGGGGGGGGCGGGCGGCCCCCCCGGCCGCCCCCGATCGCCTGGCTGGTTGACCATCTGCCGGTCGACGCGCGCTGGAGCCTGGTGCATGCTACGCACGCTACGCCAGCCGAACTGCAGGCGGTTGCCGCGTGCGGCGCGTCTATTGTCATTTGTCCGAGCACCGAAGCCAATCTCGGCGACGGCGTCTTCGATCTTTCGTGCTATGTCGGCAGCGCTGGTCGTTGGTCGATCGGCTCGGACAGTCATGTCACCCGGCGCTGGAGCGAAGAGCTTCGGCTGCTCGAGTATGGCCAGCGGCTGACGCAACAACGGCGCAACGTGGCAGCTCAGTTCGGTCGCTCAGCGGGTTGCGGAGGGGCGTTGTTCGAAGCCGCGCTAGCCGGCGGTGCGCCGGCGACGGGCCGCGCACCGGGGGCGATTGAAGTGGGGTGCCGCGCCGATTTTCTGGTGCTTGACCGACACTGTCCGGCGCTGCTCGGCGTACCCCACGAGCAATTGCTCGATGCGCTGGTTTTTTCGAGTCCTGACGCCAGAATCGCCGAAGTCTTTGTTGCCGGTCAGCGGCGCGTGGCTGGCGGTCGGGTCTGCGGGAACGAATCGGAGTTCAGCTTGTGGCCGGCGTTGGCCGAGGACTTTGTGCGCACGATGAAGGTGCTGTGGGCCTGATTTATCGCCGTCGGTAGGTCCTCCCCCGGTCTGCAGGATCAGGCCGGAACGCCGAGCACGACGTGGCTGGCCTTGATCAGCGCGCTGGCGGCAACGCCGGGCGCCAGCTCCAGCTCACGTACCGCTTCGTTGGTGACCACCGCATGAACCAGCGTGCCGCCTTTGAGCTTGATGGCGACTTCGCTGTTGATCGCGCCTTTTTCAATATGCTGTACCGTCCCGGCAAGCTGATTACGCGCGCTGAACTTGACGCCGCTATTGCCAGCCATGACGATCACCCACGGCGCCTTGACCAGGGCGATTACCGGTTTGCCGAGCGCCAGCCCGAGCGACTTGACGCTGCCCTCGGTGACGACGGCGACGATGCGGTCGCCGCCTGCGGTGGTGAGCTCGATTTCGGCATTGACCTGGCCATCGATCAAGGCGGTGATGGTGCCTTCAAATGCATTGCGGGCGCTGATTTTCATGTCTGTCTCCTGTCTGGTGGGTTGGCACGGCTCTCGCTATATATACGCCAACGCGGCGTTTTTGCCGGGCTCCGATGCACTATAGGCCGTTGCGTTGCGAGGTTTCAACCATAACGTCGCAGTATTTCGCGATCAAGCGTGGGCGCTGGGTAGAATCCGAAGGATCGTTATATACTCGACAATATTGCGTAGGAAGCCTGACAAAATGGAACAAATCGCACACAAGCTGCGCGGCAAATTGGAAGTGGCAACCGAGTTCGGCAGCTTCCTCGGCGACAAGCGAATCCGGCTGCTCGAGGCGATTGCCACGCACGGCTCGATCTCGCAGGCGGCCAAGGCCGTTCCGCTGTCGTATAAGGCCGCCTGGGACGCCGTCGACGCGATGAACAATCTGGCTGACCAGCCGCTGGTGCTGTGTTCGACTGGCGGCAAGAACGGCGGCGGAACGCTGCTCACCGACCACGGGCGCAAGACGATCGCGCTCTACCGTGCGCTCGAAGCCGAGCATCAATCTGCGCTCGACCGCCTCTCGGCCGGCATGAACGACGGTCAGGCTGGCGACTTCGAACAGTTTCGCCTATTGCTCAAGCGTCTTTCGATGAAGACCAGTGCGCGCAACCAGTTCGCCGGCAGGATCGTCGAGTTAAGCGAAGGCGACGTCGATTTCGAGGTGCGCCTCAAGCTCGACGAGGGAAACGACAGCGAAATCGTCGCGGTGATCACCCGCGACTCGGCGCAGGCCATGGACCTGGCGATCGGCATGGAGATCAGCGCGCTGGTCAAGTCCTCGTCGGTGCTGCTGCTCACCGATCGCAGCGTACGCACCACCGCGCGCAACCAGTTGTGGGGCGAAATCACGCGCATTCACGACGGGCCGGTCAATTCGGAAGTCGTGCTGGCGTTGCCGCGCGGGCGCAGCGTCTGCGCCGTCGTCACGCACGATAGCGTCGCCAGCTTGGGTCTTGCCGTCGGCGGGGAGGCCTGCGCGATCTTCAAGGCCTCGGCCGTCATTCTTTGTCTTTACCACTAGGAGAACACCATGCCCCGTTTGTCACTGCTCGCTGCCCTGCTGCTCGCCAGCCTTGCTGTCCACGCCGACGAAGTTCAGGTCGCCGTCGCCGCCAATTTCACCGCGCCAATGCAGCAGATTGCCGCGCTGTTCGAGAAGGACTCAGGTCACAAGGCCTCTCTCGCCTTCGGCGCGACCGGCAAGTTCTACGCGCAGATCGCCAACGGCGCGCCTTTTGAGATCCTGCTCGCCGCCGATGATGAGACGCCGGCCAAGCTCGAAAAGGAAGGCTTGGGCGTCGCCGGCAGCCGCTTCACCTATGCTGTCGGCAAGCTCGTGCTGTGGTCGGCCAACGCCGACCTGGTCGATGGCGCGGGCGCCGTGCTCAAGGGCGGCACCTTCAAACATCTGGCGCTTGCCAACCCGAAGGCCGCCCCCTATGGCGCGGCGGCGATCGAAGCGATGAACAAGCTCGGCGTGCTGGCCGAGATCCAGCCACGCATCGTCCAAGGTGAGAACATCAGCCAGGCGCATCAGTTCGTCGTCTCCGGCAACGCCGAGCTGGGCTTTGTCGCGCTGTCTCAGGTCTATAAGGACGGCAAGCTTGCCAGCGGGTCGATGTGGGCCGTTCCGGCCAATCTCTACGCGCCGATCCTGCAGGACGCCGTGCTGCTCGCCAAGGGGCGCGACAAGCCGGCGGCGGCGGCGCTGCTCGCCTACCTCAAGGGCGACAAGGCGCGCGCGATCATCAAGTCCTACGGCTACGAGCTGCGCTAGAAGGACATGCTCGCCACGATCAACCCTTTTGCCGCGCCGGCACGACGCTCGCCACGCGACCGCACGGCCTGGCTGGACTACCTGCCGGGCGAGTGGCGCGAGATGGTGATTGCGCCGCTCGACTTCGCCGTGCACCACGAGTACGAGGTCGCCGCCAGCCGTTGCCATGGGTATGACGTCGACGGACAAGTCTGTTACTACGCCCATGGCTATGCGCTCAACGAACCCCGTTCGGACGACGACGAAGAGTTCTACCAGGTCGTCGTCTACAGCGAGACGGTTCATGCGTGGCGGCTGCGTGACGATCGCTGGCTGATTCACCGCATCGTGCACCATTGCGGCGAGGGTGCGCCCGGTCGCGGCTTTTATTCCTTTGCTGAACAGTGTCCGCGCTGAAGAGGCGATGTCGGGTGAACGCCTGCAATTCCAAAAATCACCCAATTTATCGACGAGGATATCAAGCATGATGGAAGCCATCGGCACCATCCGTACGCCGCACAAGACCAAGCAGGGCTGTCCGATTCAGCCGCTTTACGCCGCCAGCTTTTGTGGGCGCGTGGAAGTGTTGGAACGCTACGCAGAGGGATTGAAAGACATCGAGGGCTTTTCGCACCTTCATTTGCTTTACCTCTTTGACCGAGCCGATGCGATCAGCCTGGTTCGTCCCACCTTTCTGGATGACACCCCGCATGGGATTTTTGCGTCGAGGCATCCGTGCCGGCCGAATGGAATTGGCATGTCGATCGTCAAACTCATCCGCCGGGAAGGCCCAGTTCTTGTCGTCGAAGGCGCCGACATGCTCGACGAGACGCCCTTGCTCGATATCAAACCGTATATTCCCCGGTTCGACGCCATGATTTCGGCGAGCGAAGGATGGACTGCCGACAAGCCGTGGCGCCAGAAACCTGAAGGTCGCGAATGATCAACGTCGAAATCGTCCATGTCAGGGCGTGCGACTGCTCGGCCTGTCGCCGACGCGGCGCGCTCAGCCATCGCGTGCTCAAGCATGGACAACGCTGACCTTTCTGCCGTCTGGCTGACGCTCAAGCTGGCGATCGTCGTCACCGCGTTGCTGCTGGTGATCGGTACGCCGATCGCCTGGTGGCTGGCGCGCACCCGCTCGCGCCTGAAGGGCGTGATCGGCGCGCTGGTTGCGCTGCCGCTGGTGCTACCGCCGACGGTCATTGGCTTCTATCTACTGGTCGCCATGGGACCCAACGGTCCGTTCGGGCATCTCACGCAGTCGTTGGGCCTCGGCCTGCTGCCCTTCACTTTTCCCGGACTGGTGATCGCCTCGGTGTTCTATTCGCTGCCCTTCGTCGTTCAGCCGATCCAGAACGCTTTCGAGGCGATCGGCGAGCGGCCGCTCGAAGTCGCCGCGACGCTGCGCGCGAGTCCGGTCGATGCCTTCTGGTCGGTCGCCGTGCCGCTCGCCCGACCCGGTTTTTTGAGCGGCGCGATCTTGGGCTTCGCGCACACCGTCGGCGAGTTCGGCATCGTGCTGATGATCGGCGGCAATATCCCCGACAAGACTCGCGTCGTTTCGGTGCAAATCTACGATCACGTCGAGGCGCTCGAATACGGACAGGCGCATTGGCTCGCCGGAATCATGGTGTTGTTTTGCTTTGCCGTGCTGCTGGCGCTCTACACCTGGAATCCTTCACGCCGGCAAGCGTTATGAGCGACGAAATTCGCGCGAAATTTCGCATCGAACGCGGCGAGTTCACGCTCGACGTCGATCTCACGTTGCCTGGGCGCGGCGTCAGTGCGCTGTTCGGCCACTCGGGTTCGGGCAAGACCACCTGCCTGCGCGCGATGGCCGGGCTCGAACGCGCGCCGCGGGGCTATTGCGCGATCGGCAGCGAGGTCTGGCAGGACGAAGTCCGCGGCTTGTTCGTTCCGCCGCACCGGCGCGCGCTGGGCGTGGTGTTTCAGGAAGCGAGCCTGTTCGCGCATCTCTCGGTTCGCCGCAATATGGAGTATGGACAAAAGCGCGCTGCGCAACGCGCTGGCGAACGGGCGCTGCCCGAAGTTGCCGAGCTGCTCGGCATTACGCACCTGCTTGAGCGCTCGCCCGGCCAGTTGTCGGGCGGCGAACGCCAGCGCGTGGCGATCGCGCGCGCGCTGCTCGCGGCGCCGGAAATACTGCTGATGGACGAACCGCTGGCGGCGCTCGACTGGAAGCGCAAGCTTGAGATCCTGCCTTATCTGGAACGATTGCACAGCGAACTATCGATTCCTGTGATCTACGTCAGCCATTCGCCCGACGAGGTGGCGCGGCTTGCCGATCACCTGGTCCTGCTTGATCAGGGCAGTGTCGTAGCGAGCGGTGCGCTCAACCAGGTGTTGAGCCGAATCGACCTGCCGTCGTCGTTCGCCGACGATGCCGGCGTGGTGATCGAGGCGCGCGTCGCCGAGCACGAAGCCGACGAGCTGACGCGGCTCGAATTCCCCGGCGGCCAGATTTACGTTTCCCGCCGCGGCGAAGCGGTCGGCACCCGGCTACGCTGCCGAATCCATGCGCGCGACGTCAGCCTGATCTTGCTGCCGCAACAGCAGTCGAGCATTCTCAACTGCGTCGCCGCGACAGTGATCGATTCGGCGCCGACGCAGACGCCGGGCCAGATGCTAGTGCGCCTCGATGTCGGCGGCGACCCGCTGCTGGCACGCATAACCAAGCGCTCGGCCGACCGGCTCGGCGTCCGGCCAGGCCTCGCGCTACGCGCGCAGATCAAGGCGGTGGCACTGCTCGCCTGATGCCTGCTGCGTGCGCTGAGACGCTCAGCGAAACACCGATTGATGCGACGGCGCTGGTGACGCGGGATATCATTACGGTTTTTTCGCGCGGCCGTCCTGAGATATTGCTTAGGCGGGCAGGGCTGCTAGGCAGGGGATAGCGCATGAAGGAAATCGTCGTCGTCACGCCGTTCAGCTCGATGTCCGAGGTCACCCGGCGGGTCATTGCTGAGTACGGCTACGCCAACGTCGATCTGCTTGAAGCGGAACCCGGCAACATCCTCGAACGAACGCGTCAGGCGATCGACGACGGAGCCAGGGCGGTCATTTCGCGCGGTGGATTCTACGAGCTCATCAAGACCGAGTTCGACATTCCGACGGTCGAGGTCAAGGTTACGGCGTTCGATCTGATCGATACTTTCAAGAAGGTCAAACAGACCGTCGGCAACGAGTTGATCGGCGTGGTCGGTTACCGCAATGTGATCTACGGCGCGCAGACTATCGCCGAGGTCATGGGGCTTGCCACCGTCTGCTTGGAAATGACCAAGCAGAGCGATATTGTCGCCGACGTCGAACGGCTGATCGAGCGGGGAATCCGCGTTTTTGTCGGTGACAACAACGTCAATACGGCGATCGCCAAGCCGCCGTGCAAGGCCTTTCTGGTGCAGTCGGGCAGTCAGGCGATGCAGATCGCCATCCAGCAGGCCAAGGACATTCTCTACGCGCAAAGATTGCAGAAGGAAAAGGCGCAGCAGTTTGCCACCATCATCGACTTTGTTCATGACGGAATCATCGCCATCGACAATCAGGGTTGCATTACGGTCTTCAACAGCGCGTCGGAGAAAATCACCGGCTTTGGCAAAAACGAGGCGCTGGGCAAGCGGATCACCGAGATCATTCCCGAGGCGCGTTTGCTCAACATCCTTGAGACGGAGCGCTCGGAGATCGGCGATATCCAGCAGCTTGACAACCAGACGGTTGTCGCGACCAGCCGCACACCGGTCGTCGTCGACGGCGAAGTTCGCGGTGCCGTGGCGACCTATCAGGACATTACCGACGTTCAGAAGCTTGAAGAGAGGATTAGGATCAAGCTCTCGGAAAAAGGGTTTGTCGCTCAATACTACTTTTCCGACATCATCCACCAGAGCGCAGTGGTCGCCGAATGCATCAGGACCGCCAAAAAGTTCGCCCAGTACGATACCTCGGTGCTGATTTTTGGCCCGTCGGGGGTTGGCAAGGAGCTCTTTGCGCAAGGTATTCACAACGCTAGCCAGCGTGAGAACTCGCCGTTCGTCGCGATCAACTGCGCGGCGCTTCCCGAGACGCTCATTGAAAGCGAGCTCTTCGGCTATGTCGAGGGGGCGTTTACCGGCGCTGGCCGCAAGGGCAAGGCCGGTCTTTTCGAAATGGCGCACGGCGGGACGATTTTCCTCGACGAGATCAGCGAGCTGCCTTTGCTGCTACAGGGGCGATTGCTGCGCGTGCTTCAGGAAAAACAAGTGATGCGCATCGGCGACAACAAACTGATTCCGGTCGATGTTCGCGTCGTCTGTGCGACCAACCGCGATTTGACCGGCCTGGTCAGTCGCAATCAGTTTCGCGCCGACCTCTATTTTCGAATCGCCATCCTGAGCCTTTACATTCCGCCGCTCAATGCGCGTCGCGACGATATCGAGCTGCTCGCCGCGCACTTCGTCAATGAATTCGGCAAGCGCTATCGCAAGGGGCGCATGACGCTGGCGGCCGGTGCCATCGACTATCTGCGGTGCTGTGTCTACAAAGGCAACGTGCGCGAACTGCAGGGAATGATCGAACGCGCGGTGGTGATTTGCGCGGGCAGAATCATCGGCGTCGACGATCTGGTCGCGATACCCTGCGCCGAGAGTGCGTCCGACGACTCGCCGCCCGCCTTTACCGAGGCGCTGACGCTCAAGGATATGGAGGACGAATACATCGACTATATCTATGCCAAAACCAATGGCTCGCTCAAGGAAACGAGCGCCATCCTGGGCATCGGCCGAACGACGCTGTGGCGCCGAATCAAGGAAAACAGGTCGAGCCAAGCGGAGAAGCTGCGCCGCTGCTGATCGGGGCGTCGACCATTGGCCTCCTCCGCCCAGGCGTGAGCCGCCAACTCCGCTCGCGCCCCTGTGCCGCCCTCTGCTGCGGCAAACCAATTTATGTTTCGAAATAGAACCCGTTGTTTCACTGTGAAACGCTCGCCCGTGCGTCCGTATTTTGCTCTCGATATGAAAGTGTTGAATAAACATTCGGTTAGGTGTTGTTCCGCGAGCTGGCTTGGATATTGCTGTCATCTACAGAAACAAAACACGGGCAGTCGCCGAAGGCAGCCAAGCTGCGGCAACTGCCGCCTGTCAAACCAAGAGCGGAGAAAAAATTAAGATGATTGCGAACCAGCCGAAATTCTCGGCCAATCTTTCAATGATGTTCCAGGAAGTGCCGTTCATGGCGCGCTTCGCGGCGGCGGCCAAGGCCGGATTCAAGGCAGTCGAATTCATGTTTCCTTACGACTACCCGGTCGCCGACCTAAAAAAGGAACTCGCTGACAACGGCCTGAAGCTGGTATTGATCAATGCCCCTGCGGGCAATTTTGCCGCCGGTGAGCGTGGCATCGCCGTCGATCCGGCGCGCTGCGCCGAGTTCCGTGACGGCGTCGTCAAGGCTGTCGAATATGCGCAGGCACTCGGCGTGTCGCAGGTCAATTGTCTGGTCGGAAAAACGCTCGCCGAGGTGCCTGCGGCGCAGCAACGCACAGCCTTGATTGATAATCTGCGCTATGCGGCCGAGACCTTCGCCAAGGCGGGAATTCGCCTGCTGGTCGAGCACCTCAACTCGAAGGACACCGCCGGCTTTGCGCTCGATACGACGGCCAAGGTTCTGGCGGCGCTCGACGAGGTCGGCCACGCCAATGCCTACCTGCAATACGACGTCTATCATGCGCAGCGCATGGAAGGCGAGTTGGCCAATATTTTCCGCGCCAGCCTGCCGCGCATCAGCCACATCCAGATCGCCGACAACCCCGGCCGGCATCAGCCCGGAACCGGCGAAATCAACTACCGCTGGCTGCTCGACGAATTTTCCGCCGCCGGTTACTGCGGTTACATCGGTCTCGAGTATGTGCCGACGCCGGACAGCGCCGGATCGCTGGGCTGGGTCACCGAGTACGGTTATTCACTGTAAACGACAGCCATTCATCAACTGAAAGGGAAGAGATCATGGGCAAGAAAATAGGTTTCATCGGCCTTGGCATCATGGGCAAACCGATGGCCAAGAACCTGCTGAAGGCGGGCTACGATCTGACCGTCTGCGACATCAATGGCGCGGCAGTCGCCGAAGTCGTCGCGCTCGGCGCGAAAGCCGCAGCGACGCCCAGCGCAGTCGCTGCGCAGACCGAAATCATCGTCACCATGTTGCCCAACTCGCCGCAGGTCAAGGCCGTGGTACTGGGCAAGGACGGCATCATCGAGGGCGCGCGCGCGGGCACCATCGTCGTCGACATGAGTTCGATCGCCCCGCAGGCGGCGCAGGAAGTCGCCAAGGCGCTCGCTGCGAAGCAAGTCAGAATGATCGACGCACCGGTTTCCGGCGGCGAACCCAAGGCCATCGACGCGACGCTGTCGATCATGGTCGGCGGGGACCAGGCGGTCTTCGACGAGTGCCTGCCGCTGCTCAAGTGCCTGGGCGCATCGGCCGTTCGCGTCGGCGACGTCGGCGCCGGCAACGTCACCAAGCTCGCCAATCAGGTCATCGTCGCGCTCAACATCGCTGCGTTGTCCGAAGCGATGACGCTGGCGACCAAGGCCGGCGTCGATCCGGAACTGGTGTTCAACGCGATCAAGGGCGGACTCGCCGGTAGCACGGTAATGAACGCCAAGACGCCGCTGATGCTAGAGCGCAAGTTCGCTCCCGGCTTTCGCATCGACTTGCACATCAAGGACCTCGACAACGCGCTGGAGACGGCGCACGACGTCGGCGTGCCGCTGCCGCTGACCGCCGGCGTGATGGAAATCCTGCAGTCACTCAAAATCGACGGCGCCGGCAACGACGACCACAGCGCCATCGTCAAGTACTACGAGAAGCTTGCCAAGGTCGAAGTCAGGCGAAAAAGTTAACGGGATTCGCATCCCGCGCAGGGCAAGTTTGAGAACGCAACTTAATATTCCATATAACAGGGGGTTCAAAATGCTTCGTCTCAGCACAAAAAAAGTTCTCGTTTCAACTTTAACGGCGTCGGTGATCGCTGCCTTGACGCTGGTTTCGACCGTCGCTTCGGCGGCCACGACGCTGCGCTTCGGCCACGTCAATAACACCGGTGAATTGGCCACCGAGCTCTATCAGGAGTTCGCCGACAAGGTCGGAGCGCGCACCAAGGGCGAGGTCTCGATCAAGATCTTTCCCGCCGAGCAGTTGGGCAAGGAAGTCGACCTGATTCAGCAGGTCAAGTCTGGTGCGCTCGACATTTCGTCGCCATCGATGGCGGCGCTGTCGAACCTGGCGCCGGCACTTGAAATCGCCAGCGCGCCTTTCTTGTGGGCCGATTGGGCGCAGGCGCAAAAGGTCATCAGCGGCCCGGCCTTCCAGCCAATTTTCGACGAACTGGCGGCCAAGCACAACGTGCTGATGCTGTCGAAGATCTGGTATTGGGGGTGGCGCAATATGACCACCGGCAGTAAGGCGATCAACAAGCCCGAAGACATGGTCGGCTTGAAAATTCGCGTTCCCGAATCGCCCGTCTGGGTCGAAATGATCAAGGCCATGGGGGCCTCGCCGACGCCGATTCCCTTCGGCGAAGTCTATATGGCGCTGCAGATGAAAGTCGTCGATGGCCAGGAAAATCCGATCCCGACGATCTATACGCGCAAGTTCTACGAGGTTCAGTCGCACCTGTCGATGACTCGCCACATGCTGCAGAACAACACGGTGATCATCAACAAGCGCTCGCTCGAGAAACTGTCACCCGAATTGCAGAAGGTATTGTTCGAGGAAATCGCGGCCCTTTCCGACAAGAATTCGAAAGTGCAGCAGGAGCGCGAAGCGAGCATGCTCGAAGAGATCCGCAAGACCGGCAAGACGACGATTATCGATAAACCTGACCGCGCCGCGTTCGCCGCCAAGATGGCGCCTGCGTACAAGAGTCTGGAGGCGCGCTGGGGTGCCGAGAACCTGCAGCGCATCCGCGCCGCAGTCGTCGCGACGAAGTAAGGCCGGCATTGGCGTTCGCCATGTCGGCGAGCGCCGTTTCATTGCAATGCAAGACCGAGTATCCAGTGTTTCTTCTGGATTCCGACTTGCGCCGGAACGACGGCGATTCTCGCCTAAATCAGTGCCCCGCGCGCTACCGTACCATTTTTATGGAGACACCCATGGGTGGTTTTCGCAAGATCTTCGGACGCATCGATGACGCCATCGGCAAGTTCGAAGACATTTCCATCATCGTGATTCATGGACTCATCGCCTCGCTGGTGATGCTCGCCGTGGTCTTTCGCTATGTCTTCAATAATCCGATCACCTGGGGCGAGGAGTTGATCGTCGCGCTGCTGACCTGGATGGTTTTCCTGGGCGCTGGTGCCGCAGTCAGGTCGCAGATGCATATCCGCATCGACGTCATGGCGCCGGTCTTTCGTATGGCCAAATTCAACTGGCTCAATACGCTGACAGTGCTGGCCGGGGTCGCGATTCTCGCGGCGATGATCTACGGTTGTTACGATCAGGTGCTTCAGGAGCTGGTCGTCGATTCGCCGATGATGGGCGTCTCCAAGGGATGGTTTGCCGCCGCGATGCCGGTCGGGCTAACGCTGATGCTGATCCATGTGCTGCGCGCGTGGATGGACTATGGCGCTGCGCCGGTGTTCCGCGGCGAGACCGAGGTGTTGGTGATGAACGAAGGAGGTGTCCAGTGATTCTGCTGTGTGCTTCCTTTGTGGTACTGCTGCTGATCGGCTTGCCGATTGCGCTGTCGATGCTCGGCGCTTCGATGCTGGTGATCGGCCTCGAAGGCATTCCGCTGTCGCTCGTCGCCCAGCGCGTGGTGACCGGCGTGCAGTCCTTTCCCCTGCTGGCCATTCCCTTGTTTACTCTGGCCGGATCCTTGATGAACGACTCGGGCATCAGCGAACGCCTGTTCGCCTTCACTCGGGCCTTTATCGGGCACATCCGCGGCGGCATGGCACACACTGCGGTGGTCGGCGAAATTTTCCTGTCGGGAATTTCCGGGTCGTCGGTCGCCGACTGCGCCGCGCTGTCGCGCGTTTTCGTCCCTGAGTTTTCGAGGTCGGGTTACGGGGCGCCGTTCGGCGCAGCGTTGTGCGCCGCTGCGGCGACGCTGGGGCCGATCATTCCGCCATCAACGCTGATGGTGATCTACGCCTGGCAGGCCAACATCTCGCTCGGCGACCTGTTCTGGGCCGGGCTACTGCCGGGGCTGCTGATGGCCGTCGGAATGGTCTTGCTGACCGCATATATTGCGCACAAACGCCAGTTTCCGAAGGACGCGGCATTTGCCTGGAGCCGTCTACGCAGTGCATTCCGCGAGGCGGTGTGGGCGCTGTTCATGCCGATCTTGATCCTTGGCGGTTTCCGCATGGGTATCTTTACGGCGACCGAGATCGCCGGCGTCGCCGCGTTCTACTCGCTGCTCGTCGGCCTGTTCGTCTACAAGACGCTCAAATGGTCGCAAGTGCCGAAAATCCTGCTGCAATCGGGCAAGGAGACCGCCGTCATCCTGCTGATCGTCGCCGCCGCCGCGCCGTTCAGCTGGTTCCTCGGCGTCGAGCAGGCGCCGCAGCTGCTGTCCGAAGCGCTGACGCAGGCCACCGACAAACCATGGGTTGTGCTGATCATGCTCAACATCGTGCTGCTGATTCTTGGCTGCTTCATGGAGACCATCGCGATCATGATCATCCTGGTTCCTATCCTGATCCCGGTCCTGAACCTGTTCCATATCGACCTGGTGCACTTCGGCATCATCCTGCTGGTCAACCTGACCATCGGCCAACTGACTCCCCCGGTCGGCGTGCTGCTGTTCGTCGCCAGTTCGGTGACCAAGGTTCGTTTCGGCCTGGTGGCTCGCGAAGTGACGGCCTATGTCGGCGTATTGCTGGTCACCTTGGCCATGCTTACCTACATCCCGTGGTTGTCGCTGTGGTTGCCGCAGGCGCTCAAATGATTCGGCGCGCTGCGAGAATTTACTGTCAATGGAGAATACGATGCTGCAAGTAAAAATGCCGGAAGCGTTCAAGGTCGACTACCTCGAACTGCCTGTGCCGGAGATCGGCGACGACGAGGTGCTGGTCCAGATGAGGCGCGTCGGAGTCTGCGGTTCCGACATCCAGGTCTACCACGGCAAGCACAAGTACATGAAATTCCCGGTTGTTCAGGGGCACGAGGGGGCGGGCGTGATCGCCAAGGTCGGCGCCAAGGTCAGCGAACTTGCGGTCGGTGATCGCGTTACGATCCAGCCTCAGGTCGTTTGCGGCGAATGCGCGCCCTGCCGTAGCGGGCATTACAACGTGTGCAAGAACCTCAAGGTCTATGGCGTGCATACCGGCGGGATGTTCTCCGAGTATTTCCCGGTGCCGGCGTCGAAGGTGCTGTTGCTGCCCACAGCGATGAGTTTCGACGAGGGGGCTCTGGTTGAGCCGGCTGCCGTCGCGACCGGCGCGATCCGGCGCTGCGGCGACATCAGCGGGCTCAATGTTGTGGTGCTCGGTGCCGGCGCGATCGGCAATCTCGTGGCGCAGGTCGCCGTCGCTTCCGGGGCCAAGAAGGTGTTGATCACCGACATCAACCAGAACCGCCTCGACATCGCCAACCGATGCGGGGTCCACGCCTGCGTCGATACTCGTGGGCGCAAGCTCAAAGAGGTGATCGTCGAACAGTTCGGCGACGACGAAGCCGACATCATCATCGACTGCGCCGGCGGCAAGGCCATCTTCAACGAAGCGGTGGCTGCCGCGCGCTGCTCGTCGAAGATCGTCATCGTCGCCAACTACAAGGAGCCGGTCGAAGTCGAGCTGCCGCTCTTTCAGCGCCGCGAGGTCGATCTGCTCGGGATCATGATGTATGTGCGTGAGGACTTCGAACGCGCGATCGCGTTGATGGCGAGCAAAGCGATTAACACGGCGCCGCTGGTCAGCGACTATTTCGATATTCGGAAGATCGATGAGGTCTATCCGTATATCGACAGCCACCCCGACACGGTCATGAAGGTGGTAATCAAAATCTCGGAATAGTTTTTCGGCCAAGACGCTGGTCGTTGCTTGCGGCGAAGCGACAGCTGAGAGCGGCCTGCGCGGCAGGCTCGAGGAGGCCTTTTTTGCATTTTTTTCAAGTAATGACAGGAGAGTTAGATGAGTTTGAAGCTCAAGAGCAAGGAGAATCTTGAACGGCTCTGCACTAAGTTCCGGCAGGACCTGATCAAGCTTCTTCACGGCATCCAGACCGGACATCCGGGCGGATCATTGTCGTCGGTCGAAATCATGACGACGCTCTATTTTGAAAAGATGAACGTCGATCCGAAGAACCCCGGGGACGAGAACCGCGATCGCTTCGTTCTCGGCAAGGGTCATGCGGCGCCGATGCTCTACATGATCCTCGCCGAGAAGGGTTTCTTTCCGCAGGACGAGCTTACCTCGCTGCGCCAGCTCGACAGCAAGCTCCAGGGCCATCCCTGCGCGCTCAAGACCTGCGGCGTCGAATTGTCGACCGGTCCGCTTGGGCTCGGGCTGCCGGCCGGGCTGGGGATGGCGCTGGGCGCCAAGCTCGACGGCCGCGACTATCGCACCTATGTGCTGATGGGCGACGGCGAGTTGCAGGAAGGGATCGTCTGGGAAGCCGCGATGTCTGCGTCGAAGTTCAAGGCCGACAACCTGACGGTGATCGTCGACAACAACGGCGTTCAGCTCGACGGCACGGTCGCCGAGATCATGCCGATGGGCGATATCGCAGCCAAATGGCGAGCCTTTGGCTGGAATGTGATCAGCATCGACGGCCACCTCGTCGAGGAAGTCAGCGCTGCCGTCGATCTCGCCAAGACCGTCAAGGGGCAACCGAGCGTGATCATCGCCAAGACGGTCAAGGGCAAGGGCGTTTCGTTCATGGAAGGCAAGAGCGCCTGGCACGGCAAGCCGATCAGCCACGATGAGTATGTCAGTGCAATGAAGGAACTGGGGGTGAACGTATGACTACGGTGAAAAAAGCCATTCGCGACGTCTATGGCGACACGCTGGCGCAACTGGGCCGCGAAAACAAGAACATCGTTGCGCTCGACGCCGACGTCGGCAGTTCGAGCAAGAGCATCGTCTTCGGCAAGGAATTCCCGAACCGCTATTTCAACGTCGGCGTCGCCGAGGCGAACATGGTTGCCATCGCTGCCGGCCTGGCGACGACGGGAAAGATTCCCTTCGTCAATACCTTCGCGGCGTTCATGGTGCTGCGTGGCGCCGATCCGGTGCGCAGCCTGATCGCCTACACCAAGCTCAACGTCAAGCTTGCCGGTACCTACGCCGGTCTCTCCGATTCGTACGACGGCGCCAGCCATCATGCGATCGCCGACATTGCGTTCATGCGCTCGCTGCCGAACATGACGGTGATCTCGATCTCCGACCCGGTCGAGGCCGAACTCGCGACGCGCGCCGCTGCCGAGTTCAAGGGCCCGGTCTATCTGCGCTTGAGCCGCGCCGAAGTGCCGGCGGTGTTCGACAAGGCGAGCTACAAGTTCGAAATCGGCAAGGGCGTGACGCTGGTCAAGGGCAGCGATCTGACCATCGTTGCCACCGGCTATATGCTGATCAAGGCGCTGGAAGCCGCGGAAATCCTGGCGGCCAGGGGAATCAAGGCACGCGTTGTCAATATCCATACCATCAAGCCGATCGACCGCGAACTGCTGATCGCCTGCGCCCGCGAGACGGGCGCCATCGTCACTGCCGAGGAACACAATATTTTCGGAGGCCTGGGCAGTGCAGTGGCCGAAGTGCTGGGCAGGGAATGTCCGGTGCCGATTGAATTCGTCGGTATTGAAGACACCTTCACCGAGTCGGGCGATTACGAAAAACTGCTCGCCAAGTATGGGCTATCGGCGGCCAATATCGTCGAGCGTGCGCAAAAAGTGTTGACGCGAAAGCAGTAAGAATGCCTGCAAGCGACGGGCGGCCTCGCCTGTCGTGACTTGCCATCTCAGGAGGAGTTGCCGTGCGGATTGTCGTTGCCCCGGATTCATACAAGGGAAGCGTTTCGGCACTGGGCGTCGCCCAGGCCATGGCGCGTGGAACCAGCAAGGTCTTCCCGGACGCCGAAGTGTGTACGATTCCGATCGCCGATGGTGGTGAAGGAACCGTCGAGGCGCTGGTTGCCGCCACCCGCGGTTGTTTGCGGCAGAGCGAGGTGAGCGATCCTTTGGGCAAACGCATTGTGGTTCAATGGGGGGTGCTCGGTGACGGCCAGACGGCGGTGATCGAAATGGCCGCCGCTTCCGGACTTCCGCTAGTGCCAGCGGAAGAGAGAAACCCCAGGGTCACGACGAGCTACGGTACCGGAGAGCTCATTCTGGCGGCGCTCGACGCCGGGCTGCGCAAGATTATCATCGGCATCGGCGGCAGTGCGAGCAACGACGGCGGTGCCGGGATGGCGCGCGCGCTCGGCGTGCGCTTCACCGATATTCATGGCCAGGAATTGGCCGAGGGCGGCGCCGCGCTCGCCGAATTGCAGCAGATTCGCGTCGACGGAATTGACGCGCGGCTACGCAACACCGAAATCACTATTGCTTGCGACGTCGACAACCCGCTCTGTGGCCTGCGCGGCGCATCGGCGGTGTTCGGTCCACAGAAAGGCGCAACAGCCGACGTCGTCAAGGAGCTCGACAACGCACTGCGGCATTTTGCCGCGGTCGCTCGACAAGCGACCGGGCGCGACGTCGCCGAGCGGCCGGGCGCAGGCGCTGCGGGTGGGCTCGGTGCCGGATTATTATTCTTCACGCCGGCACAATTAAAGCCTGGCGTCGAAATCGTTCTTGCCGCAGTCGGTTTCGCCGACTTGGTCAAAGATGCCGCGTTCGTCCTCACCGGCGAAGGGCGAACCGATTTCCAGACGGCGTTCGGCAAGGCGCCGGTTGGCGTGGCAAAGGTCGCCAAGCGCTTCGCGGTGCCGGTCTTCTGTTTGTCCGGCAGCCTCGGCGAAGGCGCCGACGAGGTCTTGGCGCAAGGCATTGATGCCGTACTGAGTATCTGCGACAAGCCGATGGCGCTCGAAGAATGCATGGCGGGCGCCAGCGTACTGATCGAATCGGCGGCGGCGCGCCTGTGCCGGATCATCAAGGCGGCTCGCTTGATTGACGAGCGCGCCGGACTTCAAAAGCATTCGTAGGTGTCTGCGGAGGAGTCGCCGACCGGGATGGTCAACGACCCTCTGACGAGTTGTCCGCATCATGCCGAAGTCCGCTCAGCCGAGTATCTTGAAGGGCGCGGAGAACGACCGGACGGGCTTGACTAGCGGCTGCCGCCTCGAATGTGGAACGAGAATCAGCGTGGCAGGATGGTCCTCAGGTAGTCGCGGTTCATGGCGCAGACCGAGAGGCCGTCGCCACCGTAGTGCTCGCACAGGAAAGCGCTCTTGAAGCCAGCGGCGATCGCCTTCTGAACGGCGACGCGGTAGTTGATGATGCCGAGCGCCAGCGAAGTCGGGTACGAACAGATCAGATCCTTCGTCGGGTCCTCGACGCGCATGTAGTTTTTGACGTGCCAGTACTTGGCATAGGGAATGACCTTCTCGACCATCGTCAGCCAGTGCTCGACCGGACGGTGCAATCGCTGGAGGTTGCCGAGGTCGGCGTTGATCCCGACCGACGGGACGTCGACGTCGGTGACGAAGCGGACCGCGCCGTCGGCGGTGCCGATGTAGGTGTCTTCGTACATTTCGAGCGAAACCTCGATGCCCAATTCGGCGGCGTGCTTGCCGAGTTCGCGGATGCGGCTCACGGCTTTCTGGTAGGTCGCCGGATCGTCGGGGTTCTTCACCCCTTCGGCAGTCCAAAACCAGAGCCGTTTTTGCTGTTCTGCAGTGAGTTGCCCGAATAATCCGAAGCTCACTGCCTTGGCGCCGATTTCGGCGGCAGTGTCGATGACCCGGTGGTTATACGCGAGATAGTCGTCGCCATGCAGCGGATCGATCACGCTGCTGCGGCGCGTCGTCGAGATGGCGGGAATCGTCAGACCAAGCGTCTTGATCAGATACTGAAACTCGCGCAAACGACTGGGCGAGAGGTCGGCGACGCGCAGCCAGCTGTCGGTCGGGTCCAGTTCGGTAAAGCCGGCGTCGACGACCTGTTGCAGCGTCGCCGCCCATTGGTCGACCGACTGCTCCTGCACCAGACTGCCATCGGGCAGAACGCCGGGGAAGTTGATCATCGCCGCGGCGATCGGCCAGTTGTTTCTGTTCAGCGGCATGGCCGTATTTCCTTCTGTCATGATTGTTCTCCAGGTATTTCGTCGGGTTAGATCGTGATTCCTTGCTCTTCGATGTGATCGCGGATCATCGTTTCAACGTTCAGGTCGGCAACGAATCCCATTTCCAGCGCGCGAGTCGTCCTGAAGCGCACGGGAAGGCTGTCGATGAAAGCCTGGATGTCGGCATCCGGCGCCCATTGCACAAGATCAGCGACCTTGTCGCCGGCAATCTTGCGCAAGGCATCGACCATTTCCCCCGCCGTTGCCGTTGTCCCCGGTAGGTTGAGAACGCGGTTGACGCCCCAGGCCGAGGCTGGCAAGTCATGTGCATGAATCAGTGCATCGACCACTCTGCTCGGCGACAGAATCCAGATTCCGGTACTCGCGCTGACCGGGCAACGCGAAACCACCCCGTTTAACGGTTCGCGAATGATTCCGCTGGCGTACGACGATTTGGCCAAATTGGGTTTTCCCGGGCGTACTGAAATGGTCGGCAGTCGAACCACTCGCCCATCGAGGAAGCCGCGGCGGGAATAATCGTTGGTCAGGTATTCGCAGCAGACTTTTTGTGCGCCGTACGAGGTCAGCGGACTGGCTTTGGTGTCGTCATCGACCACTGGCGGGAAGCCCGAACCGAAGGCGGCCACCGAACTGGAAAAAACGAATCGAGGAGGCTGCGACTGTTGGCGACAGGCGTCCATCAGTGCCCGGGTGCCATCGAGGTTGACCTTCATCCCCAGCTCGAAGTCAGCTTCGGCGCCGCCACTGACGATCGACGCCAGGTGAAATACCGATGCGGTGTCCGTTCCCATCGTTGCGGCAAGCAAAGCCGCATCGCTCAAGTCGCCCTGGACATAGTTGAGGCGTGAATCTTTCTGTGCCGGAAAAGTGATGTCCAGCAAGGTGATTTTCGAAATCGCTTTCTGCTGGCCCGTGCTGTCGGCGAGCGTTCCTCTTTTGAGCAAGGCCTGCGCCAGACGACTGCCGATAAACCCTCCGGCGCCGGTGATGAGTACTTTCATGAATTCTCTCCTTGGTTATCGATTCGTGATCGACCGGAGCAGCCGCATTTTTCTCCGCTCGGTGTGTTCTGTCATTTGCGAGGGCCAGCATAAGAAAACGTCGGGAAAGGCGTCGATCCGACAAGAGCGCCAGCCGCAAAACGTGGTGAATCGTAACAAGCAATATTGTTTACGTAAATTTAAAGTATTTGATATATTGATCAGCTGTACTTATCAGGAAGCCGTTATGCAAACGACGGATCACACGCCACAGCTGCTCAATCGTCTGCGCATGCGTCAAGTCGCTCTGATGCTCGCCATCCATCAGTACCGGACGCTGCGCGGCGCGGCCAACTGCCTCGGCATGACGCAGTCGGCGGCGAGTCAGATGCTGCACGAGCTGGAAGATGCCTTGGGAGAAAAGCTCTTTGACCGTGCCGGGCGAGGCTTGCAATTGAACTCCGCGGGGCAGGCGGTGATGAACAGCTTTCGCACGCTGCAGAACAACATGACGGCGCTAGCCCATGAACTGAGCGAGTTACGTCTGGGTAGCGCGGGAAAATTGTCGATCGGCTGCATCATGGTGGCCGTCCCGACGCACCTGAACAGCGCCTTGGTCGGACTCAAGAGGCGCTATCCGCGCTTGTCGATGGAGATCACCGTGGACACCAGCGACCATCTCGTCGAACTGCTGCGCGGCGGGGTGCTCGATGTCGTCATTGGCCGAATTCCGGCGACGACCGGAGCCGCCGAACAGGACTTGATATTCCAGCCCGTTGCTGCCGAAACCATCTCGGTGGTGGTGTGCCGTGATCACCCGTTGTTGAGCCAGGCCAGGAAAAAACGATTGCGCTTCGACGCGCTGCTGGCCTACCCCTGGATACTGCAGCCGCGCGGCAGTCCTTCGCGCGAAGTGATCGAACAGGAATTTCTCAGTCGCCAAGCGTCTTTGCCGTTGGGGCTGATCGAGACGACGTCGATTCTGGTTGCGACCAACCTGCTGGCGTTCGAAAATATGATCGCCGTCATTCCTCAGTCGATCGCCATAAACTACGAGCAGTACGGCGCGTTGAGCATATTGCCTTATTCCTTCACGCACGGCCTGACCTCCTGGGGCAGCCTGGTTCATCGCGATCGACCAGTAAACCCCATTGCGCAGGAATTTCTCAGCCTGATCCATTCCGGCACGATTGTGTGAGGGGGATCGAACCGGCCTTGTCGCATGCCGTGGGGTCATTCGGGACGATTTTCGCGATCTGCCTCCTGTCCTGTCACTGCAAAAGCTGCGCGGGCTTGAGGGGATCGCCCTGACTGTTCACCAGCACGACGACAATTCCCCGTTGCTGATGCACCACCGCACTGACGACATCGCTGGAGAACAGGCTTGCCAGCCAGGGCTTCGACGCCGGCATGACAATCTCGTCGCAATCGAGCTCCTCGGCGGTGTCGAGAATGGAAAAAACTAGTTTCCCCTGTTTGAACAGGCCGCGGTAGGCAATCTCATTGGCCGCCAGCGACTGGCTTGCCTCTTCGATGAAGGCTTGCGCCCGCTCTGACTGAAACTGCTCGATCTCCTGCTGGGTGCGGAAACGCAGGACCTCCCACTGAGTAATCGGCTCACCGACATTGAGCAGGATCACTTCAACGGCCACCCCTTGCCGGTGACGGCGCAACGCATACTCGACGCCCCACCGCGAGTCCTGATTGGCGTTGATCGGAACCAGCAAGCGCAGAGGTTTGGCATTGACTTCGGCTTGATCGCATGTGCTCATGATGGTCGCTCCCGGCAACTGTGGCGTATGAGTTGATTCGCAGGTGTTTCCTTTGTAAGCAAAGCTGTTTTCAGTACGCGCTAACATGATGTCTCCTCCTGAGGGTGAATCAACCGGCAAAATGACGGCGTTCGACGACGTGCTCCAGCCCGCGCCGCCAGCAGCGCAGATAGAGCGGTCCAACAAGTAGGATGAGCAAGGGAATGGCGGCGACGAATTGAGCGACGAAGCGGATTGGCAGCAAGATCTCGCTTTCATTGGCGTCTAAGCGCAGCAGGTAGGTGGTCAATGCGATGGCGGCCAGAACGCCGATCCGTTCGAGCGCATCGAAGTTCGTTTCTCGCGCCTGCCGCACAGCTTCGTCCCATTCGGCGGGCGGCAGTTGAACGAGATGCGGCAAGGCCCAAGTCAAGGCGCTGCGTTTGAGCGCTTTGCCGAGCAGTTGGAGAGCATTTGAACTGGTCATCTGCGCCTCACCGACCGAGATAGTAAACCAGCAGATAGGCGAGCAGCATCACCATCACCCACATTGCCATGCTGCGCGTCGGCCACGAGCGGATCAGTAGCCCGTCGGCCTGGCGGTGGCGAGAAATCAAGGTGAAGCAGTCAGCGCACCTGGCGCCGAGAACTCTGGCCGTTGCAGACCGAAGGGAAAGCCAAAAGCTGGTGCCGAGACGCCACACCGACGCGAGAGCTACGCGCCAGAACCAATCGAAGTCTAGGTTGATGGCCCGCAATTCAGGTGGGTAGACGTGCGTCCACATCAGAATCGAGAAGGCCAGTGCCGAGAACATCAGCAGTTGAAGTTGTCCCAGCACGTGCGAAGCGGTGTAAGGCTCGTACGCCACCGGATAGGGAAGGATCGCATAGAGCGGAGCGGGCATGACGCCGATGCCGACGCAAAGTATCGCGGCAATACCCATGGCGATGAGCATATTGACGGGTGCTTCCTTGCAGCGCTTGCCTGAGTCGTGGCCAAAGAAAGCAAAGTAGGGAATCTTGATGCCGGAATGGTGGAAGACCCCGGCGGAGGCAAACAGCAGCGTCACCCAAGTCATCAAATAAGCGCCCTGTCCGGCCGCCGATAGGATCATCGACTTGCTGACGAAGCCGCTGAACAAGGGAAAGCCGGAGATCGACGCGGCACCGATGATGCAAAACACCGTGGTCAACGGCATCGACTTGTAAAGTCCTCCGAGCTCGGAGCCTTTTGCCGTACCGACCCGGTAGAGCACGGCGCCCATCGACATGAACAGCAGTGCCTTATAGATGATGTGCGTGAAGGCGTGAGCCGCCGTTCCGTTGAGCGAAAGTTCGGTACCAATGCCGATGCCGACGACCATGAAACCCAACTGGTTGTTGAGGCTGTAGGCGAGCACCTTGCGCAGATCGTTTTCGATGACCGCGAAAAAAATCGGGAAGGCGGTCATGATGGCGCCGATCGGGATTAGCAAATCGGTACCGGCAAAGCCCCTCGCCAGCGCATAGACCGCGAGCTTGGTGGTAAACGCCGAGAGAAAGACCGTTCCGACCTCCGATGCCTCGGGGTAGGCGTCTTGCAGCCAGGTGTGCATGAACGGGAATGCACACTTGATGCCGAAGGCGATAAAGAACAGCCAACCTCCCGGCGCATCGAGGCCGATGTGCTCGAAGGCAAGCGAACCGGTGGCTTTGTACTGGATCACGGCGCCGAAGAAAAGCAGCATGCCAGACGTGATCTGGACGATGAAGTAGCGCATTCCTGCGCGATAGGCTGAAACGGTTCCACCCGCCCAAACCAGCAGAACGGAAGTGACCGCAGTCAATTCCCAGAAAATGAAGAGTGTAATCAGGTCGCCAGCGAATACGGCGCCGATTGCGCTACCGGCGTATGCAAAACCTGCGCTAGCCTGCAGGGGGGAGCGCAGGTGCAGCGCGTAAATTGCCGAGATCAGCGCTGCGATCATGAAGATCCAGCCGAAGAGCATGCTCCAACGGTCGACGCGCAACGTGACCAGCCGCTGACCGATAAAGTCGACCACGCCGAACTCACCGGTGGCCAGCATGGACAGATGGACCAGACCAAGCAGGGGCAAAAGCACCATGTAGGCCGAGCGGGCCTTGCCGCGCAGCAGGGGAAGCAGCAGGCTGCCGACGATCAGCGTCAGGCCGGGTGACAGTTCAGCGATGGTCATAATAGTCTTCAGGCCGAGAAATGACGCGGCGCAGGAGCTTGGCCGCCAACACCAGCGCGACACAAGCGATCAGGCCAAAGAAACCGTGGAAGCCGAACCAGTGCTCGGCCGCAGTTTCAACGTGCTTGTCGATCAGCAGTTCCAGAAGCAGCAGAATGACGCAGCCGATCCAGACCGAGAAATAGATCTTGCGAACGTTTCTTGGATGATCCAGCCAGCGCTTGGGCTCGGGTTGGCGTTGATTGATCGGCTTTTTCATGACGCGCCTCCCTGTGCGACGCCGCGCGCCAGATTGAGAAAAATGTCGGGAAAAATGAACGCGACCAGCGTTGCTGAGGCGGTAAGAACGATGGCAATGACCATCGGCAATGGCGCTTCGCCGTGCCCCGAATGATGGTGCGCGTCGTCGCGCGCTGGACGGAAAAAGGCGCGGTGAATGATCGGCAAAAAGTAGGCGACGTTGAGCAAGGTACTGACCAGAATGACTGCCGCCACGCCGTAGCGCTCTGCCGCGAGCGCCCCGGACATGAGGTACCACTTGCTCAGAAAGCCGACGAAGGGCGGGATGCCGATCAGCGACAACGCGCCGACGGTAAAGGCGCACATCGTCCAGGGCATTTCGCGGCCAATCCCGTCAAGCTGGCTGACTTCGGTTTTGTGCGCCGCGGTGTAGATCGAACCTGCGGCAAAGAACAGAGTGATTTTGCCAAAGGCGTGCGCGGCGATGTGCAGCGCCGCGCCGACTACCGACAGCGGAGCGAGAACGGCAGCCCCGAGAACGATGTACGAGAGCTGGCTTACTGTCGAGTAGGCCAGCCGCCGCTTGAGGTTGTCGGCGTTGAGCGCAACCACCGACGCGGCGATGATGGTGAAACACGAAATGCCGATCAGCCAATCGGTAGTGCCGGCAAGGATATCGAGCCCGAAGACGTAGACGACGACCTTGAGCACTGAAAAGACCCCGGCCTTGACCACCGCGACGGCGTGCAGCAAGGCCGAAACCGGTGTCGGCGCGACCATCGCTGCGGGCAGCCAGCGGTGGAAGGGCATCAGCGCCGCCTTGCCGATACCGAACATGAAGAGTGCCAACAGCACGGCGACGGTGGCCGGTGCGAGGTCGGCGGGCAGGATGCCGCCGGGTCGAAAATCGGTGGTTCCGGCGGCGTGCCAGGTGTAGACGATGGCCGGCAGCAGGAACAGCATCGAGGTGCCCATCAGGATTGCCAGATAGACACGCCCGCCTTTTCTGGCCTGCTCGGTTCCCGAATGGGTGACCAGCGGATAGGTGATCAGCGTCAGCACTTCGTAAAACAGGAACAGCGTCAGCAGGTTGGCCGAGAAGGCGATTCCCAGCGCAGCGCCGATGGCCAGTGCAAAGCAGACGTAGAAGCGCGTCTGATGCGCCTCGTTGTTTTTGCGCATATAGCCGATCGAATAGAGCGAGTTCACGATCCACAGACCCGAGGCGATCAGCGCGAAGATCATCCCCAGCGGCTCGACGCGAAAAGCGATCGGCAGGCCGGGAATCGGCGCCAGCAGTTCGAGCTCGGGGCGTAATCCGCCCAGCACCGGATCGAGCAGCTGTATCACTCCCCCAAACAGCAGTACCGCGGTCAGCACGGTGACAGTTTCGCGCAGGTTCGGCCAGCGTCCGGCCAGCACCATGGCGAGCGCTCCGCCGAGCGGCAGCAGGAGAATCGCGAGAATCAGGTGGTTGGCGTTCATCGGCTGAAGGGCATCAATTGGTGAGCGGCAGCTAGCGCCGAACCGAGGGTGAATGAAGTATCGAAGCCGAACCAGAGCGTCGCGCCGAGCAGCGCGTAGGCCGGGATCAATAACGCCCACGAGGCTTCGCCGCGCAACGTCGATCCGGCCGGCGGGGCGCGGAACCAGGCGACTTCGACGAAGCGCCAGACGTAGGCCACGGCCAGCAGCGAGCTCAGCAGGATTGCGCCGACCACCCACCACTGGCCCTGCTCGACCGCCGCCAGGATCAGATACCACTTGGTGATGAATCCGGCGGTGCCGGGAACGCCGATCAGGCTCAGGCCGCCGATGACGACGCCGAAACAGGTCAGCGGCATTTGCCTAGCCAGGCCCGCCAGCCGCTCGAACGTCGGCGCCGGCGGCATGCCTGATCGGCTGGTCAAGTTGGCGACGATGGCGCCGATGAACAGGAAGATCGCACCCTTGGCAACGCCGTGGTTGAACAGGTGCATGATCGACGCCGACAGTCCGGACACCGAATCGAACGACAGGCCGAGCGTGATGTAGCCAATCTGCCCGACGCTCGAATAGGCGAACAGCCGCTTCAAGTTGCTCTGGAAGATGGCGACGAAATTGGCGACGAACATCGCGAACAGCGATAGCACCAGCATGATTTCAGGCAAGGGCAGGCTCTTGAAGACCATGGTCTCGCCAAAGATCGTGAAGTAGAAACGGATCAGCGCGTAAAGGGTGACCTTGGTCGCCGTCGCCGCGAGCAGCGCGCTCACCGCCGACGATGCGTAGGTGTAAGCGTTGGGCAGCCATTGGTGCAGCGGGAAGATCGCCGCCTTGAGCGAAACGCCGACGGTAAAGAAGGCTAGCGCGGCGAGCACCGGACGCGTACTCTTGATCGCCGAGAGCTTGCTCGCCATGTCGGCCAAGTTGAGCGTCCCGGTCATCAGATAGAGCAGGCCGATGGCGATGACGATGAAAGTCGCGCCGATGCTGCCCATGATCAGGTACTGGTAGGATGCGGTGAGCGCGCGACGGTCGCGTCCCAGCGCAATCAGCACGTAGGTCGAGAGCGACGAGATTTCGAGGAAAACGAACAGGTTGAAGGCGTCACCGGTGATGGTGATGCCGAGCAGTCCGGTAAAGCACAGGCCGAGCATGGCGTAAAAGAGATAGTGCGATTCGCGCGGAATTTCGCGCTCGATGCTGGCGCGGCTGTACGGCAGCACAACGGCGGCGATTCCGGCAACGAGCACCAGCACGAAGCTGTTGAGCCGGTCGATTCGATACTCGATTCCCCAGGGCGGCTGCCAGTTGCCGATGTGATAGGAGATCGTTCCGTCGGCGGCGACCTGCAGCCACAGCGCGATGGCGATGGCGAAGGCGGCCCAGGCGGCGGCGGTGACGATGGTGAAGGCCAGCGCGCCGCGACGCAGCAGCACGGCGAGCGGCGCCGAAATCAACGGCAAGACGACTTGCAGTGCAGGCAAGTGCTGGGAGAGGCTCATGACTGCGCCTCTCCGCTGGCGGTGGCATGGTCGCGCGCCAGGATCTCGTCTTCTTCGATGCTGCCGTAGGCTTCGCGGATGCGCACCGCAAGCGCCAGACCGAGCGCCAGCGTGGCGACGCCGACGACGATGGCGGTCAGAATCAGCACGTGCGGCAGCGGATTGGAATAGAGCGTGTATTGCGCAGAGATGATCGGCGCGGTGCCGCCGACCAGTTTTCCGGGAACGATGTAGAGCATATAAACGGAAGTCTGGAAAATCGACAGGCCAACCAGTTTCTTGATCAGGTTGCCGCGCGCGATGATGATGAACAGGCCGGCAACCATCAGGAAGACGGTGACGATGTAGGAAAAATGTCCGTACACGGCTAATCCTCCGCGCCGCTACGCGAGGCGAACATGTAGTAGATCTTGAGCATCACGCCACTGACGGTGGTCGCCACGCCGACTTCGACCCAGAAGATTCCGCGGTGCTGGCCATGGACCGGGTTGTGGTCGAGGACGAAATAGTCGAGGTAGTTGCCGCCCATCAGCAGACCGGCCAGTCCGACGCCGGCGTAAATCAGCACGCCGCTGGCCAGCATGGTCTCGACCAGCCAGTCGGGGACGGCACGGCGGGCGGTGGCGACGCCATGCGTCAGCGCGAAAAAGATCAGCCCGGCGGCAATGATCACGCCAGCCTGAAAGCCGCCGCCGGGACCGAAGTCGCCGTGAAACTGCACATACAGCGCGAAGAGCAGGATGAACGGGATCAGCAGCCTGCCGATCACCCGCAAAACGAGATCGTCTCTCATGCTTCGTCCTTTCGCCCGGTCTCTTCTGACTCCGGTTTTTTGCGTCGGCGCAGCAGCGCGATCAGCCCAGCGCCGGCGGTAAATACCACCGTCGTTTCGCCCAGCGTGTCGTAACCGCGGAAACTGGCGAGCACCGCAGTGACGACGTTGGGCACCTCGGTTTCGTTTTCCATGTAGCGGGGGACGACATTCTGATGAATCGGCGCCGCCGGATCGCCGAAGGTCGGCAGGCCGAAAGCGCCATAGACCAGCAGCGCGCCGGTCGACAGCGAAACGGCCAGCGGCAGCCAGGGCTTTTGCGTCGGCTTGGCTTCCTTGCTCTGGCACAGATGTAACGCACCGAGCAGCAGTACCGTCGAAATACCGGCGCCGACCGAGGCTTCGGTCATCGCCACGTCGACGGCGTCGAGCGCGACAAGAATGGTCGCCATCAGAAAGCTGTAGATTCCGGAGAGAACGATCACCGAAAAGAGATTGCGCGTCAGGATCAGCGTAAACACCGCAATCGCCATCAGCACCAGCAGCACGTTGATGATCAGGGTTTCGATGGCGTCACCTCTTCATCGCTACGTGGTTCGGCGAGCTTTGGCGTAAGGCCGCTGAGCAGCGCGGCTTTGGCCAGCGCGTGCGTTGCCGTCGGGCTCGCGAACAGGATCAACAGGCCGATCATCAATAGCTTGACGGTGATTAGCGTGAGGCCAGCCTGCAACATCAGGCCGATCAGCATGAATCCGGCGCCCAGCGTTTCGGTGACGCTGGCGCCGTGCATCCGGGTATAAAAATCAGGCATTCGCGCCAGTCCGATGCCGCCGACCAGACAGAAAAAAGCGCCGCCAGCGAGGAACACTGCGCTCAGCACGTCGACCATGAGGCTCATGATTTCGCATCCTCGGAAAGGCGCTTTTGCCCCGGCTTTTTGGCGTCGCGCTGCAGAAAGAACTTGAGCACGGCGATCACGCCGATCACATTGAGCAGGCCATAGACCAGCGCGATATCGAGGAACTCGGGGCGGCCGCCGAGAAAACCGAGCACGGCCAGGAGCAGCATCGCGCAGGTGCCAACGGTGCTGCACGCCTGCAGGCGATCGAACACAGAGGGACCCAGCGCGGCGCGGGTTAAGGCCAGCGCAACGGTAACCAGCAGGGCGAGCGCGGCGGCGGCGAGCATGGTCAGTGGCGCTCCAGCGCAGCGCAGCGTCTATCCATTTCGCTGCCGGCCAGCGACGCGCCGCCCTCCCGGCTCAAGGCATGTACCAGGAAATGCCCGGGCTCGACTTCGACGCTGATCGTACCGGGCGTCAACGTGATCGAGTTGGCGTGAATGACGAGACCAGTGTCGGTCGTCTGCGAAGGCGAAAATTCGACCAGCGTCGGCGAGATCGGCAGCTTTGGGTGAAGGATGCGTTTGCTCACATCCCAGGCGGCGATCATGATTTCCTTGATCAGCCAAGGGCAATAGGCGACGAATTTGAACCAGTTAAGATAGGTCGGCTCGGGTTCTCCGGCGATAATGTCGAGGCGGCGGGTGAACAGCAGCACCGCGATCGCACTGCCCAGTCCGGAGGCCAAAAGAAAAGGCACAAACATCCCGGACAACAGCAGCCAGAACAGGAAGAGACCAATCACAGTGATTAATGAGCGAGCCATGGCGGTGATACTAGGAGCAGTTTTTGCCCTTGAAAATTGGGGATTCCACGTAAGAAAAACGGCTATCCGCAAGCGCTCTGGCGTTGACGGAAAAACCATCGCAGGGCTACCGTTGCGAGGCGAATAAGCAAAACACGTAGGTGTTTTAGCCAATTACCAATTCAGCTATGAAAAAGCACAATGACATCCTGATCAACGGAAAAGCGATCCTCTCGCCAATGCTGCCAATTCTGCGTCCTGCCTGGCACGACGTGCTGACCTTGCTGCTCGGCTACGTGGTTCTCGACTGGGCGAGCTTTATCCATCCGCTCTACGGACTCAACATCACCGCGTGGAATCCGGCGCCGGCGCTCGGCCTGCTTTACCTGCTGCGTTTCGGGAAAAACGCCACGCTCCCGCTGGCCTTGGCGATCTTGCTGGCCGATGCCTTGGTGCGCAACTTGCCCGTATCCTTGCTGGTGTCGTTCGGCTTGTCGGCTTTGCTGACCCTGGGTTATTGGGCGATCGCCGAGGTCTTGCGTCACCGCCTGTCGAGTCGCAGCATCTTCAACGATCGAAGAGGTCTGCTTGAATGGGCCGGTATCGTCACCGTCGGCACGCTACTCAACAGCATCATTTACGTCGCCACGCTGTCCGTTGGCGATCTCATCCCCCTCGGCGAGGTGCCGGAAGCGTTTATCCGCTACTGGATCGGCGATTGTGTCGGCGTACTGGTCTCGATGCCGATTCTGTGGATGTTGCTCGATGCCCATGGACGAACTCAACTCAGAGCGATGGTCTTCACCGGGGAATCGCTGGCTTATCTGCTGACCGTCGGCGTTGCGCTATGGATCGCCTTCGGTATTGGCGCTGCCGCCGACTTCAAATATTTCTACGTCCTCTTCCTGCCGGTGATGTGGGCCGCCGCCAGACAAGGCCTGGCCGGGGCGGTAATCAGCACGGCCCTGGTCCAGCTCGGCATCATCGGCTCGGTTCAGTTGCTCAAGGTTTCGGCGATCACCGTCCTTGAAATCCAGGCTCTGGCTGCGGTGCTTGCCTTGTTCGGTTTTTTCATCGGCATCGTGGTCGACGAGAAACAGCGGGTCAGCGCTGAACTTCGTCAGACGCTGCGTCTGGCGGCAGCCGGTGAAATGGCGGGCGCGCTGGCGCATGAGCTCAACCAACCGCTGACCGCACTGTCGACCTATGGCATCGTTTGCGAAAAGCTCCTCGCGCAAGGCGATACGGGAGAACGGCTGGGCGATGCGATCCATCACATGGTTGCCGAATCGTCTCGCGCCGCCGACGTGGTGCGCCGCCTGCGCGACTTCTTTCGCACCGGAGCCACCAAGCTTGAACCGCTGATTCTTGGCGATCTGCTGGCCTCGGCGCTAAACTCGTTCGCGCCCAAGGCGCAGCAGCAAGGTGTCGAGTTGAGCATGGACGCACTATCGCCGTGCACTATTTTCGCCGACCGACTGCAACTCGAAGTCGTTTTGCGCAATCTGCTCTCCAACGCTCTCGACGCCGTCGCCGAACAAGCCTCGGGGCAGCGCCGTATCCGCTTGTCAGCGGCGCCGGAGGGCGTCGGTCGAATCTGCGTTCGCATTGAAGATAGCGGCCCGGGCTTCTCGGAAGCGACCGGCGCTCACCTGTTCGAGGCTTTCCATTCGGCCAAGGCCACTGGGCTGGGTCTTGGCCTGGTAATCAGCCGCGCCATCGTCGAGGCGCATGGTGGGCATCTGCTGGCCGAGGTGGCCGATCACGGCCTGTTCAGACTGATCCTGCCCATCGAAGGAAAAAGCGATGACGGCGCATAGCCGATACCCCATTTTTATCGTCGAAGACGATCAATCCGTTCGCGATGCCTTGGGCCTGCTGCTCGGCATGGAAGGGCACCACGTTACCCTGTTTGCCGATGCCGAGAGCTTTCTCAAAGCCTATCGGCCGGAATGGTGCGGTTGTCTGCTTATTGATATTCGCATGCCGGGGATGAACGGCCTCATGCTGCAAAAGCGTTTGCAGGAGATAGGCTGCAAAATACCGGTTATCGTGATGACCGCACACGGAGATGTGGAATCATCACGGGAGGCCTTTCGTGCCCATGCGGTGGATTTTCTGGAGAAGCCGATTGATCATGCCAAGTTGATGAAAGCGATCGATGAGGCGTTCATCCTTCAAGGCGTTAACGAAAACAAAGGTACTCAGCGTGCCGAATCCGAGCTCTTGCTGGCGAAACTGACGCCGCGCGAGAGGGAGGTCATGGAACTGGTCGTGGCAGGGATGCACAACAAGGAGGTCGCCGGAACGCTGGGCATCAGCATCCGCACGGTCGAAGTGCACAAGGCGAGAATAATGACCAAGCTGTGCGTGGACGGCGTGTCTGGTCTGGTGCGGCTGAGCTTGACGAAGCATCTATAGTTGTTCGCCGGCTTCGCCCAAAGAAGAGGCGGATGGCCTCTTCTTTGACGTCGGCAGCACTCGGTCAGCTTGGGTTGCCGCGTGAGCGGCAAGCCGTCAGATCACGCGGCGTGCCTTGTCAGCGCAAGTCTTTGACCGCTTGCGCGATGCGGCGGCAGCCTTCTTCAATGATCTCGATGCTGGTCGCGATCGACATGCGGAAGTAAGGAGAAAGCCCGTAGACCGAACCGGCGATCAGCGCGACGCCGACGCCTTCCAGCAAGTACATCACCGCGTCCATGTCGGTTTCAAGCTTCTTGCCTTCCGGCGTGCTGCGGCCAATCATTCCCGAGCAATTGACGTACAGATAAAAAGCGCCGCCCGGCGCACGGCAGCTCAGGCCCGGCGTGGCGTTGATCAGTTCGAGCGCGCGGTCGCGACGCTGGCGGTAGGTGTCGACCCAGCCGGCGAGAAAACTCTGATCGCCGCGCAACGCGGCCAAGGCGGCCGCCTGGCTGATCGAACAGGCATTGGTCACCGACTGCGATTGCAACATATCCAGCGCTCCGATCAAATCGGCCGGGCCCGCCGCCCAGCCGATTCGCCAGCCGGTCATGGCGTAGGTCTTCGAGACGCCGTTGATGACCAAGGTACGGGATTTCAGTTCGGGCTCGATGGCCACCGGGTGTGGGTTGTCCTTCGATTCGAAGCGGATATGTTCGTAGATGTCGTCGGTCATCAGCATGACTTGTGGATGGCGCAGCAAGACGTCGGCCAACGCGCGATAGTCGGCGGCGCTGTAACAGGAACCGGTCGGGTTGTTCGGCGAGTTGAGGATCAGCCAACGCGTCCTGGGTGTGATGGCGGCTTCCAGCGCTGCCGGCGTCAGCTTGAAATCGTCGGCTTCTTGACAGGTGACGATGACCGGCTCGCCCTGGCAGGCGAGCGTCATATCCGGGTACGAGACCCAGTACGGGGCGGGGATGATCACTTCGTCGCCGGGTTCCAGGGTCACCGACAGTGCGTTGTAGATGGCGTGTTTGGCGCCGATGGTCACGATGATGTCTTTCGGTGTGTAGGAAAGACCGTTCTCGCGTTTGAATTTATCGGCTATCGCTTCACGCAGCGTCAGCGTGCCGGCCGCCGGTGTATAACGCGTCTCGCCACGCTCGACCGCTGCGCAGGCCGCCTGGCGAATGTACTCCGGGGTGTCGAAATCAGGTTCGCCAACGACCATGTTGATGATGTCTTTGCCGGCACGGCGTAACGCCGCAGCTCGATCCTGTGCGGCGCTGCTCGGTGAGGGTTTGACACGGCTTAGGCGTGAGGCAATTCGGGACGTGCTCATGAAGATCTCCTGGCTCTGAAAGGCATGAGTCTTAAGAGTAAGCACCTGCCGCGTTTCGCGCAAAGATGACTTTCGTCTGGGTGTATAGTGCCGCCTTATGTGTTGATCAAGGGCCACCCTCGCCATAATGATCAGCAAAAATAATCCGTGGGAACAATCGCATGAATCTAAGACGTTTGAAGTATTTCGTGAAGATTGTCGACATTGGCAGTTTGACGCAGGCTGCCGATGTTCTGCACATCGCCCAGCCGGCGCTGAGTCAGCAGATCGCCACGTTGGAGGGCGAATTTCGCCAACAATTGCTGGTGCGAACCAAGCGCGGCGTTACTCCCACTGAAGCTGGGCAGGTCCTTTACCGGCACGCACAGATCATCCTGCGTCAATTCGAGCAGGCGCAAAGCGATGTGAGTCACTCCGGGCAAAGTCTGTCGGGCCAGGTGTCGGTAGGGCTTGCGCCGGGAACTGCGGCGTCCGCGCTGGCCTTACCGTTGCTCAAATCGGTCAGGGCTCGCCATCCGTCGATTCTGCTCTATTTGAATGAAAATTTCGGTACCACCCTGAGTGAGCTGGTGATGAATGGCCGCATGGACATGGCCGTTCTCTATTCCGGAAAAACAGTGGTGCATGGCCTTTCCTACCGGCTTTTGCTCAAGGAGCAACTGTTTTTAGTGGTTTCGCGGGGCTTGCCAGCACCGCCGGCTCAGATTGAGCTCGGTAAATTGAACGACATGGACCTTTTGCTTCCTCGGCCGTATAACTACTTGCGTAAATATGTCGACGAGGCTTTTGCCAGCCTGCAATCAAGCGCACATGTGGTCGCGGAAATTGAATCGGCGGGCACCCTGAGCGCCGCGGTCGCCGCGGGCCTTGGCGCGACCATTTTGCCGGAATCCGCGGCGCGTGCCATGGCGACCTCGATTCAAGCCCACTTGTGCCAGATCGTTTCGCCGAGCATCGAAGTGCCGCTAGCTTTGTGCGAATCCGACCATCTGCCCTTGTCGGAGCCGGCGCAAGCCGTCAAGGACATCATTCTGGAATTGGTCGAACAGCAGGCGTTCAGTTTTGAACTGGACGTTCAGACGTTGGAGCACTGATAGTCGTCGGCCTGACCCGTCAATGTACGGGCTATTGCGCCATAGCAAACTCGTATGTTTCGCTTGCCGAAATGTCCTCGATTTGCCATAAGATGCCCCTCTTGAAAAAAGTCGCTGGCTCCTCTGGGTACCGCGAACAGGGCAAAAAACACGAGCTTGCGTAGAGCTGGTTGATCGCTCGAGAGGGAGTTTCGAGCCTCCGCAACGATCAACGGTTTTCGCTGCGCAGCCCCGCTTGAGCCATTGTTTTCGCGGTCACGCAGTCTTCAGCGTATTACCTGCCGTCTCCTTTCCACTCAAGAGGGAAATCTATGGGTCAGCTCAGCATTGCGCGTCGTCTTCAGGTCATGATCTTTACCTCGGTTATCGCTCTGCTTGTCCTGTGCGGGGCAGGGTATTACAGCGTCAGTACGGTCAGCAGCGCCCTGCGTTATTCACAGGAACAGACGATTCCCCGTTTGCAGTCCATCGGCGGTGTTCAATCGTTGTTCATCAAGTACCACCTTGCCGTCATCGAGCACATTCAGAACGACAACATTGGTAAAGGTCAGGAGTTTGACAAAAAAATAAGTGACATCGGTCAACAATTGAAGAATGAACTGGATCGTTTCGAAGCTACTCATCAGAGCGATGCGAACAATACGGAAATGCTTGCTATCGATAAACGGCTTCTGCAGGAATACCGCGAGGCCAGTGCCAAGGCGCTGGATTTTTCGCGCAATTTCCTGAAGAATCCGGCCATACAGATGGTTAACACGGACGTGGCTCCGATCAGGGTCAAGTTGGAAGCTGCGCTCAAGGCGCATGCCGACTTCAATACTCAACAGGCGCGCCAACAGGGGGAGCTTTCCTCCGCGACCGCTCGAAGCGCTCAAATCATTTCCGCCACCATCGGCTTGGCCGGTATCGTGACGGTGATTGTCATCGGTGTCCTGTTGATTCGCGGCATCAACAACTCGCTGCGCAATATGGAAAGTGTGATTACCCGTATCGAGGGCGATCTGGACTTCACCCTGCGCGCAGATGCCGGCAAAAAGGATGAGTTGGGAAAAATGGCCGAACTGATCAACAGTCTGCTGGATAATTTGCAACGCAATCTGAAAACACTTTCGCAAAGCGCCAGCCAGGTCGCCGGATCTTCCGCGCAGATGGCGGAAACCTCCGATCACGTTGCGGCGGCTTCCCTGCAGCAAAGTGAAGCGGCTTCCAGCATGGCCGCTACGGTGGAAGAAATAACCGTCAGTATCAACCATGTTGGCGACCGGGCGGCTGAAGCCAATCAGCTTTCTGAAGAATCCGGAAAACTCGCCGCTTCTGGCGAGAAAGTCATCAGCCAGACCGCCCTCGATATCAAGGAAATTGCCGAAACGGTCAGCAAGGCGGCTGTGCGAATCCATGAGCTCGAAGCACAAGGCGGCAAGATTTCTGCGGTGGTGGCGGTAATCAAGGAGGTCGCCGAGCAGACCAACTTGCTGGCACTGAATGCCGCCATTGAAGCCGCGCGCGCCGGCGAACAGGGGCGCGGGTTTGCGGTGGTGGCCGATGAAGTTCGCAAGCTGGCAGAGCGTACCGCCGCATCCACCCAGGAGATCGCCGGCACGATCAGCACCATGCAATCGACCGCCAGCAGCGCTGCGCAAAGCATGCAGGAAGCCGTAGACAAGGTTTCGCAAGGCGTTGGGCGCGCCAATCACGCCAATGACGCCATTCAACAAATCGGGATTGGAAGCCGGCAGGTCGTCGAAATGGTCGGCGAAATCGCTACTGCGATTAGGGAGCAGGGGACGGCAACCAACACGATTGCGGGGCAGGTGGAAAAGATTGCGCAAATGGCGGAAGAAAGCAGTGCCGCATCGAACGAAAGCGCTCGCGCCGCACGAGAGCTGGACCGACTGGCGGAAAGCATGCAGAAGATCGTGTCAAGCTATCGGCTTTGAGAAAACACTCGATAATCCGGCTTTGACTGCCATGCGCTTCGATGCTTGTGCGTGAAACAAACGCAGGGCAAGGCGCGATAGGGCCTGCCCTGGAGATCAGGGCAGCAGGTTACCGCATGAACATCGAGCGAGTTCGACGGCGCGGTCCATCGACAGCTTGGCATTGACGTTGCCCGGGCCAAGATTGCCGTCCAAGGGCTCGAAAGAGCCCATGTCATCAATCTTGGTCGGCTTGGCTGCAAGGTCAATATAGCCCTTGTCGATGTATTCGATGATGCGCGGAAAACGATTGACGCCGCGCGAATAGACGCTGTCACAACAGGTCTCGGTCATCAGTTGCGCCGAAAGGTCGGCGCTCGCGGCATCACAACCCTTCTTGATCAGGACGCGCTCGAACTACGCCTTTGGTTATTCAAATGGGATATGTGGCGTGCGTTGCTCCTCAAAAACGAATGTGTGCTGGCTCAGTGTCCGTTTACCAATCGGGAAATGGGAACGATGCGTCCGTTGCCCGACTCGATTTCCTGGCGAATGGCACGGGCGTTTTCGACCGCACCCGGCGTATCACCATGCAGCAGAATCGACTGCACCTTGATCGGCAATTTCTTGCCGGTGATACTTGTGATTACTCCGTCGTCAAGCAGCCGTTTCACGCGCTGCAACACGGCGTCGTGATCGTTGATTACGGCGCCGGGCAGTTTGCGCGAAACGAGATCGCCTTCATCGGTATAGGCCCGGTCGGCCAGGAAGGTCGTAGCTATCTTGAGGCCGAACTTGTCGGCGGCGCGTTCGATCTGCGTGTTGGTCGAAACGGTGACGATGATATTGCGATCAAAGTCCGCCACGGCCCGTACCAGCGGCTCAGCCAGATCGTAATCAGCTGCAGCCATATTGCCGAGTGCGCCATGAAAACTCATGTGCGTGACGCGGGCGCCCGCCACCGAAGCGATACCGGACAGCGCGCCGAGTTGATACAGCACATACTGGGCAAGCTCCGCCGGATCGCATTGCATTTGGCGGCGGCCGAAACCCATCAAGTCCGGGAAGCCCACATGCGCCCCCAGATCGACACCGTTGGCCAATGCCAGACGAATGGTCTTGTCCATGATCACCGGGTCGCCGGCATGATAACCGCAAGCCACATTGGCCGACGAAATGATCGCCATGAGCGCTTCGTCTTCGCCAATGCGGTAAGCGCCGAAGCCCTCGCCCATGTCCGAATTCAGATCAATATCCATCGTGTTCCTCGCTTCGTTAGTCTGTTGCGTTTCAAAAACTACTCGGCAGAAACGGGTTCCAGCTCCATAACCGGTGAACCGAAACCAAGCATTTCTCCGTCCGTAGCGACTATTCTTGATACCACTCCCTCGATCGGCGCCGTGACGGGCGCGTAGATCAGGCCGGTTTTCAGTAAGCCGACCACGTCATTTTTTCTGACTGTATCGCCGATATTGACAAAGGGCGCGTTGCGCATCGGGTGGGCTGACAGGAATATTCCCGCTGACTGTGCCAGGGCAACCGGGCAGATTCTTGCCGCCGGAGGAGGCAAGGTGCCAGAGGCACTGTTCCGGCTGGCGACTCGAACCCGATTGCAGTCCGAAATTTCCAGTTTTAAACATTCTTCCGGCCGATTCAATTCCAGATTGCGCATCTCCGAGGCTTCAAGCCACGCAATGAGTTGTTGAATTTCGTTCAATTCCACCGTGTTTATCCTTTGCGGTCAGCGCATTGAGAGCTTGTAAAGCTCGGCCAATCGGCGCACCCGGTTGAGGTAGCCGGCGACGGTATCGAGCGCCGCCACCGCTTCGTCGTAAGTCGTTTTGACGAAGCGCAGTTGCGTGCACAGATCGGCCTGAGCCAGCCGCCAGAGATCTGCTTCGATGACCGTGCCGATCTTCGGATAGCCGCCGGATGGCTGGGCATCGCGCAACTGGATAATCGGCTGGCCACTGGGCGGAACCTGGATCACGCCCGGGACAATGCCGTGCGAGCGTTGTTCCAGCGTTCGTTTGGGTACCAGCGCCTCGCCTTCCAGGCGGTAACCGTAACGGTCACTTTGCGCGCTGATCTTCCAGTCCTTGTTCCAGAACGATTCGAGCGAAGTCTCCTCGTAGCAGTCGTATTCGGCTGCTGGCAGCACGCGAACAAACGTCCGGGTTCCTTGGGCGATCGATTCCAGATCTCCCTGCGGTAGAACAAACTCGGGCGGCTCGACACCAAACCCCGCAGCGGGAAAACGGTCGGAAACCTCTCTGCGTTCGCCGCACTGGATGGCGCGGATTACATCGCCCTGTTTCAGGTTTCGACCGCAATAGCCGCCGAATTCGCCGCGCAACTGGGTACTGCGCGAGCCAAGCACGACGGGAACATTGACGCCGCCAGCGAGCGCCAGATAGCAGCGGGCGCCGCGTTTGGTCGGATTCAATCTGAGCACCTGGCCTTTCCTGGCTTGCAGCGTCCACCACGGCGGCATAGCCCGGCCATCCAGTTCCGCGACAGCGTCCGCGCCGGTCAGGGCAAAGGCAATGTCTTCGAGGAAGCGCACTTCGAACGGGAAAAAGGGGATTTCGATCGCTGCCGAATTGTCCGGGTTGCCCAGCAGAATATTGCCTGCGGCCAGCGCCAGGTGATCCATTGCGCCGGAGGTCCCGACGCCATAACGCAGATAGCCATCGCGGCCCAGATCCTGAACCGAGGACAGCGGAATTGCCGACAGAATCTCGATCATTTGATTATCCTTTCAACCTTGAATCGAATCATGTCTCCAGGAGCCAGCAAGCTTGGTGGGGTGCGTTGCGGGTCAAAAAAAGACAGAGCGGTATGTCCAATCGTGTTCCACCCGCTGGGGCCGGGTGACGCCGAGACGCCAGTCTGCGCACCGCCGATCGACACGGCGCCGCCCGGCAAGCCGCGTATCGGCACTTTACGGCGCGGGGTGGCGATGCGCTCGTCCATCCCGCCGAGATAGCAGTAACCGGGATGGCTTCCCAGCGCAAAAACGGTGTAAAGCGGTTCGCTGTGAATCTTGACGATTTCTTCGATCGTCAAGCCGGTATGCGCGGCAACATCAGCGATATGGGGGCCGTGTTCACCTCCGTAAATAACGGGAAGCTCGACGATCCGGCCTTCGAGGTGCAGTTCCTCGGCACGGCTCCAGGCGGCGATCAGGTCAGCCTCAACCGAATCGAGGTTGCGTGGCGGGGTCGAGAAGACCAGCATGAGATTGCTCATGCCCGGAACCGCTTCCTTGATGCAGGGCCAGGTTTCGACCTGGCGCGCCAGCCACCAGATGCGGCGTTGCGTATGGATATCCATTTCGCCCGGCGGTTCGAACAACAAACCTGTCGTTCCCAGCAGGCTGATCCGGGGAGTTTGCTCTGGTTGATTTGTATTAGTCATGCTGTGCTTTTTCCATCAAGGTTGCACGAGCCTGTCGGGCTCGCATGAAGTGATTAGACGTTGTCATGTGGCTTGCCGTTGCCTCATCAAGCGCAGTTCAAGGTGATGAATATCGAACTCGCCGGCGCAGAAGGCTTCGTCCTGCAAGATTTCGCGATGCAACGGGATGTTGGTGCTGACGCCTTCGACCTGAATTTCCTGCAAGGCGAGCTGCATGCGCACCAGTGCTGCTGCGCGGGTCGGTGCATGGACGATCAGCTTGCCGAGCAGAGAGTCGTAATGGCGCGGCACCACGTAACCGGCGGTCGCATGCGAGTCGATCCGTACGCCATTGCCGCCGGGCAGCTCCCAGCGGGTGATTTGTCCCGAACTCGGGGTGCCGGCAAATGGGTCTTCGGCATTGATGCGGCATTCGATCGAATGGCCGTTGACCGCGATGTCCGACTGCTTGACGCGTAGCGGTTCGCCAGCGGCAATCCGGATTTGCTCCTGCACGATGTCTACGCCGGAGGTCATTTCGGTGACCGGGTGCTCGACTTGCAGGCGCGTATTCATCTCGATGAAGAAGAACGCGCCGTCTTCGTAGAGAAATTCGAAGGTTCCCGCGCCACGATAGCCGATCCTTCGGCAGGCCTCTGCGCAACGCTCTCCCACCGCGGCAATCGCTTTGGCCGGGATTCCCGGCGCGGGCGCTTCCTCGACCACCTTCTGGTGGCGGCGCTGCATCGAGCAGTCCCGGCTTCCCAGCCATAGCGCATGGCCATGGCTATCGCCAAGCACCTGGATTTCGACATGGCGTGGGTGTTCGAGGAACTTTTCGACGTATAGCTCGGGGTTGCCGAACGCACGTCGCGCTTCCTCCCGCGTCACCGCGATGGCATCGAACAATTGCTCTTCGGACTGTACGATCCGCATACCGCGTCCGCCGCCGCCGCCCGACGCCTTGATGATCACCGGATAGCCGATCGCTACGGCGATTTGCCGAATCTGCTCATGGTCCTCGGGCAATGCGCCGTCAGGACCCGGTACGCAAGGCACGCCGGCTTCGCGCATCGTACGCTTGGCGGCTACCTTGTCGCCCATGGTGCGGATGGTGTCGGCGCAGGGGCCGATGAAGACCAGGCCGGCGGCTTCAATCCGATCGGCAAAGCCCGCGTTTTCCGACAAGAACCCGTAGCCCGGATGGATGGCTTGTGCGCCACTGAGTTCGGCAGCGAGCAGTATCGCCGCCTGATTCAGATAGCTGCGGTTCGCTGGTGCTTGGCCAATGCAGATCGCCTGGTCGGCCAGTTGGACGTGCTTGGCGTCGCGGTCGGCCGCGGAGTAAATGGCCACCGTCCGGACGCCCAGTTCATGACAGGCGCGCTGGATACGCAGCGCGATTTCGCCGCGGTTGGCAATCAACACCTTGTCGAACATATCATCTGCCCCTTGCTTCGAATCTCTGCGACGCGTTCTGTTGCGCCACTACTCGAACCGGAAAAGTACTTGGCCGGAATCGACTTCCTGGCCGTCTTCGGCCAGGATGGCAGCGATCTTTCCGTCGCGATCAGCGTTCACCGCATGGAACTGTTTCATGGCTTCAAGCATGCAGAGCTTTTGTCCCTTCTGCACCGCATCGCCGACCCGTACAAAAGGCGCCTCGTCTGGCGCCGGCGTCAGGCAGAAGACCCCGAACATCGGAGCCTTCAGGAACGATGGCTGTTCAGTTGCCTCGGACGTTGCCAGCGGGCCCGGGGCGCTGCCATCGATCGGCGCCGGGACTGGGCCGGGGGGCGGGTTCTCTGTTTTGATGAGCGCTGGCGCATCGCCACGCGATAAGCGCAACCGGCATCCGTTTTCTTCCAGATCCAGCTCTGATAAACCGGATGCGGCGGTCAAATCGATCAACGCCTTGATTTTATGAAGATCCATCGTGTGTCTATTCTTTCGCGCCAACGTGGCCTGTCCTTGCGCTGGCAGACCGATTCGTCGGGTTTTAAGTACTTGTCTTCGCGACTACGCGTTGGCGGTCGCTTCAATCCAGCGACAAAGCTAACACACGTACCTCGCCAAGCTGACACACGAAATTCGAATGGGGTCAATCAAAGTTCTGATGGCTGAGACGAAGAAAACGCAACACAATCACGCAGAGGCCTGGGTCATAAGCAGGTTCTATCCCTTCAAACCCAAACCCTCTTGGTCAAGCGTTCCGGCAAGGCCTAACATGCACTGTCTTCCGGTTGCAAGACCGGAATCCTGCTTACCCACAAGAAACGTTTTTTTGTTGCTTGTATCCAAGACGGAGTTACGTGATGCCATTTTCCGACTATAAAACAGCGTTGGTCACCGGGGCCTCTTCCGGGATGGGCGCGGCCATCGTAGAGCGATTCTGCAAGGAAGGCTTGAAAGTGCACGCGCTGGCGCGCAGTGGCGACTTACTGCAGGAGTTGTCCAAGCGAACCGGCTGCATTCCCCTCGCTGTCGATGTGCGCGACCTGAAGGCGATTACGCAACTGACCCAGGAAGTGCAGTTCGACATCCTGGTCAACTGCGCCGGAATCAATTTCCCGGGCTCGATCGTCAGCGCCGAAGCTGAGCAAATCGACGCTGAAATCGGCGTCAACCTGCAATCGGCCATGCATCTCGTGCGTCTGATCATGCCGGGAATGCTCAAGCGCGACCGTGGCCACATCATCAACATTACGTCGATTGCCGCGATCTACAACTTCGTTGGCAGCAACACGCTCTACCACACCACCAAAGCGGCGATGCACATGCTGTCGCGGCAGTTGCGCGTCGATGCGATTGGCAAACGCGTGCGCGTCACTGAAATCTGTCCCGGTCGCGTCGCCACCGACATCTTTGCGCACGTCAACGGCACCGATGCAACGACCGCGCGTGCGCAGTTCATCGATGGCTTTGAATTGCCACTGGCGTCGGACATCGCCGATGCCATCGCTTTTGCCGTCGCTGCGCCGATTGCCGTGAATATTTCCAATATGGAAATTCTGCCGACGCTGCAAGTGGCAGCTGGCCTA
>Ga0316613_10000237_pt1 | contig 57973 bp, 62 predicted proteins | sample OWC_soil_day10_C_2_FD_207647 | JGI IMG/M metagenome (GOLD analysis project Ga0316613, IMG submission 207647) | Wetland soil microbial communities from Old Woman Creek delta, Ohio, United States - OWC_soil_day10_CT_b | ecosystem: Environmental > Terrestrial > Soil > Wetlands | place: USA: Ohio...
ATGGCGCGTCATGCACACGTCGGTCACCCACAATAAATACTATGAAAGCTTCGCTGATTTCGTAGACGCGGTGAACGTGTTCTTCCGAAAAACATTACCAAGCCAATGGCATAAGCTGAGAGACTTTATCTCCGATGACTTCCATATCATCGACCCGCGAAATTTCCGGGTTTTGATGTAGACCGGGTATAAGAAACAAAGAAATAGCCGCTCGCGTGGGTTTTCGGTTCCATCAAGCCATCACCCTCAACGCAAGACGGGGAGACCTCGACGCTCAACAGAGTTGATGACAGTTTATCTATATGTTTTTTTATATAAAACTGTCATCGTGCGCGAAGGCGCAGGACCTCGGGCAGAAAGGGATGTGCCGCCGATATAGGTCTCGAAGCGTCGTACCGGGCCGAAAAGCGGATCCACCTTTCGGCCCGATCGCTGTCTCCCTATTCGCTGGCGGCGGCTTCGGCGTCGACCACCAGGGACCGGCTGGCAAAGCCGATCAGCGTGGCGCCCAACAGCGCGAAGACGCCGGCGAACATGAACACGCCGGTCGGGCCCTGGTATTCGACGATCAGGCCGCCGAACACCGCGCCGCTGGAAATCGCCACCTGGAAGGTGGTCAGCATCAGCGCGCCGGCGCTTTCCGCCTCGTCGGACGCCGCCTGGTTGATGAAGCTCTGCACGCTGACCGGCAGCGCGCCGAAGGCAAAGCCCCACAGGAACACGGCAACGCCGGCAACCACCGGCAAGGCACCGGCAAGGCTCAACACGATGGCCATGACGGCGACGCCACCGGCAGCCAGCGTGATCGACAGGTTGGTGTTGCGCTCGGCCATGAAACCGCCGGCAAAATTGCCCAGGAAGCCGCCGATACCGAAGGCCAGCAACACACGCGACACGCCGTCGATGCCGAAATGCGGCACGTCCTCCAGGAACGGCCGGATGAAGGTGAAGCCGGCGAAGTGGCCGGCCACCACCAGAACGATGGTCATCAGTCCGATGCGGATGGCCGGGCGACGCAGCACGGCTGCCATCGTACTCAGGCTGGCCGGGCCGGTGGAGGGCATGGCCGGCAGCGTCAGTGCCTGGGCCACCAGCGCCAGTGCGCCGAGCCCCGCCGCAATGCCGAAGGCGAACCGCCAGCCCAGAACGTCCCCCACCCAGGCGCCGACCGGCGCGGCGCAGACCGTCGCCACCGAGACGCCGCCCATGATGATGGCCATCGCCCGTGGCAATCGCTCTTCCGGCACCAGACGCAGCGCCAGCGCCAGCGACATCGCCCAGAAGCCGCCAAGGCCGATGCCGAGCAGGCCGCGCGCCAAGAGCAGCATGGGCAACCCGTGGGACAGGGCGGCGATCAGGCTCGACAGCACCAACAGCGACGTCAGCGCCAGCAGCGTAGTGCGTCGGTCGAAGCGACTGGTGCCGACCACCACGGCCGGTCCGGCAAAGGCGCCAACCACCGCCGTCATGGTCACCGATTGGCCGGCGGCGCCGATGCTGACGCCGAGGTCGTGCGAGATGGGCGTGAGCAGGCTGGCCGGCAGAAACTCGGCGGTGACTAGGCCGAACACGCCGAGCGAGAGCGACATCACGCCCAGCCACGCCGGCTTGATGCGCCCTTCATGGGCGCTGGTCAGTATTTGATCTTGGCTCATGTCAATGTCCTGTCGATGAACGAAGGGGGCAGGTGGCGCCGCCGCGCTACGCGGCGGACCTTCATGGCAACGGAACGGAGGCGGACAGCCGCTTGGTTTGGGTCTGCGCCTTGTCCACCGAGGCCAGGACAAGGCCGGCGAGCGTCGCGAGACCCTACAGATGGCCTGCACGCATACCTTTCTGTATTGCTCGATACAGAATTTGTAGGCATGGTGAATCCGCCGCGTCAACCTATTCTGTATCGATCGACACATAAATAGATCGTGATCGGCGAGGCCTCGCGTCGAAACGCGGGGATCTTCAGGGCGTTGGCTGTTTGGCTTGACACGTCAGCCCGGCGCGGTCGGGCTGGTATACCGGTCCCAGCTCAGCATGGCGACGTCGGCCACCGCGCACAGCTCGGTACGGTTGGCGCCATCGCGCGCCAGAATCGACATGCCGCTCAGCACCGTCTGCACGTAGCGGGCGAGCGCATGGATATCGACCGAGGCGGGGATCTCCCCTTCGGCCACGGCCCGCTTCAGCCGTGTTTCCAAGCGATCAAGCGCCTCGGCCCGACTCGTTCGAACCAGATCGCCCAACTCCGCATGGCCCTCGCCGCCAACATTCGACAGCGTCACCATGCAGCCGCAGGGGGTATCGGTCGGCTCCCCCGGAAAGGACGTCGCCGAGTCCGTCAGAAGGGCGTGGATGGCCTGACGGGCCGTGCCGGCCGCGAGGAAATTGGCCCAGGAGCGGCCATCGTAGGTTTTCCGGTAATAGTCGAGCGCCTCGGCATAGAGCGCCTCTTTCGAGCCGAAGGCCGCGTAGAGGCTGGGCGAGCCGATCTGCATGGCCTCGGTGAGATCGGAAATCGACGTCGCCTCGTAGCCCTTGGCCCAGAACAGCCGCGTCGCCTCGGCCAGCGCCGCCTCGCGGTCGAACGCCCGCGGCCGCCCGCGACTGCGCGCGCCGGCCGTTTCCAAGGAGCGGGAGAGGGTCTCATATTTTTGCATCGATCGCTATATAAATGCACCGGCGGCGCGATACAATGCCGCATAAATGTCTATGGCGGCCCCCGATCTCCTTGCCGGCAATCGCACCCGTCGACGGGAACGCAAGGATTGACCCCCTACCCCCTAGGGGATAGGGTATGACGATGAAGCACGCATCCCACCCCGAAATCGTCAATCGCCTGAAACAGGCTCATGGCCAGATCGCAGCGCTCCTCAAGATGTTTGAGGATGAGCGCTCGTGCGTCGAGCTTGCCCAGCAGCTTCAGGCCGTCGAAAGCCTTATCCACACGGCCAAACGAACTCTCATCCAAGACCACATGGAGCATTGTATCGGCGATGCGGCCGTTCAGGATGGAGAGAGCGCCCGACGTGCTCTCGGCGAGTTCAAATCCCTGTCCAAGTATCTGTAGGGCGGCCCATGCAATCGTTCACCGACCTTATCCAGCAGGGGGCCGCCCATGCCTGGCTCTTCGTTCCGAGCGCCATTCTGCTTGGCGCCCTTCATGGGCTCGAACCCGGCCACTCCAAAACGATGATGGCGGCCTTTATCATCGCCATCCGTGGAACGGTGACGCAGGCTGTCCTGCTGGGGCTCTCGGCGGCGATTTCCCATACGGCCGTCGTCTGGGTGGTCGCCTTGGGTGGGCAGTCTCTCGGCCGGGGCTTTGCGGCTGAGACCGTCGAGCCCTATCTTCAGCTCGTCTCGGCCGGCCTCATCGTTGGCATTGCCACCTGGATGATTTGGCGGACACGGCAGGAGCAGGTTGCCGCCACGCATCACGATCACCACCATGGCGAAGAACGGCGAACGATAGACACCGGGCACGGCGTCCTGTCCTTTGAGATTTTCGAGGAGGGCGTCCCCCCTCGCTGGCGCATCCGCTTCGAGGACGGTGATGGATGGCGCGCCGACGACGTGGCGTTGACGACGGAACGCCCAGACGGCACGCGGCAGGCCTTCAGCTTTGCCGCCCGCGACGGTTTCCTTGAAAGCACCGAAGACATCCCCGAGCCGCACGCGTTCACGGCCCGCCTGTCCCTTGGGCATGGGGGGCATACGCACGACTATGACATGGCCTTCACGGAGCACCCTCACGCCCCGGCGATCGCCAACGATGACGACATGGACGCCCACGCGCGGGCGCATGCCAATGACATCAGCCGCCGCTTTCGCAACCAGCAGGTTACCACCGGACAAATCGTCATGTTCGGCCTCACCGGAGGCCTCATTCCCTGCCCTGCCGCCATCACCGTGCTGCTGCTCTGCCTCCAGCTCAAGCAGCTCGTCCTGGGTGTGGCGCTCGTCGCCTGCTTCAGCATCGGTCTTGCCGTGACCATGGTCGGCGCCGGCGTCGCGGCTTCCCTCAGTGTTCACCATGTGCAGAAGCGCTGGTCGGGCTTTGAGACCTTCGCCCGTCGCGCGCCCTATGCTTCCGGGGTGCTTATGCTTGTCATCGCCGTTTACATGGCGGCGTCAGGCTGGACTGGACTCATGGCGCATGCGGCGTAAACCTTCATTTTTGCAGGTCGGCTTGCAAGATTGAAGGATTATGTCCCGCTCCGGCGCCGCTAAATCTAAAGCATCGGACCGAAAAGTGGAATCCGGTTTTCGGAAAATCAGATGCAACAACAAAGAGCTAGGACTCTGCCGAACGAACCGAACGGAGCGAACCGATGGAAACCATAAAGCTTTGGAACGGCGTGACGGTGCCGCGCATGGGCCTCGGCACCTGGGCGGCCGGCGGCATGATGATCTGGCCGGAAGGGCCGGTGAGCTACGGCACGATCACGCGCGACGACGCCATCGCCGGCATCCGCCTGGCCTATGACCTCGGCCTCCGCATCTTCGACACGGCGGCCGCCTATGGCGCCGGCAACGCCGAACTCATCCTGGGCGAAGCGCTGGCCGACAAATCCGACGTCGTTCTCATCACCAAATGCGGCTATACTGGCAACCCCGCCACCCGGCGGATCGACCCGATCGACCTCAGCCCCGGCGCCATCCGCAAGGGCGTCGAAGGTTCGCTCGCCCGCCTCAAGCGCCCGTCGGTCGACGTCGTGCTGCTTCACCACAACGAACTCGACCTTGCCGAGGCACGCCCGGTGTTCGACACGCTGGAGGCGATGCGCGCCGAGGGGCTGATGGCCTGCTATGGCTGGAGTTCCGATCACGTCGATCTGGTCGCCGCCGTCGCCGACTACCCCGGCTTCAAGGTGGTGGAACACGACCTCAACGTGTTCGACACCGCCCCGGCCATGCTGCGCCTTATCGAGCAGCGCCAGCTCTATGCGCTGGCCCGCCTGCCACTGGCCATGGGCCTGCTCAGCGGCAAATACAACAAGGGAACCGCCTTCGCCGCCACCGACGTTCGTGCCGGCTCCGCCCCCTGGATGAAGTATTTCAAGCAAGGCGTCGCCAACCCCGACTATCTCGTCCTCCTCGACAAGATCACGCCGCTGCTCACCACCGGCGGCCGCAGCCTGCCGCAGGGCGCCTTGAGCTGGATCCTGACCACCTCCGACCGCGCGATCCCCATCCCCGGCTTCACCTCGCTGGCGCAGGTGCGCACCAACGTCGGCGCCATGGACCAGGGCAAACTCCCGGCCGACGTCATGGCCCAGCTCAACGCCATCGTCGCAGACCTGACGGGCGCCTGAGCCAGGGCGCACGTGTGGCTTCGGGCGCGCTTCGCCAAGGCTCAGTTGCCGGCGATGCGGGTCCGGCCATCTCCCCGCGGACGATGCCGGCCCGCACGCAGCCCTTCGTGGTCACCGACTTCCGGCCGACGTTCCGCGTCATCCGATAGGGCATGTCGCGCTCCCGAGCGAGGGCGCCGGCGCTTTCGCCAACGGACGATAAAGCCGTCCTTTACCGTTCAGCGATAGAAGGATCGTCAATCAAACCGCCAAAGCTCTCCATGACGATCGCGCTCGACCCCGCCACCATTTTCTTCGTGCTCCAGGCATCCTATCTCGCCGGGGCCATGGCGCTCGCCTATGCGCGCTACCGCTCGGCCGACGCAGCCGGCCTGGAGATGATCGCGGTCGGCTTTTTCGTTTTGGCAGCTGGTGCCCTTCTGGCCGGCTACACCGAGGTGGATGCCGCCGATTACCGCCTGCTGAGCCTGTCCAATATTACGCTCGGCACCTCCAGCTATGGCCTGTTCCTGGCCGGGGCTCTGCAGCTCAGCCGCCGCCGGCCGGCCTGTCCCCGCTGGATGGTTCTGGTGCCGCCGCTCCTGATCTTGCTGGCCGGCCTTGCGACAGGCTTCCACACCGTCAACTGGCTGCGCGCCGTGGTGTTCAACGGCAGCGCCGCCGTTTCGATGCTGGCAGCCGCCTGGGCCTTCCATCGCGACGCCAAGACCGAGCCGCTGCCGACGCGCAAGATCGTGGCGTTCGCCTTCGCCGCGGCGGGTCTCATCAGCCTGGTGGTAGCGGTCGAATTCGGGATCAGCCAATTCTGGCTGTCGCCCATTCTCGCCTTCGTGTTCATTCTGGCGCTGAAGTTTGCCATCGCGCTGTCGTTGATCACCTTTACCATGGAGCGAACCATGGCGAAGCTCGACCACCTGGCCCATTCCGACATGCTGACCGGCCTCAAGAACCGTCGCTCCTTCTTCGCCGCCGTGCCGACCAGCGTCAACGCCGGTGACGCCGTCGTCGTTCTCGACGCCGATCGTTTCAAGAGGCTCAACGACACCTGGGGCCACGCGCTGGGTGACGAGGTGCTGAAAGCCATGGCCGACGCCATGGTGGCCCATGCAAGACGCGGCGACGTTCTCGCCCGCTATGGCGGCGAGGAATTCATCCTGTTCCTGCCAAAAACCGGCGAGACGCAGGCGCTTGCCATCGCCAACGCCATGCGCGCCGAAGTGGAATCGACCACCATCTCCGGCGTCCGCACCACCATCAGCGCCGGCATCGCCGTCTCCCCACTCGGCGAAACCCCGCTCAAACACCTCATCGCCGAAGCCGACGCCGCCCTTTACGACGCCAAGGCGGCGGGAAGGAATACGTGCCGGATGAGCGGGATGATGGACGACTCGGTGGCGATCTGATGTCATGCCGTCGCAGCTTTTGCGCGACCACTGCACAAGGCGGCTCAGTTTCCCTTCAAACCGGCTCCGCGACATGGAGACGCCTCCAAACCGCGGCATGACGCCCATCGTTTCCATCAAGTTCGGTCGCCTTCAGACAGTCCCAAAGAGCGAAAGCGCGCCCGTCTCGACTGTCGAGTGCGACCATAAAGAGGTAACAAGGCAATCGCGGCCTTAGCGCCCGCCTTCAATCTCCACCGTCCCCCTCATCCGGCTCCTCACCCGCCCTTCCCAGAGGCCGGCGGCCGTCATCACCAGCGTGGTCAGCCAGCCCATGGTGAGGAGGTCGGCGAACGGCGCGGCGGCGAGCAGCGCCAACAGCGCCAGCGCGGCCAGCAGATGCGAGGCGGGCAGCGCGCCGTAGACCACCTTCTTGTAGACGGCGCTGCCCAGAAGGTAGATCGCCGGCCCGCCGCACAGCGTCAGCGCATGGGCCGTCTTTAGCCCGTCGTGCGGGTGGGCCATCACCAGGTCGTTGCCCACGGCGGTGGCGATGATGCCGCCCACCAGGATGGCGTGGATATAGTGGAAATAGGCGCCGATGCGGCCGGGGTCGGCGGCATGGGTGATCGCCTCGGTGGCGTCCTTGCAGGAGGTGCCGAAATAGAGCCACCACATGGCCAGCGTGCCGAGGAAGGTGGCCAGCATGGCCGAGAGCAGCGCCGTATCCCAGCTTTCGAACTCGGCCAGCGTGGCGCCGGTGGCCAAGAGCGTTTCGCCCAATGCCACGATGACGAACAGCTGGCAGCGCTCGGCCATGTGGCCGCCCTCGATCGTCCAGTCGGCGGTGGTGGAGCGGCCGAGCCGCGGCAGCGCGAAGCCGATCATCGGCGAGCCATATTCGCAAGCGACGGCCACGGCCCACAGCCCGATGCGCGCCGCCCCCTCGGCAAAGGCGCCGCCGACCCAGAACACGGCGGCGATCGATAGCCAGCCGAGCATCCGCCGGTGGTTGGCCGTGAGCGGATGGTCCGGCCCGAGTTCCCAGACGATATAGGCGGTGCGCCCCACCTGGATCGCCGCATAGGCGAGCGCGAACACCCAGCCGCGCGCCCCGAAGGCGCCGGGAATGGCCGACGACATGATGAGGGCGCCCAGCATCACCGTGAACAGCAAGCTGCGGATGCGCGGCGTCTCCGGGTCGAACCAGTTGGTGGCCCAGCAGGTATATTGCCAGCCGAGCCACACCGCGAACCACAGGATCAACGTTTCGATGACGCCGGTGAGCGTCAGGTTATGCAACAGCTCATGGCTGAGCTGGGTGACCGCGAAGACATAGACGAGGTCGAAGAACAATTCCTCGAAGGTCACCCGGGCATGGTGCCCGTCGCGATGGCGCAACAGCGGATGATCCGCGCCGCTCATGCCGCCCGCCTCGCAACGCCCTCATCGATCGTCTGCATGGCCGATCCCCTTTCGCAGACAACTTATCGGTGTTTTTGCGTAGACGCCAGTATAGGCGAACGGGCGGCAGCAGTGAGGCCGCAGAACACACCTTGCCACGCGCCGAACGGGATCGCCGAGGATTTACAGCCCAGCCGCCCACGGTACCGAGCAACAGGAAACCATCTGGCACCCTATATCGGCCATCCGCCCCATTCTGCCTGAGGTCCTCTGCCTTCGCAGAGGATGACAATTTATATATGAAAAACAAAGAAATAGCCGCTCGCGTGGGCTTTTGGGCTCCATCAAACCGTCGTCCTCAATGCAAGGCTCAAAGACCTCAATGCCCAACAGAGTTGATGACAATCTGCGGATAGGTTATGTATTTGTTTTATATATATAAATCTGTCTTCCCCTGCGAAGGCAGAGGACCTCAGGCCGAATGAAACGCAACGCCGATATAGGTCTCCCTACTCGCCGCCAATCGGTGTTTGCGCAGACGCCAGCGGCGGCGAGCGCTCACCACGTCCCCAGATACGCTGCCACGGCCAGCAATATCCCCGTTCCGATATTGGCGAGGAACAGGCGGAAGCTGAGGTCGGGCCGCCCGAGATCGAGCTGCCAGGCCTGCCAGCCGAGGTGGCCGGCGATGACGGCGATGCCCAGGGCATAGGGCGCCGACATGCCGGTGAGGAAACCGCCCACCGCCCAGGCGGCGACGGCGAGCCCATAGAACAGGCCGATCATCGCCTTGCCATGCGCGCCGAACAGGATGGCCGTGGATTTGAGGCCGAGGTGTCTGTCGTCCCGGATATCGACATAGGCATAGACGCTGTCATAGCCGATCTGCCAGGCGACGGCGCCCAGCCACATCAGCACCGCGCCGGCCGGAACGCTGCCCGTCACTTCGGCCCAGGCCATCAGCATGCCCCAGTTGAACGCCGCGCCGAGAATGGCCTGCGGCCAGTGGGTGAAGCGCTTGCAGAAGGGATAGAGGACCACCAGCGGCAGCACGCCGATGGCAACAAGGCGCGTCAGCGGCGTCAGGAACAACAGCAGCGAAGCGGCGAGCAGCAGCTCGGCGACGAGGAACAGCATGGCAGCCTTGAGGCCGAGTTCGCCGCTGGCCAGCGGCCGGAAACGGGTGCGCTCCACATGGCCGTCGAAGTTGCGGTCGGCCATGTCGTTGATGGTGGAACCGGCGCTGCGCATCAACAGCGCGCCCAGCGAGAAGACGATCAGCGTGCCGAGATCCGGCAAGCCGTGCGCCGCTTGGATCAGCGCCGCCCAGCAGGGAAACAGCGTCAGCCAGATGCCGACGGGACGGTCGAGCCGCGCCAGCCGCGTATAGGGACGAAAGAGGCGCGGCAGCCGCCGATCCACCCAGTCGCCGCGTTTGATGTCGCTCAGGTCGGGCTGGCTCAGCGTGTTCATCTCGGCATCCCCGCTCAAAATCAGCGTCGAGGATAACCGCTTTCGGAGTGGTCGCAACCGCCCCCTACAGCGCGAACAACCCCAACCCCGCCCGCACTTCCCCCAGCGTCTCCTCCGTACGCTCCCTCGCCTTCGCCGTCCCCTCCCTCAGCGTCTCCAGAACATACCCCGCGTCGGCGGCATAGCGCGCCCGCCGCTCGCGGATCGGCGCCAGCAGGGCTTGCAGCACATCATCCAACTGGCGCTTGACCACCATGTCGCCGAGGCCGCCGGCGCGGTAGCGCGCCTTGAGCTCCGCCACCGCCCCGGCATCGTCCGCGAAGGCGTCGAGATAGGTGAAAACGACGTTGCCCTCGACGGTACCGGGATCGGCGGCGCGGAGGTGGTTGGGGTCGGTGTACATCTGGCGGACGGCGGCGCGGATGTCGCCCTCCGAGGCGGAGAGCGGAATGGCGTTGCCCAGCGATTTGCTCATCTTGGCCTTGCCGTCGATGCCCGGCAGGCGGCCGACCCTGGGGATCATCGCCGCCGCCTCGGGCAACAGGTCGCGGCCGATCTGGCGGTTCACCCGGCGGACGATCTCGTTGGTCTGCTCGATCAGCGGCGCCTGATCCTCGCCCACCGGCACGATGGTGGCCTTGAAGGCCGTGATGTCGGCCGCCTGCGACACCGGGTAGCAGAGGAAGCCGACGGGAACGTCGCGCTCGAAGCCGCGCAGTTGGATCTCCGTCTTGATGGTCGGGTTGCGTTCGAGGCGGGCCAGCGTGACGAAGTTCATGTAGAGCATGGTCAGCTCGGCGAGCGCCGGCAGGGCCGATTGAACGCAGATCGTCGTCATCTCCGGATCGATGCCGACGGCGAGATAATCGAAGGCCACCTCCAGCACGTTGCGCCGCACCTTGTCGGGATCGTGGGCATTGTCGGTCAGCGCCTGCAGGTCGGCGAGCAGCAGAAACTGCCGGTGCGTCGCCTGCAGCGCCACCCGGCTTTTCAGCGAGCCGGCGTAGTGGCCGAGGTGGAGGGGGCCGGTGGTGCGATCGCCGGTCAGAATGACCGGCTTTTCGAGGGGGAAATGGGACATGGGTGCTCCAGAAAAGGAGCCGCCGCGACGGGAGGAAGAAGGAGATTTTGTCCAAGGCTTGCCGCGTCACGGCGGCAAGGGTCAGACACAAGATGACGACTGCCGCTCCTAGAGGGAGCGCCACCACAAGTTACGGCTGAGGTTGGCCAAGTCGTTCATGGCAGATGGAATGCCACCGGCGATCGGTTCGCGCAAGGGCGAAACGTCGCCGGCGGTTCTCACAGTGGCGCCTTGCCGGGGCCATCGGTTGAACCGGCGGCCTGCCATGGCTTCAGCCCCAAGCGCACCAGCGGCTTGATGAGCTCCAGCACCAAGAGCACCGCCACGCCGGCGGCCACCGTCACCGCCAGGTCGCCGACATGCAGCGGGCCGAAGCGGAACAGCGCCCGCGCCACCGGCCAGCCGAGCGTCAGCGCCAGCATCGCTACGACGCCCGTGAGCACGATGAGGAGCGTACGATTGGGCCGGCGCACCGCCATGATCACCGAGGAGCTGAACGAGCGGTCGACCAGGATCAGGCCGATGATGACGAACACCAGCGAGAAGAAGGTCAGCGCGCGCACCTCGTCGGCCGGCATGCCGCGCTTCAGCGCGAACAAATAGATCGCCGCCACCAGCGCAAAGCCCATCACGCCCTGGAACAGGCCCCACACCACCATGGTGCGCGAGAACAGCGGCTCGTTGGGGTCGCGCGGCGGCCGGGCCATCACGTCGTCCTCCTCGGTCTCGGCCTCGAACACCAGCGAGCACACCGGGTCGATCACCATTTCCAGGAAGGCGATGTGCATCGGCCCGAACAGGATCGGCAGGCCGAACAGCAGCGGCAACAGCGCCAGCCCGGCGATCGGCACGTGCACCGCCAGGATGAAGCCCATGGCCTTGACGAGGTTGTCGTAGATGCGCCGGCCCAGCCGCACCGCCTTGACGATCGAGCCGAAATCGTCGTCGAGCAGCACGATGGAGGCCGCCTCGCGGGCGACGTCGGTGCCGCGCCCGCCCATGGCGATGCCGATATGCGCCGCCTTCAGCGACGGCGCGTCGTTGACGCCGTCGCCGGTCATGGCGACCACCGCGCCGCCCGCCTTGAAGGCGTTGACGATCCTGAGCTTCTGTTCGGGCATGGTGCGGGCGAACACCGTCGCCGTCTTCACCCGCGCCGCCAGCGCCGCGTCGTCGAGCGTTTGCAGATCGTCGCCGGTGACGACATCGGCGGCGTCGATCCCGGCCGCCGTCGCGATGGCGCGCGCCGTCGCCGGATAGTCGCCGGTGATCATCACCACCGAAATGCCGGCGGAGCGGCACTCGGCGACCGCCGCCGGCACGCTGGCGCGCAGCCCGTCGGCAAGGCCGACCAGGCCGAGGAATTCAAAGGGGAAGCCGGACTGATCCTCGGGCAAGGGATGGCTGGCGCTCGCGCGGGCAACGCCGAGCACCCGCAAGCCCCGCGCCGCCAGCGCGTCCACCTCGCCCCCCAGCGCGGCGAGCGCCTCGTCGTCGAAGCGGCACAGCCGGGCGACCGCCTCGGGCGCGCCCTTGGCGGCCACCAGCACCGCCTCGTCCTCCTCGCTCCCGGCCCAGACGTTGGTCATCGCCAGAAGGTCGGGGCGCAGTCCGTATTCCTGGACGAGGCGGCGCGGCGGCGGCGACGGCGCGTCGGTCTGGGTTCGGCCGAGGTGATGGAACGCCTTCTCCATCGGATCGGTCGGCGCCTCGGCGCTGGCGAGAACGCCGACATCGACCATCGCGCGGAACGCCTCGGAAAGATCGGGGCCGGCGGGCACGGCCGACCCGTCGGACAGGCGCAAGTGGGCGATCGACATGCGGTTCTCGGTCAGCGTGCCGGTCTTGTCGGTGCACAGAACGGTGGCCGATCCCAGGGTTTCGATGGCGGCGGCGCGCCGGGTGAGAACGCGCGCCTGAGAAATCCGCCAGGCGCCCATCGCCATGAACACCGTCAGCACCACCGGAAACTCCTCCGGCAGCATCGACATGCCCAGGGCGATGCCGGCGAGCAGCCCATCGAGCCAACCGCCGCGCAGCAGGCCGTAAAGCACCACCACCAGAACGGTGACGACGCCGCCGACCAGTGCGAAGACCCGCACCAGGCGCCCGGTCTGGGCCTGAAGGCGCGGCGCCTCGGTCTCCACGGACTGCAGCGACTGGCCGATCTTGCCGATTTCGCTTTGGGCGCCAATGGCCTTCACTTCGGCGAGCCCGGTTCCGCGCACCACCAGGGTGCCGGAAAACACATGGTCGAGCGCCTCGCCGCCCGGCCTGGGCATCTCGCCTCCCGCCCTGGCCTCGGCGGCCACCTTGGCGACCGGCACGGATTCGCCGGTCAAGAGCGACTCGTCGGTCTGAAGGTCGTGGCATTGCAGGAGGACGGCGTCGGCCGGCACGCGGTCGCCCTCCACCAGCACCAGAAGGTCGCCGCGCACCACCTCGCGCCCGGCGATGCGCCGCCGCTCGCCGCCCCGGATCACCAGGGCGCGCGGGCTGGTCAGATCGCGCAGCGCTTCCAGCACGCGCTCGGTACGGCTTTCCTGCACGACAGTGATCACCACCGACAGCGTGGCGAAGGCGAGCAGCACCAGAGCCTCCGTCGTACTGCCCAGCAGCAGATAGACGCCGCCGCCCACCAGCAGCAGCGCCAGCATCGGCTCGCGCAGAACTTCGAACACGATGCGCAGCGGCGTGCGGCGCTCCGCCCTCGGCAGCTCGTTGAAACCCTCGGCCGCCGACCGATGCGCGGCCTCCTCGTCGGTCAGGCCGACGAGAGGGACCGATTGCGGTTCGATGTTGGTCATTGTCACCCTTCGCGGAACGGACGCCGGCAGAGGTCCGCCCCTCTCCACGGAAGCCGAAAACGCTTCCAGATTGCGTCCCCAGGGTATCACCTCGACCGCGCGGACAACTATGCGACGAAGGACAACGGGCAAGGTAGCTTCGGAAATGACCCAAGCCGATGTCGGCGAATGGTTGAAGCGCGCGCCCTCGGCCCGGCAAGCGAGCTTCGGATCAAAACCCTATATCCGCCGCTTGCTCTATTCGGCCCGAGGTCCTGCGCCTAGAGCGCAGGATCTCGGCTTGATAGGGAGTGAAAAGGTACTCGGGGCAAATTCCCGGGCACGCAGGTGCAATATTTCCGATCTCGCATGTGCGAGATTAAGCGATTTCAAGTACTTGGTGGGCATTGCCACCGTCTTCCAAGCGGAGTTTTTCAAGCTTGCCCGGGAATTTGCCCCGGGTACAGTGAAAAGCGACTAAGTTTTTGCCTATAAATATAAATCTGTCATCCTCGCGCAGGCGAGGACCTCGGGCAGGATGGAACGATCGGTCGATATCAGGCCCCCTTACCAAGGCACCTCCCTGCCCTCCCGATCGAGATACCTCAGGCCCGGCTTGCCCATCTCGCCCAGCAGCATGCCGACGATCTGCGGCACGGTTTCCTCCAGGGTGAAGGGCGCATCCGCGCCTGGAGGCCGATCCGGCGCATCGCTGGCTGCGCGGCGTGGTCGTCGGGCTGTGCCGGGCGTAAGCCTTACGCCCGCTTCTCGCTGTTCAGGACTGCCTGACGCATGCGATGGAAGTATAGGGCGCGATCGGCCGACGCACGGTCGATCTCGGCGTAATTGCCGGCCCAGGCCTCCGCCAGCGATGGCGGCTGCCTCAGATGTTGGGCGCGCAACCGCGACAGGTCTAGGTAAGCCTTGTCGCCGATGCTCAGGCTGCGACAGATCACCGCGAGGCCGAAGTCGTTATCATGATTGAGGACATTGGCGACGTGCGCTTCCTCGAGCCCGGTCACCTGGACGAGCAGTTCGGCCACCGCCTCCATTCGGTCTTGGTCGGCAAAGCCGACGATGGCATCGTCGAGCGTGCCGAGACGCTGGCGAATCCGCCTGAGCAGCGACGAGATTTCCGTCTCGAGCTCCTGCTTGCGCTGGCGCGCGATGTCGGACGCCTCCGTGACCAGGAGAACCGCGAAGTCCGGCGACAGGGCGACGATGTTTTCCAGCTTGGCGCGGCTTTCGGCGTCGAACGAGGCCATGGCCCGCGCCAGACGCTCGGCCGGCATGTCGGCCCGCTGCGACAGAGCCAGCAGCACCTTGGGATAATCGAGGCCGCGCGTCGCCAACCGCTTGAGGCCGAAGTCGGAAAAGCGCGCCGTGGCGTTCCGCGTCACCCCTTCCAGAACCTCCACGTTGCCGCGATCGGCCAACACTTCCGTCACCGTTTCGCTGAGGCCCTTGCGTCGGGTGATCGCCAGAAGATGCCCCTGGCTCAGCGAAGCGGCGATATCGCGAAGATCGGCGTCGGTCAGAACTGTGGACTGCTCCAGCATCACGCAGGATACGGCGATTTCCTCGTCCGAGGCGAGGCGCATCGCCACCGCGCGCGGCGTGCAGGAAAGCGGCGCCATCTGCTCGGAAAACTGCGCCCGCACGTCCACCGATACCTGATCGACGAGCCGGCAGAGAATGTCGCCAAAGAGCCTGGTTTCGGCGTCGGTGTAATTTTCCGCGCCCTCGGTGAACAGCTCGGAGATCCAAATCAGCAGATCTCCGCGCTTTTCGCTGGTCTTTTCCTGGCTGAGAGCAATCAATCTGTCAAACATCATGGGTCTCATCGCCTTTCAGGAACATGCACCGGCTACGGGAACCAACCCGGTTCGACTGCTTCGGCGTCTTGCTGACACCGTCGTTCCATCCTCAAAAACAGAACCGTTGCCGGCGGCGCGATATGCACTCCACACAGAAATTCAATACTCAAATCTTCGATGACAACCGTTAATGGCGTGTTGAATGCCACAGATACTGGAAGTTAACGTGAAGAGTTCCTTGCCAGAGAACTTAAAAACAAATCGGTTCGACCGGCCGCCAGCGGGCGCCGAGCCCTGAATCAACCGGCCCGATCAATCGGTTAGCCGCCGCGCCGGCTTTCGCGCCGCCAAGGGGCGCCAAGGCGTGCCCCCTCGCGGCCTCGTCGGCTTCGAGCGGACGGTGGCAAGGCCGGCAATCGCCGTTTTCGCCCGATCGCGCCTTGTGGCGCCCCGGCGTCAGGGGGTTATGGGATGTATGAGGCGCCGGGCCTAATCGGCGGTCGGCGCGCCCGCGAAGGCGATCAGGTTGCCGTCCGGGTCCTCGACGATGAAGATGCTGGCGCCCCAGGGTTCCGTTCGGAGCGGCTGGAAGAAACCGACGCCGGCGGCCTGATATTCGAGATAGAGCGGTTCGGCCGTGTCGAGCGTCAGCGTCGCCGACAGCGCGTCGGCTTCCCGCCGCCGAAAGTCGCGATCGAACACCGGGCCGTCGGCGCGCCTGAGATTGAGCTGGGCGCCACCGCGCGAAATCTGCGCGGAGAAGGGCGGCTCGCCGTAGGAAAAGGTCACCGTGAAGCCGAGCTTGCCGACGTAGAACGCCAGGGAAGCATCCATGTTGGAAATGAACAGCTGTGGTTCGGCGGAGAGAATCGTCGTGGTCTTCGCGTGGCTCATGGCGGCGGCTCCTTCAATCAGGTCCTGCGACCCATCCCTTACGCAACGCCCCGCGCTGCCGCCGCGTCGGCCGGCGGGCCGGCTCGGCGAAATGATCGCGCAGCCAGGCCATCGCCTCGAGCACCCGCTGCGACGGCGTGTTGGCAAGCGCCATAGCCGCCGCCAACTCTTCCAGCATGATCCAGCCTTCCCGAACCGAGCTTCCGGCAGCGAACCTAGGCCGATGAGCAGAACTGGGCAAGAACTCGCCGTATCCAGGCATTCAAGCCGGCCGCCATCCCTTCCTACAATGGCACCCAACCTTGATGGAGAAGCGGACCATGCCGCAGGAAAACCCAAGAGGATCAGCAGAGAAGATCGCCATCGTCACCGGCGGCAGCCGTGGTCTCGGCCGCAATGCCGTGCTGTCGCTGGCCCGGCGCGGCGTGCGCTCGATCTTCACCTATCACCAAAATCAGGCAGAGGCGGAGAAGGCGACGGCGCTCGCCGCCATCGCCACCGACTTCTCCGGCGGCATCGTTCGCGACAACTCGGAGGTCAACAAGATGGTGGCCTCCCAAACCGCCCTCGGCCGCGTCGGCCAGCCCGACGACGTCGGCCCGGTGATCGCCGCCCTGCTCTCGGACGACTTCGGCTGGGTCAACGCCCAGCGCATCGAAGTCTCCGGCGGCATGCAGATCTAGAGCATCGGACCGAAAAGTGGAATCCGGTTTTCGGAAAATCCGATGCAACAACAAAAAGCTAGATCGTCATCTTGCGTCCGTCAGGACGCACGTCGATCTAGCCAACGCGGCGGATCGGCTCACTGGACAACGGCCGACGTGGGGAACTGTTTGCGCGGAAACAGCTGCTTCACGACCGGGCCGCCGTCGGTCTGGATGTCGCGGACCTGAGCCAGTTGGCGGATTTCCGCGAGACCGAGCAGGTAGGAGACGACCGATTCCGCGCCGCAGTTCTCGTTGGCGCGATCGGGATGCAGGCCGTCGCGGCACCGGCCCGTCTTGATGTCGACGAGCGGGATAGAAAGGTCGTTGGAGCCCATGAACCAGGCAAAGGCGCGTTCCGCCTCGATCTTCCATCTCAGGTTCTTGGTGGCATTCCACGCCACGACGCAGGCTGAAATCATCGCGGCGGCTTCGAGCGGCTGCTGATCGAACGGCTCCGGCTGCGCGCGCAATGTTCCGAAGGACTGCGAACCGACGGGGCGGAACACCCCGGAGGGCGCCGTCTGGATCGTCACCAGCCAATCAAGCGTTCGGAGGCCGGCCCGAACGAGGGCGCCCTCCCGGGTGGCGAGACCGGTGGCAATCAGGGCCTGCGGAAGCCGCGCATTGTCATAGGAAAGCCCCTCTTCGAACCACGCCCAGTCGGGCGCGTCCACCGCTGCGATCGACACCATCAGGCGGTCGGACAGAAGGGACTGAAGTCGATTGGCCGTTTCGTCGTTCGGGCGAGCGGCGCGGAACGGCACCAGACCCAGCAACGTCGCCGCGAGGGCGCGTGGCGAATGAAAGTTCTCGACCACCGGCAGGGCCTTGGCGAAAAGCGCCGATGCCCACTGCCGCCGCGACGGATCGTCGGCATGGCGGGCACATTCGCCAAGCGACCACAGCGTGCGACCGTGGCTGTCTTCGGACCCGACCTCCTCCAGCCAGCGGCGATCGAAGCTCATGAAGTTGCGGAAGCGGCCGTTGTCGGGGTTGAAGGCATGCTGAACGAAGGCGGCGAAGCGCCCCGCCACCTGGCCGGGCAGAACCGCTTCGCCGGTATGCTCCAGCGTCGTTGCCAGCAGCAGGCCGCGGGCGTTGTCGTCGACGCAGTATCCGTGGGCCCGGTCGGCGATCGTATGCACGGCGTGCTGGAAGAGACCGGTATCGTCGCACATCGACAGGAGATGGTCCGTCCTGATTTCAGGCGTACGGGTGGCCTTGCGGGTGGCGGCCGTCACGTCGTCGGTGGCGGTCATGCGCTGGGTGCGCTGGGCGACCACGCTTTCAAACGCCTTGATATAGCGCTTGGCGGTGTGTTCCCAGGTCATGGAACGGCTGCGCCGGTAGGCGCCCTCTGCCAGGTCCTGCCGCTTGGCATCGTCGGCGAGAAGGCCGGCCACCGCCCGCCCGATCGCATCGCGATCGTTGAAAGGAACCAGGATGCCCCCGCCATCGGCCAAGAGTTCGGCGGCATGCCAATAGGGCGTCGAGACGACCGCCCGGCCCAGCCCGAAACTGTAGGCGAGCGTGCCGGACGTCATCTGCTCTGCGTTGAGATAGGGCGTGACATAGACGTCGCACATCGAGATGCAGCGGAGCAACGTCGCCTGATCCACGAACTGGTTGAGAAACACCACGTGATCGGTAAGGCCAAGCGCTTCGACGCGCGCCACCAGCCCCTTGCGATAGGCTTCGCCTTCATCTCGGATCAAGTTGGGATGGGTGGCGCCAAGTACCACGTAAACGGCCGATGGGCATGCCTCCAGGATGGCCGGCATGGCGTCGATCATCACATCGATGCCCTTGTTGGGCGACAACAGGCCAAAGGTCAGGATGACCTTGCGGTTGTCATACCCCTCGGCATGCTTGGTGATGTCCGACGTCTCGAAGGGAACGTCCGGCACGCCATGGGGAATGACCTCGATCTTGTCCGCCGGAACGCCGTAGATGTCCATGAGCATCTGACGGCCCTTTTCGGCCATCACGACCACCCGCGCCGACACCCTGACAATGCGCTCGGTGACCAGACGCTGGGCGGCCGTGGGCTCGGCAAGCACGGTGTGCAGGGTGGTCACCACCGGCACCGCCAGGCGCGACAACAGCGGAAGGATGTCGCAGCCGGCCTCCCCGCCGAAAATGCCGAATTCGTGCTGGAGCGAGACGACGTCGACGTGATTGCTGTTGAGGATCTCGGCGGCGGCCAGATAATCCTCCGGCCGATCCTGAGCGACCTCGACGCGGACGGTATCGGGATAGGCGTAGGTGCGCCCCGGGTCGTTCATCGCCACGATCGATGTCTTGAGGCCGGGCCGCGTCGCCACCACGGCTTGCTGCAGCTCGGTCGTGAAGGTTGCGATGCCACAGCGTCGAGGTAAGGAGTTGCCGATGAAGGCAATTCGGTTGACCTTTGTCATGGCGATCGTTCCTTTATGGACGGCTTTGGCCGGTGGCTGCTGCGCCAGCCGAATAGACAAGTTGGCGCGAGAGCGGATCGACTAGTGGTTCGACTCCGACATTTGCATCCGCCCGATACCACTCTCGGAGCAAATGTCGGGGTCAAGAGAACCACTAGCGTTATGGTTTGATGAGGCGCATCTCCTCAACGCAAGGCGGCGTCGTTGGCGATCATGGCGTCGAGTTCACCCTGGGTTATCTTGACGACCGATGTCGCCAAATCCGAAACCGACAGGGCGGGCAGGTGCAATCGGATGCCGGTGCGCCGCGTCGCCACGAACGAAAGCCCCTGGATTTCTTCCATGTCGACGATGAGCCGATAGGTTCCGGCGGCCTGGGGCGCGTCGAAATCTCTCAGCACGATCGGATGGCGAAAGGTGACTGTGTCTTCGATTTCTCGGTCGGGCATGATGTCTCGCTCAGGATTTCGCTTTGGGCAAACGCCCGAGCGGCAGACTGCCCGCCATCAGGGACGACACGCTGGCGGCAACCGCCGGCTTTTTCTTGTCGCCCTTCTGTTTGCGGACCTCTTTGTTGCCGCGCTTCTGTTCCTTGACCATGGTCGGCATCCTTCTCGGTTGGACGATGCCGCCGAAAGTCGGGATCACCGACTGTCCGCTGAGCGGCCCTCGTTTGACGCACAACCGACTCCACCTGAGACGGGGGCGCTTGTTATCCCGGACATCGCCGCCGGCCTTCGGATGGCCCATCAAGCACCAAGAGAAATTCTCGGCGTCTCTTTGCAAGCCATTGTATTACAGACCTATAATTATTGATTCCGACTTACATAGATCTGATTTTCGTCAAAAAATAATTTGTTCGGCATAAGTCCCTTAAAGGGAAATATGGTATTGTTTCCCATTATTCAATGTCTTCCATTGATATTTTTCATAAAAATTATATATAAAAAACTCAAAAGCACACTTAATGACCAGATTTATTCTTGAAAATGAGGTCATTTCAAACCTGACCCGCGGAGTGCAGTTGCCGCCGGCCTGATGGCTCAGCCGGTTTCAGCGCGTTGAGAATGCTCAACGAGGCCGTTTGCCGGACATGCCTCAGGTCACTGGGTAAATCGTCATTCCAGAAGGACTGCCAACGATGCCTCGCTCTTTTCTCTACGTGGTTTTGGTGGTGTTCGCGGCTGTCGCCTCAGCCTTCAGCTACCGTCTCTATCAGGAGGGTCAGAGCCGCTTGTCAGTCGTCGACAGCCATGAACAAACGGCCCCCCTTGCCGAGGGTGGACCAGCGGAGCGCTTGCCGTCGGCGCGGCCGGTCATCCTTGTCGAGTGAACGCCGAGGCGGGCGGTGCCTGTCCGGCCATCACGCGGCCAACAAGGGTGACACCAAGCTCGCCCTCGCCTGCCCGCAACTGACCGCGACGGCGGCCCCATATCAGCCGCCAGTCCCCCTCGTCCCGAGGTCCCCGCCCACTGCGACCAAAGGTGTGCCGGGAAAACACTTTTTGAACCATCGACATGGAAAACTTGTTTACGAACTTGCACTAGGTGTCGGCTCACCCGCGTCTTGCAAGCCGGAATAAATCAAATGAAACCGCACGTTCGGCCGACCTCCGAGGAACTGGTCTTCCAGCCCGACGAAATCATCGTCTCCAAGACCGACCTCAAGGGCCGGATCACCTACGCCAACCGGGTGTTTGCCAAGGTCTCCGGCTACAGCCAGGCCGAGCTGATGAACCAGCCGCACTCGATCATCCGCCATCCCGACATGCCCCGCTGCGTCTTCAAGCTGCTGTGGGACCGGATAGAGGACGGGCACGAGGTGTTCGCCTTCGTCAAGAACATGGCCAAGAGCGGCGCCTTCTACTGGGTGTTCGCCCACGTGACGCCCTCCTATGACGCGGCCGGCACCATGGTCGGCTATCACTCCAACCGCCGCGTGCCGGACAGGCGCATCGTGCGCGAGGTGATAGAGCCGCTCTACGGCGATCTGCTCAGGATCGAAGCGTCCGAGAAAAGCGCGAAAGACGGCCTTGTCGCCTCCTATGCCGCGCTGAATACAATCGTGAAATCAAAGGCGGCCAGCTATGACGAGCTCATCTTCTCCCTTTGAGGCCATCGCGCCGGGCCTTGTCGCGGCCCTGATCGCGGTGGCGGCGATGCTGTGCGCCTGGTTCGGCCTCTCCACCGCCACCCTGGTGCTTCTCGCCCTCACGGTCATTGCCGCCTTCGGGTCGGCGGCGCTCGCCCTGCGAACGCAGCGTGCCATCCGGAGCGCCGTCGCCCTGGCCACGGCGCTCACCCGCGGCGACTTCGAAGCCCGCATTCTCACCTTCGACCAGCGGGGCGACGCCGGCGCGCTCACCGAAGCCCTCAACGACATGGCCGACCATCTCGACGCCTTCGTCCGCGAGGCCAGTGCCTCGATGGACACGGTGCGCCAGAACCGCTTCCACCGCCGCATCCTGCACAACGGCATGGATGGCGCCCTGCTGCGCGCCTCGCGCACCATCAACGACGCCACCGACGTGATCCAGGACCGGGTCACCGCCTTCAACCAGTCCACCGACGATTTCAGCGCGGCCATCAACTCGATCGTCGAGGGGCTCGTCGAGGCCTCGCACACCATGGGGGCGACGGCGACGCACCTCAGCGACGGCGCAAACTCCACCGACCAGCGCGCCGGTGACGCCGCCGCCGCGTCGAAGACCACGTCGATCGATGTGGAAAAGGCATCCGAGGCGGCCAGCCGGCTGTCGGCCTCGGCCAGCGACGTCGGCGAGGAGGTCGAGCGCTCCGCCGCCATCGCCCAGGGCGCCGTCGCCCGCGCCGAGGAAACCCGCCGCATCGTCGACGGTCTTTCGGCGGCTGCCGAGCGGATCGGCGCCGTGGTCGGCCTGATCGAACAGGTGGCCGGCCAGACCAATCTCCTCGCCCTTAACGCCACCATCGAGGCGGCGCGGGCCGGCGAAGCGGGCAAGGGCTTCGCGGTCGTCGCGTCGGAAGTGAAGAATCTCGCCGGCCAGACCGCCAAGGCCACCGAAGAGATCGCCCGCAACATCGGCGAGGTGCAGGCCGCCACCCGAGCGGCGGTGACCAGCATCGAGGGCATCGGCGGCACCATCGCCGAGATCCACGCCCTCACCGCCGGCATGCACGCCTCGATCGAGGAACAGATCAGGGCGACCTCGGAGATCGCCCACAACGTCGGCAATGCCTTCGACGGCACGCGGCAGGTCTCCGACCGCATCTCCTCCATCACCGGCACGGCGCACGAGACGGCAGACCTGGCGCAGGGCCTTCTCAAGGCCTCCAGCACCCTCTCAGCGGAAGGCGACCGCCTCGCCACTACGGTGCACGACTTCCTCGCCCGCCTCCGCCGCGGCCCGCTCGATCGCCATCAGTCCGGCATGGCGGCCTAGCCGTTCCTAGCCGAGCAACGCGACGCTTCCCCAAGGCAGGCCCCCTGGGGAGGCGATACCCGCTATCAAGCTGTCATCAACTCTGTTGAGCGTCGAGGTCTCTCCGTCTTGCAGTGAGGATGACGGCTTGATGGAACCGAAAGCCGACGCGAGCGGCTATTTCTTTGTTTTTTATATATAAATTGTCATCTTTCGCGCAGGCGAAGGACCTCGGGCAAAATGGTATACGCGGCGGATATAGGTCACATCCGTTGAATTCACGAGCCTGCGCCGGCAAGGCATCGCACCGATCGCCTGACGATCCTTCCCCGCAGCCGATAGCCAACAAGGATCGTCATCTCCGTGGCCACCAGGGCGGCGGAAACCCAGAAGCCGACGTGTACCGGATCGTGGCCGCTGCCGCGCAACAGATAGCCGAGGGTCAGGAACGGCGCGTTCCACAGCAAGATGCCGAGCGCCGCCGCGCCGACGAAGACAATCGGCTGGATGGCGAATACGCCGGCCGGCAGCGCCAGGTAGATGCGGGCAACGGGAATGGTCTGGCCGAACAGCGTCACCCAGAAGTGGTTGCGCCGATAGGCGTTGGCGAGGTGCTGGTAATGCCGCCCGTTGAAGAAGACATACTTGCCGAAGCGCGCCACGATGCGTTCGACCCGCGCCGCGCCGAACAGGCGCCCTGCCCCATACCAGATCACCGATCCGGTCAGAGATCCCACCGCCGTCGCCAGGATCGCCAAGGCGAGCATGCCGCTGTTGGGAAGCGTCATGCCGAGCAGCATCAGCAGGACATAGGAGGGGATGATCGGCGTGAATTTTTCGGCCAGGGCGATGAACAGCAGGCCCGGCAGGCCAAAGCTCAACACCATCGCCACGAGGTGCGCAGCGTCCATCTCAGCCTCCCTTCTCGGATTGCCGCTCGATCCGATAGACCGACGCCGGCGGGATATTCTGGAAGGTCCTGCCAACCCAGATGGCCTGGAGATTCAATGCGGCCAGCGTCGCATCCGGCACCGAGCAGCGCGCGCCGTAGGTGAAGAGAAACAACGAGCCATCCGGCCGCAGACAATCGAAGGCCGCCTTGAGAACCGCCGTGACCTTCTCCTGGGCCATGTTGAGAAAGCCGAGGCCGCAGACCACCGCGCCGACCGGTACGCCCTCGAACAGCCCGTTGCGGTCGAGGGCGGTCGCGTCCATCCAGAGGACGCGAACATGCGGAAACCGCGTTTGCAGGAGACGGGCGAAATCGGAGCTGTATTCGACCAGCGTCAGGTCCTGTGGCCTGACGCCGCGCTTCAGCAAGGCCTGTGTGAACACCCCGGTTCCCGGACCGAGTTCGACGATCGGGCCGGTCTCCGCCGAGATTTCTCGCGTTATCAACGAGGCCAGGGCATTTCCCGACGGGAAGATGGCGGCAACGCTGCGGGGATTGCGAAACCATTCGCGCATGAACACCAGGGCGTCAGATAGCGACATGCCGACTCTCCCCCGTCATCGCAAAGGGCGCAGCCCGATATTGGTCGTTTGAAATTGGCAACACGTTCAACACCCCACAGAACGAAGCAAAGAGAGATTTATCTTCCAAAATTCCATGCTGTATGACGTCTCATGCTTGCATGTCGTCAGTCTGTCGCGCGGCGATAGTCTGAGAAAAACAAGTGCAAGACACCACGATACCCTGGATGTGCTCCAGATCAGGCATGGCGACTGGCATCGGCACCGTAATAGCGGACATAGCGCTCGGAAATGCGCTCGACCGGCAGGACGATCATCACGTCGGTGGTGCCGAACGGACGGTCGACGACGGCGCCGCGGCCAACCATGGCGCCGAGGCGGAGATAGCCCTTGATCAGCGGCGGCATGCCGGAGAGGGCCGAGCGCATGTCCACCGCCTCGATCGGCAGCCGGTTCATGGCAACGGCCCGCTCCGGCCGCGCTTCCACCAGCCAGTCGCTGTCCGCCGAGGCATGATGATGCAGGAAGGACAGCGGCAGGGCGAGCGCCTGCGGATCGGTGCCCTCGAAAGAGGCGCAGCCGATCATGGCGTCGATGCCGTGGTTGAGCACATAGGCCCAGATGCCCTGCCACAAGAGTTCGACGGTGCGCTTGCTGCGATAGGGCTTCATGACGCAGGAGCGGCCGAGTTCCAGGAACTCCAGGCCGGTGTGGCGGGCGAGCAGCGGCTCGATGGCAAACTCGCCGGCCGTGTAGAAGCCGCGATGGCGCGCGGCCACGCTCTGGCGCAGCAGGCGGTAGGTGCCGACGATGCGCGGCCGCGCCTTGCGGAACGGCCGGATTTCCACGTCGTCATGATCGAGAACCAGGAGATGGTCGCAATAGCGGTCGAAGGCGTCGGCGTCGCGGCGGCGAAGAAAGGTGCGCGGATCGGCGGTCGCCTGCATCTCGCCGTAAAACACGCGGTAGCGCAGCGCCTGGGCGGCGCGCACCTCGGCGGCCGAGCGGGCAAGCCGTACCTCGAGCGCCCCCAGGTAGCCGAGCGGCGCGCCCTCGCCGGCCTCGATCCCTCTCGCATGCGTTGCTGGAAAAGTGTTGGAAAGTCCGAACATGTTGCCTCTGCCAAAGGGATTCGCCTGAAATGCCGCCTCGCTCTCGCACGCCTGGATGTCGGCAGTCTGTCGCGGCAAGCGGAAAGGGTGCGAGAGCCCGGCAGCAATCGCAGATGAGGGATCATTCAGACACGGAACCCTATATCGGCCGCACCGCCTCATCCTGCCTGAGGTCCTCTGCCTTCGCAGAGGATGACAGTAAAATATATAGCAAAAACAGTTATATAAGTTGTCATCCTCTGCGAAGGCAGAGGACCTCAGGCCGAAAAGGGCAGAAGGGGAATATAGGCCCCCCCCCTTGTCCTTGGAGCCCCATGCAGGTCGCGCCCGTGCCATAGAGTGCCGTGCGGAAAAATGCCTGAAACCCCGTCTCCTGGATTTTTTGCAAGGCTGCCGCCATGAAGAGCTCCTAAAGACGCTATGAAGTGGAACTCGAGGGAACTGGCCGATGCGCGTGTTGCTGGTCGAAGATGAGCCGGAGATGGCCTCGGCGTTGCGCGCGGCGCTGACCCGGCACGACATGATCGTCGACCACGCACCCAACCTGTCCGAGGCCGAGGCCATCGCCGCGCTGGGCGGCTACGACGCCCTGGTGCTCGACCGCCAGTTGCCGGACGGCGACGGCCTCAGCCTGATCCCCAAGCTCAGGGCGCGCGGCAATCTGGTGCCGGTGCTCGTCCTCACGGTGCGCGGCGACCTCGCCGACCGCGTCGCGGGGCTGGACCAAGGGGCGGACGACTATCTCGCCAAACCCTTCGCTCTGGAGGAGTTCCTGGCCCGGCTGCGCGCCCTCCTGCGCCGCCCGGCCAACATGCAATCCGACATCGTCCGCGCCGGTCGCCTGTCCTTCGACTTCGTCAACCGCGAGGCCAGCATCGCCGGCGTCGTTGTCGACCTGACGCGGCGGGAAATCCTCGTCCTCGAGGCGCTGCTCCGCCGGATGGGCCGCATGGTGCCGCGCGCCTTGCTGATGGAGGCGGTGTTCTCGCTGGACGACGAGGTTCAGCCCAACGCCCTGGATACCCAGGTATCGCGCCTGCGCCGCAAACTGACGGAGGCCGACGGCGGCGTCACCATCAACGGCGTGCGCGGCGTCGGCTATCTCCTGAGAGAAACGCCATGACCCCTCGGCGGCCCAAGTCCCTCAAATGGCGCCTCGTCGGCCATCTCGCCGTCATGCAGGCGGTGATGCTGGTTCTGCTCACGGCGATCATTCTGGTCGTCATCGGCTTCATGTGGCGCAGCGGCATGCTGGGCGACAGTTACGAAGGCAGCACCATCGATGTTCTCGTCGGGGCGGTGGAGCGCGATGCCCGAGGCGAGCTGACGCTGCGCCCAACGCCCGAGCTCCTTCGCATGCGATCGGAGAAACCCGATCTCTGGTTCGTGGTGCGCGACACCCAGGGCCATCGCCTTTCCGAAGGGACCGTGCCGCCCGAGGTGGCGCCGATCGCCGTGCAGCTCGATCACATCGAGGATGCCCTTCTCCGATCGCCCTCCGGCGGCCCGACCGACCCGGCCGGCGTGATCAGATGGGTCGACACCAGGGCCGGCCGGCTTCAGATGCTCACCCCGGCCAAAGGGCGCCTTTCAGTCCGCACGGTCATCGCGGCGATCGAGCCGATGCTGGTCAACGCGGCGCTACCGATCTTCGGACTGATGGCGCTTGCCACCCTCCTCGTTACGCCCTTCGTGGTGCGCCGCGCCATGGTCGGGTTGGGACAGGCGGCCAATGATGCCGAACGCATCGACATCGACCGCAGCGGCGTGCGCCTTTCCCTCGACAAGGTGCCGGCCGAGGTGGTGCCTTTCGTCAACGCGGTCAACCACGCGCTCGACCGCCTCGACAAGGGATACGAGGGGCACAAGCGCTTCTTGGCCGACGCGGCGCATGAACTCAGAACCCCCATCGCCATCCTGACGACGCGCATCGCCTCCCTTCCCGCCGGACCGGAGCGAACGCGCCTCCTCGAAGACACCACGCGCCTGACCATCCTCACCGGGCAGCTCCTCGACCTTCAGCGCCTCGACCAGCGCGAAGTTTCCCTCGCGCCGGTGGATCTCGTCGCCATCGCCGAGCGGATCGTCCTGGACATCGCGCCGCTGGCCTTCGCCGCCGGCTACGAGATGACGCTGGAGCCGGAAGCCGAACACGTCACGGTCTCCGGCGACGAAACGGCGCTCGACCGCGCACTGGCCAATCTCATCCAGAATGCAATCGATCACGGCGGCCGGCGCGGCACCATCATGATCCGCGTCGCCCGCGCCGGCTGGATCGAAGTCTGCGACGAAGGCGACGGCATCCCTAGGGACGAGCGCGAACAGATCTTCGAGCCCTTCTACCGCCTCAGGCAGGGCGGGCGCGGCGCCGGGCTGGGCCTCGATCTGGTGCAGAAAATCATGCGGCTGCACGGCGGCCACATCGAAGTGGTCACCGGCCCCACCAAGGGCGCCTGCCTCAGGATGGTGTTTCCGTTGCCCGGCTCGGCCGAGCGTCACGACCAACCGAGCTGAACAAGGCTGCCTATTCGCACTCGAAGGAAGGCTGCCTGAAGCTCGTCACGTACCATTCGGCGCCGGAGAAGCGGGTGTAGAAGGTGTAGTAGCACGCGGTCTGCTGGACATAGCCGGGGGTCTCGGTCGCTTCATAGCGCTCGCCATGCCGTGTCCGGCGCGTCTCGCCGGACGAACTGCCGGAGACGACCTGCGTCTTGTCCTGGCGCCATTGATAGGCCCGTTCGCCGGGGCGCATTTCATAAACGTTGTCCGGCGGGCCGTAGTCCAGCATGACGCTGTTGATCGGCGCGCCGATATAGCTCTTCATGATCTGCGAGGCACAGGCCGTCAGCAGGAAGAGCGCCGCCAGCCCCATGGCGGAAAAGACGAGCGTCTGTGGGATTTTGCGTGGTGTCCCGATCATCGATAGGCCCTTTTTCCCGGTGTTTTCCGGGCCTAGACCTAGGGGGCCTGGGTTACGGCAGCATTGCGCCCGAGAGGACCTCATCCCAGCCGCGCCAGGGCCGCGTCCCAGGGAAACGAATTCGGCATCTGCCCCGGCTGACGTGAGGCCGGCGCAAATGCCGAATTCGAAATCATGGATGACGAAGGCTTTCGATGAACCTGGGTTCATCGCACAGCCCTAGAAGCGGTAGTTGAGGCCGGCCTTGAAGACGTGATCCTTGAGGCTGGTTTTCGAGACGCCGCTCGACGTCGTCGCCTTCATGTCGTCGGTCGCCACGTAGTCATATTCGAACTTGGCCGAAAGGCCGCCGTCAAAGGCCTGCTCGACGCCGACGCCTAGCAAGTGTCCCTGTTTGAAACCATCCGTCACGTAGGTTCCGCTCCCGCCCTTGTAATCCGTCATGGTGAAGCCGGCAGTGCCGTAAACGAGCGTGCGATCGAGGCTGATACCCGCCTTGGCCTTGGCCGCGCCACGATAGCGCTCCTGCACCTTGCCGCCGGGAACATTGCGCTCGGCGTTGCCGAGATAGCTCCCCTCGAGCTCGACGCCCAGAACGGCGGGACCCGTCTGGAAATTATAGCCCGCCTGAACGCCGCCCAGGAGCGCCTTGTCGCCCGACAGCGGGTTGACGTGCGAGGTGTTCGCGCCACCGTGGACGCCGACATAGGCGCCATCCCACTTGAACGGCGCCGGTGCGTCGTAGGAGGGGACGTTGATGCCGCCCAAGGGAGAAATGTCGGCGGCCGACGCGTTGCCGGCGAGGACGCCTGCGACACCCGCCACGAGGACCACCGCTTTTGCATTGAAAGACATTGACCGCTCCATGCCACCCGCGTGGATAATCCGCCGGGCTTTGGTTGTTGGAAAAGGCCGCCTCGGCAGCCCGTTTCTCTCCGATGGCCTGACAGTTGCCATCGGCAGATGAGGGTCATTTTGCCGTTGGAGATTGCGTCTACATTGCAAGAGGCAACAATAAGAATAAAATTATCGGCAATTATCGAGAGATATAGCGTCTCTCGTTAAGAATTTTTTAGTATCTATCTTGCCTGCTCGCCGGGAAAAACAAGGCGAAAGCAGGCACCACCGTGCGACGTATCTATGACGGTCACGCTGCCGTCGTGGCGTTGCATGATCTCGCGCACCAGATTGAGGCCGAGGCCGGCGCCACGAGTCCGAGGCTGCAAGCGATAGAACGGCTCGAAAATCCGCTCCCGTTCGTCGGCGGGCACGCCCGGCCCCTCGTCGCTGATCTCGATGACGGCCGGCCTTTCCACTCTGATCAGGATAGTTCCGCGCCCACCGCCATGTTCGATGGCGTTCTGGACGACATTGGTCAGCACCCGCTGCAAGGCGCCCTTGTCCGCCCGGATCACCAGATCCTTCGCATCGACCTCCAGCGACAGCTCGTAGCCATGGGCGATGGCCAGCGGCGCAAGGTCGGCGGCGGTCTCGCGGCAGAGCCCCTCCAGATCGACGTCGACGAAGCTGTGGCCGCCGCTGTCCAGGCGCTGAAGATCGAGCAGCTGCTCGGCCAGCGAGGCGATGCGCCAGGCATCGGCCAACAGATGCGTCCGCAGCTGGCTTTCCGAGATGCCTTCCACCCGCGTCTGCAGGATGGCGACCGGCGTGCGCAGTTCGTGGGCGGCATCGAGAATGAAGCGCTGGTGCCGCTCATAGCCTTCGTCCAGCCGATTGAGGACGCCGTTGATCGCGTTGACCAGCGGCCGGACCTCGTTGGGCACGTCGGCCAGCGGCAGGCGATAGCCGCGCCGATCGATGTCGATGGCTTCCGCCTCCTCGGCGATGCTGGACAGGCTGGAGAAAGCCCGCCGCACGATCCACGGCACGCCGATGATCGTCACCAGCGCCAGCAACAGCAGGATGGGCACCATCAGGAGATTGGAGAGAAACAGCACCACGAAGGTGGTGCTGAACAGATTGCCCTTGCCGAGCACGGTGAACTCGCCGGCCGGACCGAACGCCCGCCGCACGACGGCCAGGTTGGAATAAGGCCAGGTCGTATCGCGGATATCGGCGAAGGTGATCTTGTCGAGGTTGCGCGCCATGACGGCGAAGAGTTCGGGAACCGTGCCCGTCTCAACGATCTCGCCGCGATCGCTACGCGCCACGAACCAGAAATCGCCGGCCGTCCGCTTGAGCTTGGCAAGTTCCGGCGTCTCGTTCAGCCGCAGGCTGCCATCCGCCTGCCGGTCGATGGCGCGCGCCGCCACCTCGGCGAACTTCGGGCTGATCAGCACGCCGCCCTCGTCCTCGTGCACCAGATAAGCCACGAAGCCGATGCCGAACAGGAAGAGAATCGCGACCTGAAAGATGAGGAACTGGACGATGAGGCGGCGTTTCAGCGATATCGGTCGGCGCCGTTTCATAGTGCCGGCCTGATCAGGTAACCGACGCCGCGAATGCCGTGGATCTCCACGGCGGCCTCGGCCTCCGCGAGCTTTCGGCGCAAGCGCGATACATGGGAATCGAGCGCGTTGGACTGGATCTCGTCGTCGAACGTATAGACCGCTTCCTCCAGCACGCTGCGCAGAACGGTCCGCCCCTGCCGGCGGACCAGCGTTTCCAGCACGAGCAATTCCCGCCGTGGCAGATCGAGCAGGGTGCCGTCGATGCGCGCCTCGCGATTGTCGAGGCTGAACTCCAGCCGCCCGACGCGCGCCACCATCGGCACCACCTTGGCCGGGCGGCGCATGATGGCCCGAATGCGGGCCAACAGTTCCTCCACCGCGAACGGCTTGGTGAGATAGTCGTCGGCGCCGACGTCGAGACCGTTGACGCGGTCTTCGATGGAGCCACGCGCCGTCAGCACGATCACCGGTGTCGTGTCGCCCGTGCCCCGCAGATGGCTGAGAAAGCTCAAGCCATCGCCGTCCGGCAGTTGCAAATCCAGCAGGATGATATCGTGCAGGCTCTGGGCGACCGCCTCCCGCGCATAGGCGAGCGTCGGCGCGTGATCAACGATCATGTCGAACCGGTGCAGCGCCGTGGCCAGCGCATCCGCCATTTGCGGTTCGTCTTCAACGAGCAACAGGCGCATGTCTTCCCCACTTCGCTGCGAGCGCTACGCGGCGAACATTGCAACAGCATTGCGGCCGCTTCCGGTTTGGACGGATGCGCGGGACCTCGGGCGGCATGGGACGATCGGCCGATATCGTGCTCGATGCACGCAGGGAGCCTTATACGACCCTCATTGACCTCTCGTCCCGAGGTCCTGCGCCTGCGCGCAGGATGACAGATTTATATTTGTAATCAGATACTTAGATGACCATTGCTCCCTATCAAGCTGTCATCCTCTGCGCAGGCAGAGGACCTCAGGCAAGATGGAGCAATCGGCCGATATCGGGCTCCGAGGACAAGGGCACCCGATGCTTCCCTCGGCACTCTCTCGTCCCGAGGTCCTCTGCCTTCGCAGAGGATTGACACCTTATGAATGTCTATGTATTTGTTTATATACATAATTCTGTCATCCTCCGCGCAGGCGGAGGACCTCGGGCAGGACGGAACGATCGGCCGATATCGCGCTCAAGGCACGCAGGGAGCCTTATACGACCCTCATTGGCCTCTCGTCCTGAGGTCCTGCGCTTGCGCGCAGGATGACAGATTTATTCTTATAGGCAAATACTTAGCCGCCTTTCGCTCCCTATCAAGCTGTCATCCTCTGCGCAGGCAGAGGACCTCAGGCAGGATGGAGCAATCGGCCGATATCGGGCTCCGAGGACAAGGGCGCCCGATACTTCCCTCGGCACTCTCTCGTCCCGAGGTCCTCCGCCTTCGCGGAGGATTGACACCTTATGAATGTCTATGTGTTTGTTTTATATACATAATTCTGTCATCTTCCGCGCAGGCGGAGGACCTCGGGCAGGATGGAGCGATCGGCCTCATATAGCGCTCCCCCAAAGGAGCCCAGGAAAATCGCATCGCCTCCCCGAGGGCTTGCCCCAGGAAGGCGTGGAGCGATCACACCGCCGCCAGATCCTTGACGAAGGTTGCTACCGATGCCTTCAAAGTGGCCGCCTTCTGCGATAGGCCCGACGACATGGTCATCAGTTGGGTGGAGGCGGCGCCGGTCATTTCCGCCGCCTGGCCGACGCCGGAGATGTTCTGCGTCACCTGCGTGGTGCCCGACGCCGCCTGCTGGCAGTTGCGGGCGATCTCGTCGGTGGTGGCGCCCTGCTCCTCGATGGCGCAGGCAATCGCCGCAGAGGCTTCCTTGATGCCGCCGATGGTCTTGATGATTTCCGACATCGACGACACCGTACCATCGGTGGCCGCCTGGATCTCGGACACCTTCACCTCGATCTCGCCCGTCGCCTTGGAGGTCTGGTCGGCGAGCTGCTTGACCTCGGCCGCAACGACCGCGAAGCCCTTGCCGGCTTCCCCGGCCCGCGCCGCCTCGATGGTGGCGTTGAGCGCCAGAAGGTTGGTCTGGTCGGCGATGCCCCGGATCAGGTTGATGACGTCGCCGATCGCCGAGGCGGCGGAGGCCAGCGTGGCGATCCGCTGGTTGGAGGCCTGCGCCTCACGGTAGGCGCTGTCGGCGATCTCGGCCGAGCGGGTGACCTGGCCGGAAATCTCCCGGACCGACGCGGCCATTTCCTCCGACGCGGCGGCCACCGTCTGCACGTTGGTGGCGGCCTCCTCGGCGGCGGCGGCGACGGCCTGCGCCTGGCGCGCCGTTTCCTCGGCGGTGGCCGACAGGCCGCGAGCGCTTTCCGCCACCTCGTCGGAGGTCATGGCGAAGTCGGTGGCCATGCCTTGCATGTCGGTGACGAAGCGGGTGCCCACCTCGTTGCGCCTGACGATCGCCTGGTTGGCAACTTCCTCGGCCCGCTTCTGTTCGTCGCGAGCGGCGCGCGCCTCAAGCAGGTCGGCGCGCAGCTTCACCAGGGAATTGGCGATGGCGCCCACCTCGTCCTTGCGGTCGGCATGCAGCACATCGACGTCGAGCTCGCCACAGCCGAGCGATTCCATCACCTTGAGTGAATCCTTGACCGGCCCGACGATGAAACGCCGCATGACGACGATGGCGAGACCAATGGTCAAGAGACTGCTCAGCGCCATGACGAGGCCGGCAGTCAGTTCCGCACGATGGGCGACGACGTCGGCGGCGTCGTTCAGCCACTCCTTCTCGGCAAGCAGCTTGTCGTTGAAGACAATGGCCTGAGCGATCGTCGCATCGATTTCCGACACGCAGACATCCCGCAGGGTCTTGGCGGCCGGCGCCCCCGCCTTCACTTGGTCGACGGCGCCTCTGCAGACGACGTTGACGGCGTTCTTCGCCCTCTTGAGAACGTCGCCGATCTCGCCGGCGCCGGCCGGGTAAGCCTTCGCGGCAAGGCCGCTCTGCTTTTCATAGTCCTCGATTCCCTTGGCGATGGTCGCCTCGGCCGCGGCGGTCTCATCGGCCGTTGTCGCGATCGCCAACGCCCAAAACCCGGTCTCCGCCTGTCTGAGGTCGCGACTGGTCCGCGCCAGAGAGGTCGCCGCCGAGGCGGGACCTTCGATGATTTCACCGTTGATGGTGTTGACGACGTCGACCTGCGTCTCGGCGTAGACGATCACCCCGAACGAAACGGCGGCCAGCAGCAACAGAAGGGAAATAACCTTCATCTGAAGGGAAAGATTTCTGAACGACACGGCAAGCGCTCCCTAGTGGAAGAAACGACTCCACCGAGAGCACTTGGTAGCTTTTACGTGATAAGTAATCCTTAAGGGCGACAACAAACCATGCCACTTTATTATTTTCACGCCACGCTCATATTATAATACTTGCACCACACAGAGCAACACAACCGAAATTATGCTTGGCAAATACCCACCCGCCTCCCAGAGGCTCGCCCCAGGGAAGTATGGAGCGATCACACCGTTGATGGTATTGACGACGTCGATTTGCGTGCCGGCGTAGACGATGACTCCAAACGAAACGGCGGCCAGCAGTGAAATGCCCCTCCACCTCAAGACAATATTCTTGAACGATACGACAAGCGCCCTCTCGATCATCGATTAGTTCATCAGTAAACTTGGCGTGCCGCCACCTAAGAACGATTGGTAAATAGCCTCGTTAATATTGAAAATATATTAAACAATCATATATTTAAATTTAAGAATTCGAAAAAGTTGCTATCTATTTATTTTTGATAATGCCAACAATACCTCCGGAGCGCAAGGTCTCGACGATATCCGCGTCGATCTTGCCGTCCCCAGCCATCTCGGTCAGGATGGCAAAGGCTTCGTCGCGGCCCATGGCCGGCCGATAGGGCCTGTCCTCGAGGAGCGCGCTCAGCACGTCGCAGACGGTGACGCAGCGGGTGCGCCAGGAAATGCGCGGCGCCGCCAGTCCGAAGGGATAACCCGTGCCATCCATGTATTCGTGATGGTGGCGGATGATGTCCAGAACCGCGTTCCAGCCGAGAATGCGCTTGTCGCTCACGCTGTCATGGCCGACTTCCGGATGGGTGCGCATCTTGTCCATTTCCGCCTTGCGCAGCCGCCGTGGCGCCCTCAGCAGGCTGACCGGCAGCGACAGCTTGCCGATGTCGTGCAACAGCGCGCCGACGCAAAGGATGGCATGCTCGCTGCCATCGATCCCCATCCGCCGGGCGACGTAGACCACCAGCTCCATCGTTTTCAGGGAATGGGCAAAGGTGAAGCCGCAGTGAAGCCGCAGCGCATTGAGCTGCGGCAGGACGCCGGCGTCCACCAGATAGCGGTGCGTGGTCTCCATGGTCGCCGCGTCGCATCCGCTGCGCATCAGCGCGGACTGAATGAGCAGGCTTGTCCGCTTTTCCGGAAAGCTCATCTCCGCCAGCAAGGGTCTGCGAACCTTCGGCTCGCACAGATCCGAAACGTAGGACGGATGGTGGCGGCCGCTCTCTTCGTCAGGCAGATATCGCAAGGACATGTCTTCACCCAACCTTCTGACTGAAACCGGCGCGAGCAAGACACCCGCGCGGAGGAACGGCGCAGAAATGCTTTGGCGCCGCCACTAGACCCAACCGACCGCGGCCGGCTCTCTCGACAATGGGTAAGGCGATCATGCCAGAGGCTTCCTGCCTGCCTGAGCGGAACAAGGAGAAGGGTTGCCAATCCCGGCTTTGCGTTCGACGCAACCCAAAATACGAGAGAATTCACTAGGCGACCGCTAATGCGTGTTTTGTGCGTTTTTTCGCTTTTTGTACACCGTGGGGAGACAATGCCATGTTTTCCCGGCCCGATCAGCGCGGCGAATGGCGCGGCTTTCCAAGTAAAGAACGGGAACGCTCGTTTGATGGGCAGATACCGCGGCTGCCCGCGCGTGTTTCAGCATCACCCGGAACGACATATCCGCCCATTTCTATGTATCGAACCGCGCGCGCCCCCTGTAATCGAAAAAGGGAATGCCGATCTTGTAATATTATTAGCAAATGCGCCGCTAGTATTCTCCTTGACACCCTCATTTGCATCGAGTGTGCTGCCGGCGAGTGCTTTTCCCAGCCTGATTCATAAAGGCGATCCTCACAACTGATCCACGCCCATAAAGAGGGAGAGATGCGAAATACGAACAGCCAGGCCGACCGGAGAAGCTACAAGAGCGTCTATCGCAGCCCAGAAGAGCTGAAGGGCCTGCTGACCCGAATCTATGGGCCGACGATCAGGCTGGCCGGCGCCAGCGATGCCGATTTCTACTTCCGGACATCCGTTTGCCGGGACGGCTTTCTCACGCTCTCCGACTGCCACACCAGCGACAACCTCGTCTCCTCGTTCAACGCGGACAACGACGACATCGTCATCATCACGCGCTCGCGGGGCGACTTCGCCATTCGCACCGGCAACGGCGACTATGCGCTGTCGCGCGACGTCGGTTTCGTGTTCACGCTGAACCACGCCCTCGGCTACACCTCGACCAGATCCACCGCGACAACCGCGCTGCAGATCGGCCGGTCGAGGTTCGACGCCATCTTGCAGGCCTATTGCGAAGACGTCCCCGACCGGTGGTCGGGCATCCAGAACTTCTCGCTCGGCGGCGGGTTTGGCCACCTGATCCAGGCGCTGGCCAACCGCTACCGGGAAAACTTCGAAAGCCGGGCGGACTGCGCCTATTCCGCGGCGAGCCTCAACCTCGTGCGCAACGCGGCCGCCGTCGCCATTGCCGAACTGGTGTCGCGCGGCCACGACCGCCACCGGCGCGAGAGATTCACCGCGTCGCGGCGGAACGTCATGCGGGCCGTCGACCTCATCAACACTCAGAGCGCGCCGCTCACCATCCACGATCTGGCGACCACTCTCGGCATCAGCGTGCGCGCCTTGCAGGACGGCTTTCGCAAGCACCTCAACACCTCGCCCCACAGCCTCCTGAAAACCGGCCGCCTCGAGGGCGCGCGGCGCGATCTGATCTCCGGCAAGGTGGGCTCCGTCCGCGAGGCGGCCACCAAATGGGGCTTCAGCAACCTCGCCCGTTTCAATCAGGAATACTTCGAAGCTCTCGGCGGCTATCCCAAGGACACGCTCCGCCCCTGGCACGACGACGACCGCCTCCGACAGGATTGAGGCGAGACGCCTTCCATCGCCGCTTGCCGCGAATCGTCGCGCTCGCTAACCTCCTCGCCAAGGCGTGGCCCGCGCCTCCTCCCTCCATTCGGGAAGCATCTGACATGCAGGGCGACTGACTTCAGCCGAACCATCTGTTCGAGCGTCGCATGCGGAGGGGTTGCGCTTTGGCTCGTTCCGGAGGTCGCGATGAAGCTCTCTGCCCCCATTTTCCAGCTGAAACGCCGCGCCAGGCTGATGGCCCGCGCTGACAATCTGCCGCTGCACGCCGCGCTCGACCGGGTCGCCCGCGCGGAAGGCTTTGCCCGCTGGGGCCTGCTCTCATCCAGCGTGGCCGCCGGCCCACTATCGGCCACCATCCTCACCCACCTCGATGACGGCGACCTGCTGCTGATGGCCGGCCGCCCCGGCCAGGGCAAGACCATGCTCAGCCTGCAACTGCTGCTCGACGCGGTGCGCGCCGGCCGCCGCGCCGTGTTGTTCACGCTGGAGTTCACCGCGGCGCAGGCACGCGGCCACCTGCGCAAACTGGCGACGGGCGCACCCGATCTGGCCGACAAGGTGGAGGTGGTCACCACCGAGGCGATGAGCGCCGATACGATCATGCGCCATCTCGCGGGCGCCGCGCCGGGGACGGTGGCGGTGATCGACTACCTGCAGATCCTCGACCAGCAGCGCAGCAAGCCGGCACTCTCCGAACAGGTCCGGGCGCTCAGCGATTACGCCGGGAAGACCGGCCTCATCCTCGGCTTCCTGTCGCAGATCGACCGAACCTTCGATCCCGAGAGGAAGCGCCTGCCCGACATCGGCGACATCCGCCTGCCCAACAGGATCGACCTCGGCCTCTTCACCAAGGCCCTGTTCCTGCACAACGGCGAAACGCAATTCCAGAACGTGGCCTGAGCGACAGCGACCATCACAATGCGGAGCGTTGCGGTGGTCGGCCTACTGGCGCTCTATATCGGCCGCTCGTTCCACTCGTCCTGAGGTCCTCTGCCTGCGCAGAGGATGACAATTAATGGATAGGTTATATATCTGTTCTCTATATATAATTCGGTCATCCTCTGCGCAGGCAGAGGACCTCAGGCAGAACGAAACACAACGCCCATATAGCGCCCCCTCTCCCCCATTGCCCCTCCCCTCTCAGTCCACTATCGTGGACGAATGAGCGAAGAAAATGACATCGACCGCCGCATCGGCGCCCGCATCCGCATCGAGCGCGAGAGCCGGGGCTGGTCGCTGACTGAGCTGGCCGAACGGGCCTCCGTCTCCCGCGCCATGATCCACAAGGTGGAGCGCGGCGACAGCAGCCCCACCGCCAACCTGCTTGGCAAACTCTCCGGCGCGCTCGGCCTCAGCATGTCGACGCTGATGGCCCGCGCCGAGGCGCCCGAGGGCCGCCTGATCCGCCGGGGCGACCAGCCGCTCTGGACCGACCCCGACACCGGCTATTTGCGCCGGCAGGTCTCCCCGCGTTCCGATCTTCCCATGGAAATCGTCGAGGTCACGCTGCCGGCCGGCCGCGCCGTGCCGATGCCCGCCTCCGCCTACGCCTTCCTGCGCCAGTTGATCTGGGTGCTCGACGGCGACCTCACCTTCATCGAGGGCGTCGCCCGCCATGAGATGCACCAAGGCGACTGCCTGGAGCTCGGCCCGCCGTCCGACTGCGTGTTCAGGAACGACTCCGACCGCCCCTGCACCTATGCGGTGACGCTGCTCAAGCTGCGCTGAGTCTGTCCCGAAACCCTACTGGGGCGGGCATCCTGGGCATCCGCTTGGCCCGAAAAGTCTGCAACTTTTCGGGCGGATGCCTGAACTTCGAGTTCTGCGCTTCCGGTGCTCACGAACCCCAAAGTTCGCTCCGCTCCGGTTCTCGCCCCCATCGTCATCTGCCGCACCCCAGGGGGGGTTCACAACAGACTCTCGCCCCGCCTCTTGCCATCGTTCATCCACTATAGTAGACGATATGTCCTCAATAGTGGACGAAGGAGGCAATCTTGCAGATCCGTGACGCGATAGCGGCCGACATTCCCGGCATTGCCGACATCTACAATCACGCGGTGGCGCACACCACGGCCATCTGGAACGATCAGGCGGTGGACGTCGCCAACCGCACCGCCTGGCATGCCGAGCGGCAGCGCCTCGGCTATCCCGTGCTGGTGGCAGTGGATGAGAATGACGCCGTGCTCGGCTACGCCTCCTTCGGCGACTGGCGCGCCTTCGACGGCTACCGCCACACCGTCGAGCACTCGGTCTACGTCCGGCTCGACGCGCGCGGCCAGGGCATCGGCGAGGCGCTGATGCAGGCGCTGATCGTCCGCGCCAAGGCCATCGGCAAGCACGTGATGGTGGCCGGCATCGAGGCCGGCAATACCACCTCCATCCGCCTGCACCGGAAGCTGGGCTTTGCCGAGGTCGGCCGGCTGCCTGAGGTCGGCATGAAGTTCGGCAAGTGGCTCGACCTCGCCTTCCTGCAACTGGTGCTCGACGACCGCGCCACGCCCGACGCCCCTCTCACATGACGATCATCGCCCTGCTGATCGCCGCCGGCGGCGCCATCGTCATCCAGAACCTCATCATGGCGCAGATCTCGGCGGCCTCATCGACGCCGATCATCGCCATGGCCCTGAACTCGGTGGTCGGCGTCAGCCTCTTGCTGGCGCTGCTCGCCTTCAGATCCGGCACGGCCGGCATCAGTGAACTCACCGCAGCCTTCGGCTGGCGCAGCCTCGTCCCCGGCCTCCTCGGCACCTTCTTCGTCTTCGCCAGCCTCATCGGCTACCAGCGGTTAGGCGCCGGGACGACCATCTCGGTGCTGGTGACAAGCCAACTGATCGGCGGCCTCGTTGCGGACGCCATCCGCACGGGCGGGGCGAGGATCGATGCGGCGACGCTGGCGGGCGCAGTGATGCTGGGGGTGGGGACGGTGCTGGTGGCGATGAGAGCGTGACAGGACGCTCGCGCCACCTTGCAAGAGGCGTCAAACGTTCTATCCTCGAAATTCAGGCATAAGGCTTGATTAGAATAAAGTCACGACTGGACCGGTTGCGTCCTCAGCGAAGCCATCGCGAGGGATCGAGAGTCCTGCAGTTCAAACGCGAAATAGGCGAAAGCAATGTTGCTCAGCTTCAGCGACCTTTTGCAGAAAGCAGGCCTCGTGCCGGGCAATGTTCGACTGTTGCGGCATCAAACAAAAACGCCAACCGGTCGCACACCCTATCTTCTATGGCGCGACCACAAAGTGGAGTTCGCGGGCTATCAGAGCGTCCAAACCGCCGACAATCGCGCTAAACTGGCAGCACCACTCTGGGCAAGTTTTGTCGCACCACCTACCGGCGGAACGCTGTTCGTCGGCCTCTATGAAGCCGAGCGCATCGGCACGGTCGATCCGAGTTGGACCGATCCACTCTACGGCATGCCAGTCGCCGACCTGACTCAAAGTAAACTCGATCGGTACGAAACGACGCTGACGCTCCACCTCGACGAGTACATCGGCCGCCTCTGGATCGAGTGGGGAAGCGGCGCCCGCTCCTGGATTCAGCGGCCAGACCATCAGGACAAGGCGATCGTCGAGCTGACGCGGGCGTTTCACGAGGATTCCTTCCCCGGCTACGCGCGCTTCAGGTCGAAGGTATCGGAAATAGAGGGACTGCCGCGCACATGGATCTCGGCGCTGCAGGCGGCCCGTGGTGTCTACCTTCTTGTCTCAGCCAAGACCAGGGAGCAATACGTCGGCTCGGCGACGGGAGCAGATGGCTTCTTCGGACGGTGGCAAACCTATGCCGAGGACGGTCATGGCGGCAATATTGGCCTGAAGAGCAGCGAGCCGAGCGATTACGAGATTAGTATCCTGGAAGTCAGCGGATCGGCAGCCTCGCAGAAAGAGATCCTCGACGCCGAAAAAATTTGGAAGCAGAAGCTCAAGAGCCGCGAGATGGGCCTCAACCGGAACTGATCTCTCGCCAGAGGCGCTTACGGATGGCAAACCATCCCTACTGACACAACTATTCGCTCCACTTGGTACACTGCCCTTCAAGACGACCTGAAAGAGCCCAACCCGTCGCTTGGAGGAAAACCATGAACCGCATCGACACCACGGTAACCGGCGGCTGCCAGTGCGGGGCCTTGCGCTACCGCGCCACCGCCATGCTCGACAACTCGCATCTCTGCCATTGCCGCATGTGCCAGAAGGCAGCCGGCAACATCTTTGCTGCACTGGTCGCCGCGCCCGATGACGCGCTGACCTGGACACGCGGCAAGCCGAGCATCTGGAAGAGTTCGGAGCTGGTCGAGCGTGGCTTCTGCGCCAACTGCGGCACGCCGCTGTTCTTCCATCACGTCGAGAACGGCCGCACCAACCTGATGATCGGCACGCTCGACGATCCCGACGCCTTCCCGCCGCACGAAAACAACAGCACCGAAAGCATGGTGGCGTGGTTCGATACGATCACCGAGATCGAGAATACGGGGCCGACGGAGAGCAACGGCGCCGCCTGGGCAGCGGCGATCAAGGCAAGCAACAACCAGCACCCCGATCACGACACGACAACATGGCAGGTGAAGGGGCGCGAGGAGTGAGTTGGTTTGTCGATCTATATCGGCCGATCACCCTATCCTGCCTGAGGTCCTCGCCTTCGCGAGGATGACAATTAAGCTATATCAAGCAATGGATTAGCGCGGCGCTCCCCGCATCCCCTCTATATAGGATTGTCATCCTTGCGAAGGCGAGGACCTCGGGCAGAAAGGGGCGCGAGGTTCATATAGGGCTCCGCTCCCTTGAGAACGCGCCGCCGCTTCGATCACCCCGCAGCGCCGCCCTCCCCCTCGGGCCTCGACAGCACCAGCAGCTCCGCCCGCAGCTGATGCGGATCTGTCAGCCCCGTTTCGATCTCCGCGTGGACGGCCTTCCAGATCGGCACCGCGTTGGTCAGCACCTCGCGGCCGGCCGGCGTCAGCCGCAGCAACCTGGCGCGTTTGTCGGTGGGGTCGGCTTCGGTGACGACGAGGCCACGGCGCTCCAGCGGCTTGAGGTTGGCGGTCAGCGTCGTTCGGTCCATGGCGAGCAGGGCCGCCACGCTGCCGACCTTCGGGGGATGCGGCCGGTTGAGCGACATCAGCAGGGAGAACTGGCCGCTGGTGATGCCGGCCGGCTTCAGCGCGATATCGAAGCGGCGGGCCAGCGCCCGCGCCGCTCGCTGGGCATGCAGGCACAGGCAGGTATCACGCACCAGAAGGGTGGTTTCGAAACTAGGAATGACAGTCGTTTGCATTTGGGGTTGACATCCGGGGTGCTTTTACGTTGATATCAACGTAGACGATGACGCGTCAATGGATATCGCAGGCGATATCGGCGCGGGGAACAGGGCGCGGAGGGTAGGACCGCGCTCGCCAGAGCACCCGCCGATCAGGTTGAACCAACCTGATCGAAAAGCGGCTGCTCCAGCAAATGAATCCGGGCGCATTGCGCCCCGCCAAGGCAATTCCAGAAAAGCGAATTCCGATTTCGGAGAGGAGAGACCCATGAAAATCGTGACCAGCTTGAGCTTCCAGGGCCAGTGCCGCGCGGCGTTCGAGTTCTACGCCAAGGTACTCGGCGGCAAGATCACCGCCGCCATCCCCTACAGCGACGCCCCTCCGGGCATGCCGATCACCGACGAGAAATACAAGCCATGGCTGATGCATTGCTGGCTGGAAGTCGGCGATCAGGCCCTGATGGGCGCCGACATGGACGTCCAGTGGGCCAAGAACATCGACAAGCCCAAGAACGGCTTCGACGTCACCCTGCACACCCAGGATCTGGCCGAGGGCCGGCGCTGGTTCAACGAGCTGTCCGAGGGCGGCAAGCCGGTGATGCCGTTCGATGAAACCTTCTGGTCGCCGGGCTACGGCGCGCTGATCGACAAGTTCGGCATCCCCTGGATGATCAACGTCCTGCCCGCGGCCGGCTGGAAGCCGAAGCAGGGCTGATCGGGAATATTCAATAAATATCAAGCGCTTCGACGCGCGACAGGCGTCGAGCGCTGCCATTGGGGGATTGAATGAACCATTCCTATCGTTGGGTGATCGTCGCGGCGGGCGGCCTTCTGGGCTGCGTTGCCATCGGCGCCATGTTCTCGCTGCCCGTCTTCCTGCAGCCGATGTCGAAGGAAACCGGCTGGTCGGTCACCGGCATCTCCACGGCCATGACCATCGGCTTCCTCGCCATGGCGGTGGCCAGCATGGTGTGGGGCGGCCTGTCCGACCGGTTCGGGCCGCGCCCGGTAGTGCTGACGGGGTCGGTGGTGCTGGCCCTCAGTCTGGCGCTGGCCAGCCGGGCGACCTCGCTGATCGAGTTTCAGCTCACCTTCGGGCTGCTGGTCGGCGCGGCCACCGCCGCCGTCTTCGCACCGATGATGGCCTGCGTCACCGGCTGGTTCGACACCCAGCGCAGCCTTGCCGTCTCGCTCGTCTCGGCCGGCATGGGCATGGCGCCGCTCACCATGGCGCCGTTCGCGGCCTGGCTGGTCACCCTCCACGACTGGCGCAGTTCCATGCTGATCATCGCCGGCATCACCGCCGCGCTGATGATCCCGGTGTCGCTGCTGGTGCGCCGGCCGCCGGCGCTGGAGGGCGGCCACCCCGAGATGATGGCCGGTGAGCCGCAAGCCGGCATGACGGTGCGTGACGCGGTGCTGTCGCCGCAGTTCATCACGCTGCTGCTGGCCAACTTCTTCTGCTGCGCCACCCACTCCGGCCCGATCTTCCACACGGTGAGCTATGCCGTCACCTGCGGCATCCCGATGATCGCCGCCGTGTCGATCTACAGCGTCGAGGGCTTCGCCGGCATGTTCGGCCGCATCGGCTTCGGCCTGGCCGGCGACCGGTTCGGCGCCCAGCGCGTCCTGGTGCTGGGCCTGCTGGCCCAGGCCTTCGGCGTGCTCTCCTATGCCTTCGTCAACCAGCTCGACGGCTTCTACGCCGTGGCCATGTTCGTCGGCATGATGTACGCCGGCACCATGCCGCTCTACGCGGTGATCATCCGCGAGAACTTCCCGCTGAAGATGATGGGCACCATCATGGGCGGCACGGCGATGGCCGGCAGCCTCGGCATGTCCACCGGCCCGCTGGTCGGCGGCATGATCTACGACCACTTCAACGGCTACGCCCTGATGTACATCGCCTCCTGCGGCATGGGCCTCGCCGCCACGCTGATCCTCTTGAGCTTCCGCCCGTTCCCGATAAGGCAACAAGAGGAACTGGCGGCGGCGTGAAGGGCCTCGGAGTGACGCGGAGATTTATAGAAGCGTTGCGCCCTTTTCTGCCTGAGATCCTCTGCCTGCGCAGAGGATGACAGTCCGATAGGGGTGCCCGCGAGCCGCTATGTATCCGTCACATATATATAATTCTCCTGTCATCCTCTGCGCAGGCAGAGGACCTCAGGACGACTAAAGCGAGCGGCCGATATCGGGCACCCAATCTCCCACAGCGTGATAAGGAAGCGGATATGGCCAAGCTGATCTTTGCGTTGAACCAGTCGCTGGACGGCTATGTCGATGACATGACGCTGGAGCCCGACCCGGCGCTGTTCCGTCACTTCGTCGACGATATGTGCGGCCTCTCCGGCTGTGTCTACGGCCGCCGCATGTATGAAGTGATGCGCTATTGGGACGAAGATCGCCCCGAATGGAGCGACGCGGAACGCGACTTCGCGGCCGCCTGGCGGAGTCAGCCGAAATGGGTCGTCTCGCACACGCTGACATTGGTCGGCCCCAACGCCACACTCGTCAAGAACGACGTCGAGGCGACAATCGCCGGCCTGAAGGCCCAGCGCGACGGTGTGCTGGAAGTCGCCGGACCGGAGCTCGCCGCCAGCGTCAGCAGCCTCGTCGACGAATATCGCCTCTATCTCCACCCCATCGTGCTCGGCAGCGGCAAACCCTTCTTCGCCGGTCCGCGCCCGCCGCTCCGCTTGGTGGCGAACGAGCGCATAGGGGAGGACGTGGTCAGGCTGACCTACGTTCCCAAATGATCGGCGACGGAAACTCGCCTTCGAAGGGCTGTTGCCATCAAGACCGATCTTGAGCAGGACCACGCCGCCAATCGGCAGCCCTGAAGCAGCCCCCTACTTCGTCGCCACCCAGATCATGTGTCGCGCACCGCGCTTCTTGCCGGCGCGCGTCGGCACCTCGGTCACCGTGAAGCCCACCTTCTTCAGTCGGCGCGTGAAGGCCGGGTCGGGCAGCGACGACCACACCGTGAAGACGCCGCCGGGGCGGAGCGCCCGAAAGGCCGCGTCGAGGCCGGCGGTGAAATAGAGCGCGTCGTTGCCTTGCTGCGCCATCGCCTCCGGGCCGTTGTCGACGTCGAGCAGGATGGCGTCCCAGCTGTTGGCGGCGGCGCGGATGACCACGGCGACGTCCTCGACGCGCACGGTGACGCGTGGATCTTCGAGACAGCCGGCGAATACCTCGGCCATCGGCCCATGTGCCCACTCCACCACCGCCGGTACTAGTTCGGCGACGGTGACGCGCGCGCTGTCGTCCAGCGCCTTCAGCGCCGCCCGCAGCGTGAAGCCCATGCCGAGGCCGCCGATCAGCATCTTCACCTGCGGCCGTCCTTCGAGCGCCGAGCAGGCGAGCGTGGCCAACGCCTCCTCCGAGCCGGAGAGGCGGGAATTCATCAGCGTGTTGGTGCCGATCATGATGGAAAATTCGCTGCCGCGCTGCATCAGCCGCAGCTCGGTGCCATCGTCGGTCTTTGCGGCGCCAAGCCGAACCCAGGGAAGCATTCAACACCTATCTAGCAAGAACGGCCGGCACCCTACACGAGCGCGCGCCGATCGCACAGACCGCGCGCCGCCCGAGGGCGCTCAGCCGTTCATCGCCAGGATGGGATAGAGCGAGGCCACCAGCAGCAGCGCCATCGCCACATTGAAGACGCGCAGCAACGTCGCATGATCGAGCAGGCCCTTCAGCAAGGTGCCGAAGCCCGCCCAGGCGGTAACGCAGGGTCCGTTGACCAGCGCGAAGATCAGGGTGACGATCAGAATATTGAAAAAATAGCCGTTCTGCGGCGTATAGGTGGCCACCGCGCCGATGGCCATGATCCAGGCCTTGGGGTTGATCCACTGGAAGGCCGCCGCTTGCAGGAAGGTCATCGGTTTGCCCCGGCCGCCCTCGCCGCTCATGCCGCCCGAGCGGGCGATCTGCCAGGCGAGATAGAGGAGATAGAGCGCGCCGCCGTAGCGGAGCACGTCGTGCAGCAGCGGAAAGGCGACGAACACGCCGCCGATGCCGAGGCCCACCGCCAGCACCATCGCCGAAAAGCCGAGGTTGACGCCGAGGATGTGCGGAAAGGTCGGCCGGAAGCCGAAATTGGCGCCGGACACCAGCAGCATGGTGTTGTTGGGGCCGGGGGTGATGGAGGTCACGAAGGCATAGGCCGCAAAGGCGATGAGGAGATCGGGGGTCAAGGGCGCAGCTCTCGTCGAGGGATTTGCCGCCAGCCTACAAACGTGACACTATTCCTTCCAACGAAATAGCGTCATGTGACACTTTTGGGTCTGTCATGCATCTCGCTTCCCCCTGGAAACCGCGCCTTTCCGCCACCGATGGCGGCCCCGCCGAACGGCTGGTGACGGCGCTGGCCGAGGATATCGCCGATGGCGCCCTTGCCCGTGGCGATCGTCTGCCGCCGCACCGCGAGCTGGCCTACCAGTTGGGGATCGGGCTGGGCACGGTGACCAAGGCCTACGCCGCGCTGGAGCGGCGCGGTCTGGTGCAGAGCGTGCGCGGCCGCGGCATGTTCGTCGCCGGCCTGACGCCCCGGCCCGCCACCGTCATCGACCTCAGCGTCAACACGCCGCCGCAAATGCTGGACGATCGGCTGATGGCCGCCACCCTCACCGTGATGGCCAAGCGCCTCGACGCCGGCACGTTCGGCGCCTTCACGCCCGCCGCTGGGCGGCCGGACCATCGCGCCCTGGCGGCCAAGTGGCTGGCCGGCCAGCGGATGGAGGTATCGCCGGAGGGCGTCCTGCTCTGCAACGGCGCACAGCACGCCCTGGCGATCGCCTTCGCCACCGCCTGTCCGCTCGGCGGTACCATCCTGACCGAAGCCACCACCTACCCCGGCGCCATCTCTCTGGCCCGGCAAAGCGGTTGTCGGCTGGTCGGCCTCAATCTCGACGGCGAAGGCTTGCGGCCGGACGCACTGGAGCGCGCCCTCGCCTCGACCGCCGTGGCCGCTCTCTACGTCACACCCACCCTGCACAACCCGACCGGCGCGACCATGAGCGTCGCCCGCCGCCGCGACATCGCGCGCCTCTGCCGGCAGCATGACGTCACCATCATCGAGGACGACGTCTATTCCATCTTCGCCGCGCCAAACCTGCCGCCGCTCGCCAGCCTGGCGCCGGAGCGGGCGCTCTACGTCAGCGGCCTGTCGAAGAGCGTCAGCCCCGGCCTGCGCGTCGGCATGCTGGCCGTGCCCCAGCGCTTTCTGGAACCGGCGCTGTCCCGCCTGCAGGCCACCTGCACCATGGCCTCGCCGCTCGCCGCGATGATCATGGAGCAATGGCTGACCGACGGAACCGCCCAGTCGGTGGCCGCCTCGATCCGGCTGGAGACGGCCAAACGCCACGCCCTGATGCAAAGCCTGCTGACCCCAGACATGCCGGCCCGTGCCGTGAACGGCTTTCACGCCTGGCTGCCCATGCCCACCGAGGCGGCCGAACGCCTGGCGAGCAGTGCCGCCGCCCTGGGCGTCATCGTCACGCCGCCCCGCCTACCGCTGGTCGATCCCTCGGCGACGGACGGCGGCATCCGCCTCTGCCTGGGCAGTCCACCCATCGACAAGCTAAAAGAGGCGCTGTCGCTATTGGCCAGCCTCTTCAACGCCGGCGCCCCCAAACGGCAGGCCGATCTGCCGCTGTTTTGATAAAGACTTTGGACTCGCCAAGGAGATGCTGATGACCGAACCGGAGATGCGCGCCGCCGGTCCCGACGATGTCCCGGCGATCGAGACGTTGATCCGGGACGCCTACGGCAAATACGTCGAGCGGATCGGCAGGCCACCGGCGCCGATGACGGCCGACTATGGGCGGCTCGTCGAGGCGGGCGGCGTCTGGGTTCTCGAACTCGATGGCAGTTTGGTCGGCCTGATGGCCCTCACATCAATGGCGGACCATCTTCTGGTCGGCAATGTGGCCGTGTCGACCGCCCATCAGCGACGTGGCCTCGGCTCCAAACTCCTGGCCCATGCCGAGGCGCAAGCGCGGCGGCGGGGGTTTTCCGAAATGCGGCTCTATACGAACGAGCTGATGCACGAGAACCTCGTGCTCTACCGAAAGCTCGGGTGGTCGGAGTATGACCGGGCCGAGCAGGACGGGTTCCGACGCATTTTCCTGCGGAAGACGGTCGAAACCGCCCTCTCTGAATAAGGGTGGATACACGGCGGGACCGGCTGTCCATCGCACAGGTGGATGGCCTGTCGGCAAACCGATCGGAAACGGCTGGCGCGATCACGCCGGAGGTTTGCCGGCGTCATCGGCGGGTGGAGCATCGCTTTCGCCAGACTGCGACGCTGGGAAGATGTCCCACACCGCGATGAACATGGCGGCGATCGCCGGGCCGATCACAAAGCCGTTCAGGCCCAATATGCCGATGCCGCCGAGCGTCGAGATCAGCACCACATAGTCGGGCATTTTCAAGTCTTTGCCGACCAGCGCGGGACGCAGGACATTGTCGACGAGGCCAATGACGAAAGCCCCGAACAGGACCAGCGCCACGCCCTGCCAGATGGCGCCGGTGGCAAAGAAATAGATCGATACCGGCAGCCACACCACGCTGGCGCCGATGGCCGGCAACAGCGACAGAAACATCATCAACACGCCCCAAAGCAGCGGCGCGTGAATGTCCAGGAGCCAGAAAATCAGCCCACCCAGGGAGCCTTGCAGGACCGCAACGAGGATGTCGCCCTTGACGGTCGCCCGCACCACGGTGGTGAACTTGGCAAACAGCGCCCGCTTGTGGGCCTGATTGAGCGGCACTGCTTTCCTGACGCGCACGAACAGTTTGTCGCCATCGCGGATCAGGAAGAAGGCCAGATAGAGCATCATGGCCAGGCTGATGAAAAATTCAAACGTCGACTGCCCGATGCCGACAACACGGGCAGCCAGATACTGGCTTCCCTCCGTCAGCGCGCCGCTCAACCGGTCTTGAACGGCGCCGAAGTCCCCGAGCCCCGACCGGGCCATGAAGCCCTTTGCCCAAGCGGGCAGCGCGTCGGACACCGTTTGGAAATAGACGCTGAAATTGATCTCGCCGGACTTGATCTGCGCATAGAGCGCCGCCGCCTCCTGCACCAGCGCGATGGAGATGAGCACCAGAGGCACGACGACAATCAGCAGCACAATGGCAATTGTCGCCAACGCCGCCAGGTTGGCTTTGCCCGGCAGGACGACGAGCAAGCGGCGGTTCAGCGGCGCAAACAGGATCGCCACCACCGTGCCCCACAGTATCGCGCCGTAAAACGGCCAGAGCACCCAGGCAAAGGCCAGCGTGACGAAGACGGTCAGCAGCAGGAATGTCTTGTTTTCAAGATTGCGCACCAGCGCTCCAGTCAAGACAAGAGGAACAGTATATTCACCCCAGAATAGGGATGAACGAGCGCTACCGCCATTTATTATCTGGAGCTTGGCAGCTGGGCAACGGGCTTCGGCCTTTATCGACGATCCGCTCAAGCCGGAGCGGCCCGCACCCGCTCTTCCAGCTTTTGCCGGAGGTACCTGAGGTTGCTGTTGACAATCGGCTTGCGGGCCTGCCCGACGGGCAGCATGTAGACGCGCCCGAAGCGGTTGTGCGTGACGACGTCACCGTCAGCCGCCGATCGGCAATCGAAAGGCAGATCATTACCAAGCCGAACCCTGGGAAGCATAGAGGACACCCGATAGAGGAAATCGCGGCGCACCCAATATGAAGCAGGCCCCGACGGACAGCGGCAATGGATCGAAGGTCTAGACCTCGCAGTCCAGCATCCATTGAACACCGTAGCGATCGGTGAGCTTGCCGAAGTAGCTCCCCCACGGCTGCATCGCCAGCGGCGTCGTCACCTTGCCGCCGACCTCAAGCTTGGCAAACAATCGGTCGGCGCTGTCGCGGCTCTCCATGATGAGAATGTGCGACGAGCCGCGCATCGGCTCGGCATCGTGATTGTCCGAGGCGAAGAACAATACGCCCGGCCCCTCGAAGCGGGCATGCATCACTTTGCCCCTCATCGCTTCGCTGGTCAGGGGTATGCCGTGATCGCCGTGGCGCATCAGCGTCGTCACCCGGCCAAGGCCGCACGCCGTATAGAAGGCGAGCGCCGCCTCGCACTCCGTGGTGAAGAACAGATAGTTGGCAAGTTGCATGGCGGAACCTCCGGTCGATTGCCGGGCCAATTCGCCCGGCAATGCCTAGTGATTGTCGGATGACTTCAGGCGGCTGAAGCGGTGATGGCGTCGATAAGATCGCCATTGTCATAGCTGCGCCCGGCGATGCCCCAGGCGCCCTCGGGCGCGTAGACGATGTTCGACCAGATATGGTCGCGCCGGAGCCGCCCGCCCGCCGCCCGCTCGACCACATCGGTGGCCCTTTCGATGAACGCCCGCTTCGCCTCGGCTGTCGCCAACGCGATCTCCGGCAGCTTCAACTCGACGAAAGCCGCGTCGACCGGCTTGCCGCCGGCAAGGACATGCCCCCTGGGCAGCACGTTGATCGACCCGACGATGTTGGCGGTCATGAAGGCATTGCCGCTGAGGCCGGCGATTTCGAGCACGGCTGCGGTCAGCCCGGCGAAGGCCTCGGCCTCGGCGGCCGGCGATAGCAGACCCTCCGGTATGGTCAGCGTGATGGGCATGGTTCCCTCCTTGTGTAACCCGTGTCCAGGGGTGATATATAGCGAACACTCTCTATGGATACACACTGATCGCTCTCTATGCAATGATAAAGAGCGATCTCTCTTAAAGGGGCCGTCATGCGCTACAGCGCCGAGCACAAGAACCAGACGCGATCGAAGGTTGTCGCGGCTGCCGGGCGGGTGTTCCGCCAGGAAGGCTATGGCGGCGCCGGCATCGATGCGCTGACCAAGGCGGCCGGCGTCACCAACGGCGCCTTCTATGGCCACTTCAAATCCAAGAGCGAAGCCTTCCGCACCGCCGTCGTGGCCGGCCTCGAAGAGCTGCGGCAGGGGATCAAGGCGCTCAAGACCGAACAGCCGCAAGGCTGGCTGCCGACCTTCGTCGGCTACTATCTCGGCCACAAGCGCACCTGCGAGCTCGGCGAAAGCTGCGCGCTGCCGAGCCTCTCCGCCGACGTCATGCGCACCGATCCCGAAACCAGGCGCGCCTATACGGAAGAGCTGCAGCACCTCATCGCCGAAGTCGCTACCGGCCTGCCGGAAGGCGCTTCAGTGCCAACTCCGCGGGAAGATCGGGCCATTCTCACGCTCGCCCTCCTCACCGGCGGCGTCACCCTCGCCCGAGCCGTATCCGACCCAGCCCTCTCCGAGCGAATTGCCAAGCTGGTGGCGGCGGAAGCGTTGCGTTCGGTTTGATCCGGCGATCGCACGGGTCGGCGCTCTATATCAACCTCTCACTCTGCCTTCCCGAGGTCCTGGCCTTCGCCAGGAGGACAGATTGATATTCAGGATCAAACGGGTAGCGCCTCATCCTTCAGCTTGATCCTGCTTTCACACGCCCTCCAACTCGGCGCCCGCTTCCATAAGTCTGTCGTTCTGGCGGAGGCCAGGACCTTGGGCAGAATGGAACGCAACGCCGATATCATTCCCCATCCCCTCACGCCGGAGCGGCCCGCTTCTCCAGCGCTTGTTTCACGCGCTTCAGGTTGCCGTTGACGATCAGCTTGTGCGCCGGCCCGACGGGCAGCATGTAGAGGCGACCGAAGCGGTTGTGCGTGACGACGGAGGCCGTCACCGTCAGCACTTGGCTGGCGATCGAAAGGCAAATCATCACGTCGAGATGCCGGTCGCGCGCCGTCAGCACCAGCCTGTCAGGAGCGCACTCCTCCACCAGAAAGAAATCCAGCCGGTCGCCGACCTCGGCGCTGGTGCGCTGCCGGCCGGAGAAGCCGGCGATGCGTTTGACGCCGAACAGAGCGGAAATCGCATCCCGCGTTTTGAACGCGAGCCGCAGCAACAGCCCCGGCTCGGTCGTCATGATGTTCCACGCTTCCAGCGCGGTGACCGCCACCGGCAGCGACACCGATCTGGCGTCGTGATAGTCGAGTTCGGCCAGCGGGCGCAGGGTGCGGATGGGCGAGGCGTTCTCCAAGTCAGTGCTCCCTACGGCAGCATCCGCCGCTCGCCCATCTTGAACCAGGCCTTGGCGATCTTGCCGGCTTCGACCTCGTAGAGGCAGACCACATCGACCTCGCCCTTGCCCTCGGGAAAGTTGCGCGTCACCGTTTCATGGTCGACCACCATATTGCCCACCACCATGCGCGTCAGCAGCTTGCCATGAAGATCCGGCTCCCTGAACCGCTCGACATGCCGCGCCCGGATCTCCGCCGCGCTCCCCGCCAGCAGCGTCGATGGGAAGGCGTAATACTGGCAATCCTCCGCCCACCAGGGCATGAACGCCTCGATATCGCGGGCATTGTAGGCCTCAAGCTGCTGCTGAACCGGCCATTCGATGTCGTGGGTCAAGGATACCTCGTCGGAAAGTTCGCGTGGACCATCAGAGCAGGCAAGTCCTTGCCCATCAAGATCCAGTCGCCTGTTTCATCCGACCCCGGAAAGGGCGAGAAAGGCCGCCGGTCCCACACGGCAAAACCGGCCGTGCGATAAAGGCCAAAGGCTCTGGCGTTGAAGCTGCCGACCATCAGCGTCAGCCGATCGTGGCCGGCGGCCCGCGCCATGTTCTCCGCTTCCGCCAGGAGGGACTTGCCAAATCCCTGGCCCTGAAATTCGGGATAGATGGCCGCGGCCGACATATACCAGGTGCCGGCGGCCATGGCCTTCAGCTCATTGAGCGGCCTCACGACATCCATGCCAGGCGCGCCGGACGGTCCGGAGATCACATATCCGCTCACCGCCCCCACCACCTGACCCTGCCCTTCGGCCACCCGCCAATTGCTGAAGTGCGTGAAATGGCTTTCGTCGTTGCGGATGATATCGCGGCCGACCTCGAAGGCCGACTGGCCGGCCGAGGCGACCTGCCCCCACAGAAATGACGTCAGGCGACGCGTCGCCATGTCGGCGAGGAGAACGAGATGCGGGCAATCGTTTGGCGTGGCCGGCCGGAAGGCGATGGGCCGAATGTCGGGCGCGGGAGGCATGTTTCTTTCCCTGGATTGCAAGCTCTGAACAACAAAAAACCCGCCGACCGGACGGTGGGCAGGTTGCGCGGGACCCTGTGACGAGAGAGGGACTATGCCCGTCCGAAGCCTCGCCGTCGCGGAATCAACGCGCCACGCTGCGCAAGCGCGCGGCGTCGGCGTCGGATAAGACTGGTGGGGGCGAGGTTCATGGCATGAACATTGACTGGATCGGCGCCGAGGTCAAGCAGCTGCTTCATGATGCCCGCGTCAAGGTACGGGGACGGAAGATTGGCTGCGGTGCGGAGAGGACGAAGGCCTGACCTTGCCCATTGCGGCAGACCGCCAATGTTACGGTCCTATATCAACCGCTCGCCCTTTTCGGCCTGAGGTCCTGCGCCTTCGCGTAGGAAGACACCCTATAGAGAGGGGAGACACGCGGGAAGCGACGAGCTATCAATTTGATAATATGTATAAATTTGTCATCCTCCGCGAAGGCGGAGGACCTCAGGCAGAACGAAGCGCAACGCCGATATCGATCTCCCTCCCCTCAAACAGCGTGCCCTAACCGGCTTTTTCGCCATCCCTCACCCATTGCTCCTGGGCTTTGGTTTCGATCGCGCCGGGGCGGGCCTGCCGCACGCGACTGATGGCGCTCGCAGTCGCCTCTCCCCTCTCCGTCAGAAGGCGCGCCGCCACCATGCCGGATCGCCCCAGTCCACCCCAACAGTGGATGAGCACCCTGCCCTTGTTGTCGAGAATGTCCCGAACTTTCCCGGCAATCGCCGGCCAAGGCTCATCGCCTTCAGGGGTGCAGTAGTTCCGGATCGGAAAGCGAAGCCACGCTATTCCCTTGTTTGAGAGGTCAGCACTGAACCTGTCGGGATCAAACGGGAATTCGCAATCCTCGATCAGCGACAGGACCGCCGTTGGGGCCCACTCGACGATGCTATCCAGCGACGCCGAATAACTGCTTTTCCGCCCTGGGCAGGCCGTCAGCGCCAGCGACGATCCGTCGCCCAAATCTAGCGTGGAGATGATCGACAGGTCGTAATCTTCCATTTCACACTGTCCTCTTGGCGGCGACGGTTGCCGCTCGCACCATGTCCACTCCGACGACAGGATCTCGTGGAAGGTTTCGCAGATTGGGGCTTCCGAAGTGTGATCGCTCGTACAAGGCGCATTTGGCTTAACACCAGGATATCGAGCGGGGTTTCGATGGGCGAGCCGGTCGTGTCTCGGTTTGAATTTCCGGGATGGATGGATAACCCCCGTCCTGATGGGAGTCTGCAATTTCAGTCTTTTTGCGGGTGGATTGTTTGGCCCAGAGCCAGCATGGAGATGAATTTCTCGATCCGCGCCGATCTCGTCTTTTCTGTTTTTGCGTCGTGGATACGGTAGAGAATGGCGTATCGATTAGCGCCTTTCAGCGTTGAAAAGAACGCCTTGGCTTCCGGGTTGAGATCAAGGGCCGCCTGAAAGTCATCCGGGATTTCCGCTTTGCTTTGCGACGCATAGGCGGCATCCCATCGACCATCACATTTCGCCTTCTCCACCTCGGCGTGCCCCGCTGGCGTCATCCGCCCCTGTCCGTTGAGGCGGGTTGCCATATCGCGATTGATTTGAGACCACTTGCTCTTTGGTCCGCGCGGGGTGAAACGGACCAGCCAAAACGTGTCATCGAACCCGTCGAGCTGGCCATCGATCCATCCGAAGCAAAGAGCCACCTCGATAGCTTCCGGCTTCGCGATCGTGGCTGCGGCAGAGGCTTTTTTCGCGAATTTCAACCAAACGCCCGGCGAACCGGCGCCGTGGTCAGCCAGCCAAGCCTCCCAACTCACGCGATCCGGGAAGCTCATGATCGGCAGTCCTTTATGGTCGGCCACTCCCATCCCCCTTTCTGATCAACGCAGCATCGTGCAGGAATCTCCCAACGCGGCGGGACGAAGATGAATTCCCGAAGAGCCAATTTCTGCAATACACCGAGCTCACGCCGCTTCCCTTGCCATCCACTCCGCCGGCAAGGTCTCGCGGAACGCGTCCCGGATGATCGCGGCGAGGTGGTCGGCGATGGGGTTCACCCCCTTGTCCGACCTGATCAGCCTGAGGCCGAGGCTCGGCAAGGCCGGCAGCCCATATTGCCGTTCGTCCAGCAAGGCGACCGACGCCGGCCGCCCCAGCGACGTCCGCACCGCCACGCCGAGGCCCGCCGCCGTGGCCGCCCACGACCCACCGAGGCTGGGGGTGACGAAGGCGATGCGCCAGGGGATGCCCTGACGATCCAGGTGCTCGCAGGCGATGGTGCGCAGCAGGCACGGCGCCTCCAGCACCACCAACGGCAGCGGCTCGCCACTCTCCGGGCGCCAAGCGGGCGCCTCGGCCGCTGAGCCCAACCAGCAGAGCGGCACGGCGGCGATCCGCTCGTCAACCGGCACGCTGCCGTCGTCCCAGGCGAGCGCCAGATCGAGCTGTCCCGAGGCTGTCTTCTCCTTGAGTTCGGCGTTGCGGGCGATCCGCCCCTCCACCCGCACCTTGGGGTGGGCACGGGCGAAGCGGCCGAGCACGCGCGGCAGCACCGTTTCGCCGAAATCCTCCTGAATGCCGAGCCGCGCCCAACCCTCCAGTTCCGCGCCGCGCAAGGCGCTGACCGCCTCGTCGTTGAGGGCGAGCAGGCGCCGGGCATAGGAGAGCAGCAGCTCGCCACCATCGGTGAGCACGAGGCCGCGCCCGGATTTCTTCACCAGCGGCGTGCCGGCCTGCTCTTCCAGCTTCTTGAGCTGGGCGCTGACTGCCGAGGTTGAGCGGCCCAACCTATCGGCGGCGCGCGCAAACGATCCCGCGTCGATGCCGGCGACGAAGCTGCGCAGCGCGTCCATGTCAAGGTTGGTGAGGCGCATGGAATTATCCCGAATTTCAGGATCATCAGTCCTGAATAATCTGATTTCAGGGATGATGATGCCGTTCTATCCTCCGCTCGTCAACATCCTTCAAGGGAGCCCACCATGCCCTTCACCCGCATATCGCTGAAAGAAGGCAAGTCGCCGGCCTATCTCCAGGCCGTCGCCGACAGCCTCGACCGCGCCCTCGTCGACGCCTTCGAGGTGCCGGAGAACGACCGCTTCGTCGCCATCCACCAGCATCGCGACGGCGAGCTGATCTTCGACCGCAACTATCGCGGCGGCCCGCGCTCGGACGATTTCATCCTGTTCCACGTCACCACCGGCCGGACGCGCTCGGCCGACACCGCGGCGCGCTTCTACCGCCGCCTCGTCGACAATCTCCAGGCATCGCCGGGCGTACGGCCGGAGGACGTGATGATCGTCATCGCCAACTCCACCTTCGACGACTGGTCGTTTGCTTCGGGCCATCCCGCCAGCAAGCCACTGGAGCATCGTGCGGAAAAGTGGGTACCGGTTTTCCGCGAAAGCGATGCGGCAACAAACAGCGAGACTGCCCGATGAGCAACCCCTTCGCCATGGGCACCGCCTGTCCTGACAAGATGACCATCTGGCGGGCCGATGACGGCATTGCCACGGCACCCGCTGGCGTCTCATCCGGCCCCTTCGAGGTGCAGATGCTGCTTTCGAGCCGCACCGAGGGCGAAATGACGGCGATGCGCGCCTTCGTGCCGGCCGGTGTGGTCACCCACTGGCACAGCCACCCGCGCGGCCAGCTGCTGCACGTGCTCTCCGGCACCGGCCTCGTCCAGCGCGACGGCGGCGACATCATCGAGGTGCGCCCGGGCGACAGCATCTGGTTCGCGCCGGACGAAAAGCACTGGCACGGCGCCACCAGAGACAACGCCTTCAGCTACCTCAGCATCCAGCCGGTCAAGGACGGCACCGCCGCCCACTGGTTTGAGCCTGTTCAAGGAGCAAACACATGATCGCCATGCAATACGGCTTCACCCTGCCCGCCGATTACGACATGCGCATCATCGACCGCCGCATCCGCGACAAGGGGCCGCTGCTCGACGGCTTCCCCCGCCTGCGTTTCAAGGCCTACCTTGCCGCCCGCAAGCAGGACGATGGCTTTCAAAGCGCCGAGAACCTCTACGCGCCCTTCTACCTCTGGGACGAGCCGGAAGGCATCGACGCCTTCCTTTCAAGCCCCGGCTTTGCCGCGCTGACGCGCGACTTCGGCTGGCCGAGCGTGCAGACCTGGCTCGTCTGGCACGCCGAACTCGACGCCGATTTGAGGCAGGCCAGATATGCCAGCCGCGAGATCGAGACCATTCGGCCGTACGCCAACCTCGCGGCGACCCGCGACACCGCCATCGCCGAGGCACGCTCGCGAACCGGCGCACTCGCCACCGTCGTCGGCTTCGATCCCACTGGCTGGAAGCAGGTGCGCTTCAGCCTCTGGGCCACCCTGCCGGCGCAGACAAAGGACGCGCAGCTCTACGCCGTCGGGCACGTAGCGCTGCCGCGAAAACATGTCGATCTATGATCGTACGGCGGTGATCGCAGCCCAGTCCGTCGACTTGCGATCATAGGCGCCGCCTTTCCAGCTTTCGATGTCTAGACTGCCCCAAGGCCCGTTGTCGCGCCAGCAGCCGACAAGGTCTTCGGCTGAGAGATAGTTGTAGTAGCGGCCGAGGCCATCTTCACCCTCGGCTGTGCCGGTCTTGAAACTCGCCCAGACGATGCCGCCCTCCACGAGCGCCGCGTGGATCTTCCGAATGATGAGGCCCAACTCGGGTCGGGGAACATGGGTCAGCGCGGCGCAGGCATAGACACCATCGTATTGCCGGTTGGCGCAGAGCTCGTCGAACATCATGGTTCTGAGGGGCTGATTCAAAAGTTCACTCGTAGACGCAATACCTTGCGATGCGTCTTGTGAGCATTCGGATGCTGGCGATCATGGTCCATGCGGTGGCACTATCGATAGATTTCTCCCAGTCCTTGGCCAGC